>CEUI01006051.1_pt1 | contig 12185 bp, 15 predicted proteins | sample 531411 | NCBI WGS metagenome assembly CEUI01 (sample SAMEA2622841, study PRJEB7988) | marine metagenome | isolation source: saline water (ENVO:00002010), including
CTATTATACAATCTTTATCGTCATTGTCAATCCCAATCATTAATAATTCCAGAATAATTTCAAAGTAATTCTATCACATCATATTCTATTTATATTATATATAATGCATATAGTATATATATTGCTCATAGTGTATATCATGCCTATAGTACCTAAAATGCCTACCACCCCTTTTTTAATCATCTTGCCTATTGTCCCCATCTTACCAAAAAGCCGGGGGGGTTGAGACAAAATAAGCCCCTTCTCAAAGATATGTATTACCTAATCGTTCCCCCTCTGCCCCCTCTCCTCTTCCTTAATCCCATCTTCTTTCGCGCCCTCCTAACCATATGAACACTGACCTTTTCCTCGTTCCCGCTCTCCCACCTAATACGGTTTAGCTCCCAAACAAGGTCTTCATCCTTGGTAAAATTGCACAATTCCTTGACGAACTCTTCTTCTGCTTCGGTTAAAGGCATGTCCATTCCCTCCATTCTTGTGTATAATATATTATACTTACTTCACGAGACCCATTACAATGTCAGAATTCAAAAAATCCGATACGGTTGTTGGAGCCGATTTGTATCTAAAAGCAACTGCGGATCTAGAGGAAAGCGTAAAACGTGACCTACAAGTCGAAGACCCAACTCCAGAAGAAGCAAAGGCGGTATTGGCGAGTGAAAGTTCCGAAGGGGATGACGGAAGCTCAAGTTGTCGAAACGATTCAGAAAGTGGTGAAGCGGGTAGCTCACAAGTATAAGTTTGGCTTCTATGATTACGACGATATTTGCCAAGAAGGCTTCTTAATAGCCATGGAGGGACTCCAACGTTACGATGGAGACCGACCACTGGAAAACTTTCTTGCTGTCCATGTCAGTAATCGGTTAAAAAACTTTAAAAGAGACAACTTTTGCCGACAACAATCTATACCCTCGTCTGGTATACAACTAGAGAGAAATAATACGAAGAGATTCCTTATGGAACCTCTCGATATTTCTAATGTCAGAGATGAACATGAATCAAACATGCGAGTTGAAGACAGTTTCATTGCGCATATTGAACAAAAGGAATACATGCACATCATTGACAAGAAACTTGATGTCTCAATGCGCTCGGATTACCTACGCATCCTACACGGAGTTTACGTACCCAAGCCACGCCGCGAGCAGATACTGAATGAGATCAATCAGATAATAGAGGAAGAAGATGCGTAAGGGACGATTTGATAAAAAAGAAATGGCTTTCATTAAGGAAAACCATAAAACCTTGTCAATCGACGAGATTTCTCGCAAGCTCAATAGAGACCCTGAGAGCGTCCAGAAACACATCAACCAAAAACTTGGCAAAAATGCCTCAGTAGACGAGTCTCGTGTAGCACAGGCTGAATATGACCTTAAAAACCGCCTCTACTGGAAGGATCTGAAACAGCAGTTCAGCCCCGAGGAATTAGAAATGATTTTATTCCATTGGGGCCGCATGATTACCCAGTTCAGAGATGATGTTCTTCCAACAGAAGAGCTTCAGGTTCTTGACGCTATCAAGCTGGAAATCCTTATGGGGCGATGTCTTAAGGAGCAACAGTCCAGTATGCAAGACATAGCGGACCTAGAAGTCGCAATTATGGATGAAAAGGCGCGCGGTGTTGTAGATCAAGACACCACCCTCATTCTAAATCTAGAAAGACAGGTCGCGGTTCTTCGTGCGTCCCAAGAAAGTCTGAGTAAAGATTATAAGGATTTGCAAACCAAAAAGGGCAACATGCTTAAAGACCTTAAGGCCACCAGAGAGCAGCGAATCAAGCGACTAGAAGACTCCAAGGAGACTTTCGTTGGTTGGATTAAGATGTTGATCGACGACCCTGAATACAGTCGAGATCTGGGCGTGGCTATGGAAAAAATGAGGATGGCTTCGGTCAAGGAAAAAGAAAGACTAACAGAATACCATCAATACGAGGATGGCGGAATTGACCAGCCATTCCTAACTCCAGAAACGGTTAAATCCGATGATTAAACACACGATATTCCTAAAATGGTGGCTCTTTATCTGCATCGTTCTTATTGCCTCTATATTTGGCTACAGAGAGGGCATATTTCTAGAAGTATACAAGGCTGACTTCACTAAATTAAGTGTTGTTCTAGTCGCCCTATTTACCTACATGTCCGTTTGGTGCGGAGTTAAGACGTGGCAACTCAGCCAATTTCTAGACACATACGATCCAGAAAAAGAAAACAACTCTGTAGTAGTAGAGAGAATAGAGCATCTCACTGAAGTTGGCTGGTTCGTATCTGACCTGTGTCTGAGTATCGGCATGATCGGAACCGTTGTCGGCTTCATTACGATGCTGGGTGGCTTTTTCTCGATAGACTTCTCTGACACCTCCACTCTCCAAAATCTTATCAAGGAGTTGGGTTCCGGTATGTCAGTCGCCCTCTATACCACCCTCACGGGACTTACTTGTTCTGCCCTGTTAAAGATACAGTACTTTAATCTCAATCAAGCTATTTCTCGCATATTGGCGAAGATATCATGAGAAAGCGCATATACCACACCAATGTTGCGTTCCTAGATTTGTTATTTAACACTCTCTTATGTTTCGCCGCCCTTTTTACCCTTTCTTTTGTCTTAATTAATCCATCTAGGCAAAACGCCAACACACAGTCAAAGGCTGAGTTCATTATTACCATAAACTGGCCCAGCGAACAGGACAACGACGTTGATGTCTACGTTGAAGACCCCGGAGGCCACCTTGTCTCTTTTGCCAGACGCGAAGACGGCCTCATGCATCTGGATCGTGACGATCTGGGCCACAGAAACGATATTATCCAGACACCTGACGGACCTCTTGAATATCACGAGAACAGGGAGGTTGTTTCAATCCGTGGCATACTTCCCGGTGAATATATTGTAAATGTACATATGTACCATAAAAACTCCGTCGAGGACTGCCCCGTCACTATTCAACTTGACAAGATTAACCCATTTAAGATAGTAACTACCAAGACAGTAGTATTAAAACTAAAAGCCGATGAGAAGACAGCCTTCCGATTCACTGTGAACCAGAATGGCGACGTAATCGACGTTAACGAGCTTCCAAAAGATCTGGCCCATGTCAACCGCAGGACACCATCACTATGACGATCATACCAACCTTTATCCTGCTTGGGGGATTAATTCTCTGGTTCGTAATCGGAACCAAGGGGTACTGGCCGCTTAAAATGATTCTCATCACCATGACGGTGTGTTTTAGCCTATTCCTATCCCGTACTATGGAAGATGTGAGGGGGTGGCCTACAGATGATGAACTGCCAGACAAGTTTATTGTTCACTGGATAGTTGTTAAAGAACCCAGCAAAACAGATGTAAGTAAGAAGGGGGCGATTTACATTTGGGCGACAGACCTCAATGGAGACGGAAGCGAGCCTCGTTCATACAAAACCAAGTACACCCGCGAGGGGCATGAGGGCGCCCAGCAAGCCCTTGAGATGATTATGGATGGAAAGGCCGTCGCTGGAAGTCGCAAGGGCGGCGAAGGTGAAGGCGAGGCTGAGGAGGGAGAAGGAGACGGGGACGGTCAAAAGGGTCAAGGACAAGGAAATGGAACCGGTGGCGGTAGTCTCAGTGATAGTCCTGAAATCATATTTCATGAACTACCCCCATCCAAATTACCGGAGAAAAGATAATGAAGAAGAAGGCTGTTATTTTTGGAATTACGGGTCAAGATGGCTCCTATCTAGCAGAGCTTCTGCTGTCAAAAAACTACGGCGTAGTAGGGGTAACTCGTAGAGTAAGTACGGGAAATACGGGGCGAATTGCTCATCTTATGGATTGCCCGAACCTTCGTTTGGTCGAAGGGGATCTAACAGATTATAGCAGCATCCTTCGGATTATCGAAGAATGTCAACCGCAGGAGGTGTATAATCTTGCAGCGATGAGTCATGTCGGCACATCTTTTGACCAACCCTTATTATCATTTGATGTCACTGGAAAAGGATGCCTTAACATCCTAGAAGTTCTTAGGGAACACAGTCCATACACAAGGTTTTATCAAGCTTCTTCCAGTGAAATGTTTGGAGATGCGTTTACTGAACGAGGTGGTGACAAATTCCAAGACGAGCAGACGCTGTTTAGACCCCAGTCTCCTTACGCAATAGCAAAACTAGCCGCACATCATGCCACAAGATTATATAGAAACTCATACGGATTACACGCAAGTTGTGGAATCCTATTCAACCACGAGAGTGAAAGAAGGGGCGGAAGGTTTGTCACAAAGAAAATTACAAAGTGGGTCGCCCAGTTTGCCAACTGGATAGAGACGAAAGAAAGAACCGTAGATGACCTACACCCCGAAGATGACGAGATACTTTTTAATAACCAATTTCTAGACGAGGTAGCTACCCCCAGTTTTCCGAAGCTAAGACTAGGCAATCTAGACGCACAGAGGGATTGGGGTCACGCAGAAGACTATGTTCGGGCAATGTGGATGCTTTTGCAAGAGGATAAACCAGACGACTATGTTATTGCTACTGGAAAGACATATTCTGTCAGAGATTTCTTGGAAGCCGCATTTAACAAGATTGGAATAGAAAACTATATGGATTTTGTTGTCCAAGATCCAAGATTTATGAGGCCGTCCGAGGTTCCCTATCTAAAAGGAAGTGCTTATAAGGCGAAGGTAGTATTAGGGTGGGAACCAAAGGTGGGTTTTGAGGAATTAGTTGCTAGGATGGTAGAATACGATATTCAACAAGCCAAAGAAAAGGAAACAGTAGGATGACTTGGGAAATTAAAAAGGCCACACCAATAGCTTTACTTTGTCTAACGTGTGTTACTGCGGTAAGCCTTTATCAAACATTCCTGCTTCGCCAACAAACAAAGATGTTAGAGGATAGAATTTCAGCTACGTCGGAAGAGTTTGACGGACATATGGAGGATATTTATTTCCTTATGAAGAGTGACAGTTCTAAACTGTACACCATCATGGATACGGAGGTTAGGATCTTACATTACGCCAAACCTCACAAGCACCCTATGTGGGCTTGCCCCGAGTGTGCTGAACAAAAAGATCGGGAAAAACTCGATGAAAAACTACAGAATAAAAGTGGACATAACCACGGCTCTGCCGGAGCTAAAAAAGATGGGCATAAATGAAAGCAAAAAAGTCTTTTGGATTCGTGTAGAAGCGATTGATCCAGACGATGCATGCTCAGAAGCCTATAAAAAAGTTCACCTAATTATAACTAAAAAAAATAAATCTACAAAATTTAAGACTGCTTCCAAAATCGTAAAAGAAAAGCTAAGAATATTAAAAATAGAGGTGAGTCAATGAAACGAGACTTTGATGATCCTTTATACAAGGATTGGAGAAAAAGAGTTGTCACTAGAGATGATTATAAGTGCAAAATGCCGGGGTGTCACAGGACCGGCAAAAGGATTCAAGCGCACCACATCAAAAGATGGGCAGACTTTCCAACCCTGAGATACGAAGAAAGCAACGGAATAACCTTGTGTTATTTTTGTCATTCGTTGGTTAGTAAGAACGAGGTCTATTACGAACCGCTATTTACAGAGATGATTAATAACATATATGGTGATAATTCAGGACACTAGAGAAAAACACCCATTCAACTTTGGATTTTATGGGTACGATACGTCTGTAGCAACCCTCAAGACTGGCGATTACACTCTAGAGGGCTACGAAGACATTGTGTGTATAGAGAGAAAGAAGACTCCGTCAGAGATAGCCAATAATCTTGGCAGGCACAAAAAGCGCTTTGATAATGAGATGGAGCGTATGTCCAAATTTGACCACAAGTATATTATTTGTGAGTTTTCTGAAGAGGCTCTTCTTCGGTTTCCAAAGAATTCTGGCGTACCTAAGAGGGTTATGAAGTACGTTCGTATGAACGGAAAGTATATGAGAAAGTGTTTGTATGGATATCAAGAAAATTATGATATCGAAACTATCTTTTGTGAGGACAGAGCGGAGGCAGAAGAAAAGATCATATCTATATTTCTAGAAGTTGTGGAGAAGGATGAGTAACGATTCTTTAATTGCCGACGCTTGGCTTAATCTAGATACCAACATAGACGAGAGTACTTTATTTAATCCGTTGGGCTTTTTGGCTTCAGAAGAGCCTGAAGACTTCTATGTCAAACTTGCTTGGCTTTTAAGAAACCCGGAGTATTTCTCTTTCCTGTGTAAACATATTTTTAATATAGATTTGCTTCCAACACAGGGGTTGATTCTCAAGGAGATGTGGACTCGCAAGTTCCCGATGCTTATAGCCTCTCGTGGATTTGGTAAGAGTTTCATGTTGTCTCTCTACGCGATGATGAGGGCGTTGCTTCTTCCTCCAAGAAAGATCGTGATTGTAGGTGCTGCTTTTAGACAGTCAAAAGTTTTGTTTGAATACATGGAGACCATCTATAAAAACGCCCCCTTACTGAGAGACATAGTTACTTGCGCTCCTCGTAGGGATGTGGACCGCTGCCAAATGACTATAGGCGAAAGCACAATAGTCTGTCTTCCTCTTGGTGATGGTAGTAAAATTCGTGGTCAACGAGCCAACGATATTATTGCAGATGAATTTGCATCTATTCCCAGAGAAATCTTTGAAAACGTGGTTGCGGGTTTTGCCGCTGTTAGTGCTTCTCCGGTAGAGAACGTTAAACGTCTAGCTGCACAAAAAAGAGCCATGGAGTTGGGGGAGTATGAGGAGCAAGAGAAACAAGACATATCTGTTGATTCCAACCAAATTATATTGTCTGGAACCGCTTACTATGAATTCAACCACTTTGCTGAGTATTGGAAGAAGTGGAAGGATATAATAAATAGCCGGGGAAGAAAGAAGCAGTTGGAAGAGATTTTCAAAGGCGAAGTTCCAGACGGATTTGATTGGACGCAATACAGTATAATCAGAATTCCATTTGAGCTTGTTCCAAAAGGATTCATGGACGATGCCCAAGTAGCTAGATCCAAAGCCACTGTTCATGCTGGCATTTATGAAATGGAGTTTGGGGCTTGTTTTAGTAGTGACAGCCAAGGCTTTTTCAAAAGATCTTTGATTGAGTCTTGTGTAGCTAGTCACGAGAACGTGATATCTCTCCCAAGCGGAGAAGTTTCATTCCAAGCCATGCTAAGAGGAAACCCCAACCATCGCTACATTTACGGGGTTGACCCAGCTTCTGAAGTTGATAATTTCAGCATAGTAGTGTTGGAGCTTCACTCAGATCACAGAAGAATTGTTCATTGCTGGACAACCAACAGGGAGAGACATAAAGAACAGGTCAAGATGGGTCTAGCGACTGAGATGGACTTTTATTCTTACTGCGCTAGAAAAATTAGAGACCTGATGAAGACGTTTCCGTGTGAGCGGATAGCCATGGACGCTCAAGGTGGTGGTATAGCTGTAATGGAAGCGTTGCATGACCCAGATAAGTTTGAAGACGGGGAACTACCCATCTGGGAAATTGTAGACGAAAAGAAAGAGAAAGACACTGATGGCAACGCTGGCCTACACATTTTAGAGATGTGTCAGTTCGCAAAGGCTGATTGGCTTGGAGAAGCTAACCATGGTATGAGAAAAGATTTTGAAGACAAGATTCTTTTGTTTCCATACTTTGATCCAGTGACTCTAGGTTTAGCCGAAGCCCAAGATAAGATAAAAGAGCGTAGCTATGATTCTCTGGAAGATGCTGTTATGGAGATAGAAGAGTTAAAAGACGAGTTGTCTATGATTATAATATCCCAAACCGCTGCTGGTAGAGACAAATGGGACACCCCAGAGGTAAAACTTCCCGGCGGCAAAAAGAACAGGCTCAGAAAGGACCGTTATAGTTCTTTACTGATGGCCAATATGTCAGCTAGAACTATACATAGAACCCCCACTCCGACCCCTTATCATAGTGTCGGAGACTTTGCTGGCATGTCCAAGAACCTAAAAGGGCCAGATTTTATTGGTCCTTCTTGGTTTACTGAAGGCATGAAAGATGTTTACTAGGGATTTGGTGTATAATACAATAGTTTTGTAATCAAAATACAATAGCATTAGAGGCCCATCATGGCAGGTTCCGTACCAGACCACAAACCAGACCCCGCTTTCATAACTTGGGGAGACGACCAAGAAAAATCAGACGCCTTTTTGTCTATTGCCGATAACGTAGAAGCCTACGATGGATTTCATAGCTCAAAAGCTTCTCACAGGTCTTTCCTAGATGTAGAGACCGATATCTCTGTAAGAACGGGGTATCAAAGAGAAGACTACAACAGGTTCCGCTCTAGAGAATCTGTCCCCCGAAAACAGAAGCGTGTCATTAGAATGTGTATGGACGCTTATGATAAGATCGGAATTATCAGAAATGTAATCGACCTTATGGGTGATTTTGGTACGCAGGGCATCACCCTAGTACACCCCAACAAGAGAATTGAGAGATTCTACAAGAGATGGTTTGAGAAGGTTGGTGGCGCCGAAAGGTCAGAAAGATTTCTTAATATCTTATATCGGTGTGGCAATGTTGTTGTCCGACGAAGGACGGCAAAACTAACAAGGAAGCTTGAAAAAGATCTACAGAAAGCTTCAGGCGCAGACTTAGATCCAGAGATTATCAAGCACGCTAAAAAAGAGGTTCCGTGGAAGTATGATTTTCTTAACCCTCTTACCGTAGAGGTGATTGGTGGCGAGCTAGCTGTTTTCGCTGGCTACCCTCAGTTTGGGTTAAATATTTCCACCAAGATTAAAAATATAATTCTCAAGTCAAAGGGAGAGTACTCTTCTATTATCGACAAGCTACCCCCGGATTTGGTTGCCGCCATTAAGAGTGGTGAAAACATAATTCCGTTAGACCCAGAAAAAACCTTTGCGTATTACTACAAAAAGGATGATTGGCAGATGTGGTCTAACCCCATGATATTGTCAGTTTTAGATGACATCCTTATGCTTGAAAAGATGAAGCTTGCGGACATGTCTGCTTTGGATGGTGCTATTTCTAACATCCGTTTGTGGAAACTCGGTGATCTAGACAACAAGATTCTCCCAACCAAGACTGCGATCAACAAGCTAAGAAACATTCTGGCCAGCAATGTTGGTGGTGGTACTATGGATTTGGTTTGGGGTCCAGAACTAGACTTTAAAGAATCCGCCACAGAGGTTCACAAATTCTTAGGCGCTGAAAAATATCAACCAGTCTTAAACAGCATCTACGCTGGACTGGGAATTCCCCCCACACTCACAGGAGCCTCCAACGCTTCTGGTGGTGGTTTTACTAACAACTTTGTCTCTCTTAAGACAATGATTGAGAGACTTGAGTATGGCAGAGAAATCCTGACCAATTTCTGGACCCAAGAGATCGTAAAGGTTCAGAAGGCTATGGGCTTTAGATTTCCAGCCGAAGTTCACTTTGACAAAATGATCTTGTCTGACGAATCTTCAGAAAAGAATCTGCTGATTCAGTTGGCTGATAGAGATCTTATCAGTGTTGAAACTCTACAGGAGCGTTTTGGAGAGATTCCAGAGATCGAGAAGATCAGGATTAACCGCGAAGTTAGAGATAGGCGGAAAGAAAACATGCCACAGAAAGCTAGCCCCTATCATAACCCGCAGCATAGGAATGATCTTGAGAAAATTGCTCTCGGTAAAGATATGATTGAAGCTCAAGACTTAGGCTTGGTTCCTTCCGAGGACACTGGCAACCACCCGTTCACAAACCCCAACGACAGACGTGACGCCGGTGTTATTGAAGAAAAGAGAGAAGAGAAGAAGGACAAACAGGATAAGAGAGAGATGAAGAAAATGGAAGTTAAGAAGAACTCGCAGCCTCAACAGGACAAAGAGTTCGATCCGAAGGGTCGTCCAGAAGACGGCAGACCCAAAAACTCAAAGGATCAAACCAAGAGGAAGCAGAAGAGAGTTACGCCCAGAACAGGCGCTGGCGATTTCACCAACCTGCTGCTGTGGGCTAATGAAGCTCAAAAGAAAATTGCAGAGATAGTTAACCCCGCCATTCTTGCTCACTATAAAAAGAAGAATCTTAGAAGCTTAAGCAAAGCTCAAATGGAAGAGTTGGAATATATCAAACTTTCTGTTCTGTGTAACACCAGTCCTATGACTGATATCACCGCTAGCGAGGTTGTGAATATTCTAGATTCTCAACTACCGGCGACTGAAGATGTTGTTTTATCCCAGAAAGATCTTGTGTATAGGTTTGTCAAGGCTAACGATAGGCAACCCACTATTGAAGAAATGAGGCAAATTCAATCCTCTGCATACGCTTTAAGCGTTAGCTAGCAATCTAACGCTGAGACAAAACTTTGATTTCAACAGATTTATGGTGTATAATTCTGTAGAGGTAAATTATGAATATGCGAATCTTCCAAGACGAAATGAATGCTGGTCTAGAAGACCAAATTAGATCCAACGCCAGCATTGCGTATACTTCCCTTGCCACCCCTAACAGTATTACACAGTTAGATTCTGAAGAAAGGGACGCAAAGATAAAAGAAATCATCGCGTTGTCAGAATCTATCGCTGCAAGCAACCCAGATCAGATTGATTTATACTATCTTAATTCTGTTCTGGTTTCCACTGGTTGGAATAAAAATGACGATGTGTTCGACACTAGAGAAACTTGGATTGCTCGTTCTACCCCAGAGGACAAGCAATTTAACTTTATGCACAACGAAGAAGATATTATCGGTCATATTACTGGTAACTGTGTTGTGTCTTCTGACGGCTCTGTTATTGCCGACGATACTCTAAGAGAAAACATCCCAGAAAAATTTGACATTATCACCAGCGCTGTTATTTACAAAAGCTGGTCTGATATGGACAAACGTGAAAGAATCCACCAGATAATTGCAGAAATTGAAGAAGGCAAATGGTTTGTTTCCATGGAGTGTTTATTTAACGGCTTTGATTATGCCGTTGTTAGCCCTGATGGAAATCACAACACTATATTAAGAGATGAAAGCTCTGCTTTTTTAACCAAGCATTTAAGAGCATATGGAGGTGAAGGAAATTACGAAGGACACAAGATAGGTAGGTTGCTCAGAAATATATCTTTTTCTGGCAAGGGTCTTGTTAATAACCCCGCCAACCCCAATAGTATTATTCTAAAAGGGTTAGACCCGTTTAAATCAACCCAAGCATGTATTATCGAAGAATCTAGTATAAGGGAGATTAGTCATATGTCTAACGATGCAGTTTTGCAACAGCAGCTAGACGCTCTCAAGGCTGAGTTGGATGCTTCCAAGCAGCGCGAAGAGACTCTAGAAGCCAAGCTTAAAGAGGTAGACGAAAAGGCTATTACAGAGAAAATTGAAGCTATGGATACACAGCTTCAAGCCAAAAACGACGAGATTGCTGAGATGCTAGAAGCTCAGGAAGCCATCGTGGCTGAGAAGACTGAGCTTACTGAATCTTTGGAAAAACTAAACGAAGAATTTGCCGCTATTCAGGCTGAGTTGGAAAACATCAAGGCGGAAGCACACAAGGCTGCTAGACTAGCCGCTCTTGTTCAGGCTGGCCTCGATGAAGAAGCCGCTACAGAAAAGCTTGAGAAGTTCGCTGGTGCTGACGACGAACTCTTTGCAGAAATCGTCGCTCTAATTACTGTCACAAGCGAAGAGACTGTTGAAGAAGAAACTGAAGCTGAAGTTGACGCTGAAGTAGACGTGGAAGCCGAAGAGGTAGCAGAAGCTGATGAAGATATTGCATCAGATGAAGCCGCCGACGAAGCTGACGCCGAAACTCTAGAAGAAGCTGAAGAGGAAGTAGAAGCCAGCCTAACTGACGCTGGTGAGACCGAAGAGGTCGAAGAAGCTCGCACGTCTGCAAGCGATTGGCTGAGAAAGAATATTTTGAAGTCAACAGCTAGTATCGAAAAGTAATCAATATTTAAATAGGAGTATATACAATGGCACTTAAAGCTGATCGTCATGAACTGCAAACCGACATCTCCTTCTTCATGAATGAAGTAGCGTCTAGAGGCGGTGTTGCATGTTTTTCAACCGCCGGTTCAGGTGCGGCAATGGATAGCAACAAGGCTCTAGTAACCTATGCTGCTACTCCTTCAGGCTCGGTTCCTGCTGGACTACTTCTCAATGATATGGTCAACATCGACCAGACTCGCCAGCATATTAACTGGCATCAGGATGAAGTCCAAAAGGGTGGCAAGGTTACTCTGCTTACGCAGGGTTGGGTTGTCACTGA
>CEUI01008822.1_pt1 | contig 12168 bp, 13 predicted proteins | sample 531411 | NCBI WGS metagenome assembly CEUI01 (sample SAMEA2622841, study PRJEB7988) | marine metagenome | isolation source: saline water (ENVO:00002010), including
GTTCTACCGGTTCTTGCTCTTGAACCACGCACACCTGCGCTTGTGAAGTTATCTGGTCTTTCTTGGTCTTGGCTCCACATAGATACCGATACTCCATTTCGTTCTGTTGCACTATCCCTTGTTTCAGCAACTCGCAGTGACCTTGCTATTTTCTTTGTTGCAACTTCTGACTCGCTGCTCCAAAAACCTGTATCTTTTCTTTCCCATTGCTTTCTTTCGCTCGAAAACTGCCTATCAGAATAACTATATAGGTGTGCTTTAGTTTGCGCCATAACTTCTCGCATCCATTGTTGAAGATACTTATTCATAACCTTCGGTCCAACATCTTTTAGTTTTCTCGCATACTTGATAGTTTCTGCGGTATCTGCTACCATCTTCATGTGCAGACCTCCCCTATCACTTGATACATTTCTTATGTATCGGGAAGTGGTGCTCATTCCCTGCTGAATACGGGGCATCAGATAACACCACCGAGGTGAGCAAGTCTTGTTAGAGATTCTTTGGTTCTTTGTCTTAGCGCAGAAGCCCTCATGCCTTCACCTTCGGTTCTTTGGAATGTTGATTCATCCTCTAAATAAATTGAAGCCGCAAGGTCAGCGCATATTTCACGAAGAACATGAGCCATTTCGCCTTCTTGAACGGTCACACCGGATGCGTGGTCAAGCGTAATACCGGTCACGCCTGTTAATTGATTAGAGGATTTACCAGTCCATTGAAATGAATCACCATCAATGTTCCCTTTGCCTGAGTTAGAAAAAGAGGTTCCGCTTACTAAATCTACCGTTGTGCTTTCGGGTGTATGTGCTCCACTAAGCGTTGATTCGCCTATTTCTTGTGAAGGTGTTGCCCTGCCGTAATATTTGAACTCTTGGTCTATTTCTATTGTTGCCCTGCGAATGTGGCTTAGTATTTTTGTATTAGCCTGCACACGCTGAGCACTATTTAGACCAAGACGGAGTCCTACATCAGCAACAGAACAATACATCAATCTCACTCTTCTTCATCGGGACAATCTTCTTTATCACAAGTTCTCTTATTGTGTCCTGTTTCGCCACAGACAGAACACTTGCGAGCAGATTTCAAGGCTTCATCAACCTTTTCAACATTCTCTACTATCTTATCTATGTGTTCTTCTGATTCCTCAACAGTATCAATAATTTCATCAAGGGTTATTTTTCCGTCAGCGTTAATTTGTTTGTATTTCTTTAGAGCCCAAAGACCACCAAATCCTACTGCCGCCGCTAATCCAAGCCATACTTCTAATTCCACTCCTGCTATTGTTACCATTTTTATCACCTATATTCTATTTGTTTGACCGCACTATACGGTATGAAGGAAAGAGGCCTTGTATCGCCCCTATCCTTGAATATTTTATATCCGTGAGGTGTTTCTTCTATGAACACATTTGTGTAGCATTTTTCCGGCGGGTGATAAACAACCTTGCCGAACCTAACCTCACTCATCTTCCTCCCCCTTCTTTGTCTGAACAACCGAAGAAGGCATTAGCGGGGATATTGTTTCTGTCCCTGTGACCGTAAATCTATCCATTTGTAATTCGTGTGCTTTCTTTTGTGCAACCAACTCCATGTTGTGTGCGTTAATTGAAGGAATTAATTGAATCTCTGCTGTCTGCTGTTGCTTCCACATATCGAGCGCATCCTTAATTATCAATAGAGCAGGCCCTCCTATAATTGCTATTAGTGTTGTATAGCCATCGAGATTATCTAAAACTGCTTGGTTGTGCATTCCCGCCCAAATAATATAACAGGCAAAAACAACCCACGATAATACTATTGGGGCTCCGATTATTATTATAAATCTATCATTAAACTTAGTGCTCATCCCTACGCCTCATACTATACTAATTACTGCAAGTGGTCCTTGACTCTTATGAAGGTAGCCCTAATAATTAACGATATAACCACCCTGTATTAAACTCTCCACCATCCCATGTATCGAACCAATCTTGGTCAAGAATAAAGTTTATTTTGGCTATGAACTCTTCTTTATCCTCCGAATTGCATAATAATTCTTCATAAACTGACCCAACTTCATAGTCATTGTAAGTTATAGGGCTCACATACATTTTGAATCTTGTATTATTAACCATGTCCCCATTCGAGTGTTCAGCGACCCCTATTATTTTCAGATAATGTATGCCGAAGCCATCATCAACCCTGCCCTTGTCGACAACTTCTGCTATTATGTATATACAATCCGGAGGAATATCATCGGTGAAATGGTAGGTAACTCTTTCAAATGCCGAACTATGGTGAGCAATTAATACCAAAATTACTATTGCTATTGCTCGCATTGATAATTCTTCAATAATATATCTATTGGGGATAAGTGACTTTAGTTTTTCTAACATCACATTACCAACCCATCTATACCATAGACAGAGGCAATAATCGCTAACCCAATTTTCATAAACTTGAACCCTTCTTTCAATATCTGATTAGTGACCGCTTGTGTTTCATAAAGAGCAGACTGTTGAACATGAAGTGATGCTAAACCATCACCCATTTTTTCAATTAATTCATCATGTTTGTCTAAACGCTTCTCTATATTATCAAGCCGTAAATCTTGAACTGCTGGACCTTGCGCTCGGCTCATTAAGCCTAAGAGGGTCCAAGACTTGTATGAACTCTACCTAAATCGGGGTCCACGATACCAACCGACAAGACTTGTCCTACCGCCACCCAAAATAGGCTCAACGCAGTGCTCCTGATAAGAAAGGAATGCTATCATAGTCCCTCTTTTCTTAACCATATTAGGGTCAGGATTTTGGATATGCTTAAACTTAAAATCTCCCCCTTGATATTCTTCGGGGTCTGTTAATTGAAGAACCAATGATATTTTTCTATGTGTTCCATGCTGATTCGACCAGTCTATGTCGTGATGCCATCCATAGTGGTAGCCTATATCTTTGTATTCAGTAAATTGTAATTCCGGTAGATAAGATAAATCCATATTGAAATGCTCGTTAGCCTCCTTAGCATAGTTTTCAAAAATCATATTTATCCAATCATGTTCGTCATCTTTTGGGACCCATCTAATCTGTGTCTTTCTATTAGGGTCTTCATGTATAGGGTCTTCACCTGCCCTAAATGTTGTTGCGTTTTTGCTCGGTAATTCAAGACACGCTTTGATTATTTCATCACATATCTCTGGGGCTACCGCTGATTCCCATACTAACCAATCGGGGAATTGTTGCATTGTATCACGCATCCGTCGCGCCATCGTATGCAGATAATGTCTTAAGATGTTCATAACCTGCTTTCACAATGTTAAATTGATTTGCGCTTGTGTTGGTCAAATCTATTACTGCACTTGCGTTAAACATTCCAATTAACGGTTTTCCTTCATCTCTTGAATCTTTGTCTTTACTAATCTCTATATCCCAATAAACAATACAGGAAGTAGGGTTGCTACCTATCCTTTTTCTTAAGTCTATGTTGATATTTGATATTCTATGGTAAGCCCCAGTAGCATTAAGTCCTCCCGGAGTTGTATAGTCACATATCAAAGCCATAATAACACCCAATCAGCCACTCCTTAAGAACCTTTCCTTACTCTCCCCAAAAACCAATGTTTGTAGTGTATTGTGAGTATCTATCTCTAATTAGTTTTCTGTAATTTTCCATAGTAAGAGAATTGTCGACTAACCATGTATCACCCCAAACAGTATCAAAAGATGAGCCCGAAGGGGGATTCCATGTTTCAAAATCAGCGACAACTAAATTGAATGTTTCATCTTTAGCGCAATGCTCCCATACTAAATCCACCACATCTTGTTCGAGTTCAACAATAGTGACCGAAGTCACATTTGGGTTATCAATTAATGGTTGATGAATCATACCTATTCCAAGCCCCCCAATCAAAACATCTCCTGTTGCGTTATCCCAAAGCCATTTATGCTCGCTGTATTCTGCTTCTGAATCTTGCATTATAGGCATAGGGCAAGCATCTTTTATTAGAACAGTATATTTACTATGTGATTCTCCTTTTAAAGAAAGATACCTTTTCCAATATCTTGATTCAGTCTCATTAGTATAGTGTCTAATCAAATAATTACCCGATATACCTTCGGGGATATTAACTTCTATTCTGGTCATAAAATCACTCCGTAAAGTTATAGGTTATAGTAATTGCGGAAGAATTAGTGCTTCCGGCAGAGTTAGTCGCAGTTGCTTGTATATCAAACTCGAGCGTATCTCCATCAGCAGGGAATGTTAAACCACCTCTACCCCCTCCAAATGCTATTTGTATATATTCGCCTATGTTATCACTTGAGCCTGTTTCATCTTGGGTTGTTGATGCTGTTCCTTGAATTGATGCGCTCGTTCCATTACTTAGAGAAGTATTGATTGTTAATCCTACTATATCCCAAGCATAACTTGTTGCCCCTGTTGCTCTGATATATCCTTGAAAGTTAATAATCGCACTATTCGCGCAACCTGTGTAAATATCTCCCCAAGCGGATATTTCAACATCTCTATCGGCTGAACCTGTGCTAAACTCGGAACCATCTAAGGTCATTGTTTCGTTATTACAATTTGCTTCTCCTGATGCAATCGCATTATTGTAATTACCCGAAGATGATGTAGCGATGCTAACACCTGTTGGTGCTGAGCCTGCTCCACTATTTGCGCTTTCGGCTATACAACCAACAATACCTAAATTAATCGAAGCCATTTACTCACCCCACGAAGAACCATGTATTAGCGGCGACACAAACATAGGTTCTCGCTTTATCGTCAGATATGGCGGTGTGGCTACTTGGGATAGTGCTATTACTTGTCCCAAGACCGGGAGTAAGGTCTGAGCCTGTATTGTTAATGATAGTGTATTGTTGACCCACTTCTGCGGTTGCGGGTAGGGTAGGCGCACCGCTACTTGTGCAATACACATACGAACCCGATTGTTCATCTGTTAATGTTGTCGAACCTGTGACCGCAACAACACTAATTTTGTTGGCTACTAATCCGTTAGCATTTCCTTTGAACCAAGTTACTCCACCATCACCGGAAGTTATCAATAATTGGTTATCACCTGTGGGGTCAGAAACATCACCACTACCGATAACTAAATTGTTTGAGCCGGTTGTTATGTTATCCCCTGCTTCTGAACCAATACAGGTATTCTTGTCGCCAGTGGTCACTAAATATGCGGCTCGATAACCTATGGCGGTGTTGTAATCTGAACCATCATCGGGTGTGTATAGAGCCTGTCTTCCTATGGCTATGTTATAATTAGCACTTCCATTGATTGCATACAAAGCACTATCGCCAATACCGATATTGTAATCTCCCTCAAATGTTCCATCACCGCCATAAGTAGGCATATCTCCTATGAATACATTTTTCGTAGCACTTGCAGTTCCTCTTGCTCCGGCCCCATAACCAATACAAACTGAATTAGTGGATAAAGACCAAATACCCGCCCAAAAACCAAGTGCGGTAGAGCCGAATCCTATATTTTTACCGGCAGAAGAACCAACGGCAACTACCCTGCTATCTGTGCTATTAGTTACTCCGGCCTGTTTTCCAATAAAGACTGAATCTGTTGCTGTGGTTATTGCAGTTCCGGCAGACCACCCTAATGCAGTATTATTCATCCCGCTGGTCAAAGCATCTAAGGCTTGAATACCAACACCTGTGTTATAGACCGCACTACTTAGTGTTCCATGATTTTGATGCCCTAACAATAGACTACCCGTAAAATCCGTTCCGCCGGACTTACCATCTGTTAGGTCGTCTATATCACCGGCAACCCCACTTGGGCCAGTAGGACCTGCGGGTCCCGTTGGACCAGTAGGACCAGTGGGTCCTGCGCTTCCATCTGAGCCGTCACTACCTGCTGGACCTGCCGGTCCGGTGGGGCCAGTTGGTCCCGTAGGACCTGTGCTACCGTCAGAACCATCACTACCCGCAGGTCCGGCTGGTCCCGTTGGACCAGTTCCTCCTGTTGGTCCGGTGGGGCCGGTAGGACCGGTTGCACCAGTAGAGCCTGTTATGTCTGCAATTTCAGACCATGAGCCCGATGCTTTCTTGTAAATCTTATCGTTGCTTGTATTGAAGTGGAAGTCTCCGTTTGAACCCCCACTTGGGGTTGTATTGCTTGAAGTCCATGTTGCTCCATCTGCTCCCGCAGAACCGTTGCTTCCCGATGGTCCGGTTGGACCTGTCGGACCAGAAGGACCAGTAGGTCCAGTGGGTCCGGTTGCTCCGTCCGAACCGTCGCTACCATCTGAACCGGCTGGTCCAGTGGGTCCGCTCGGACCTGTGGGACCTGTGGGACCTGTGGGTCCAGTAGCACCGGCGGGGATAGTAAATGCGAATACCTTTGCCGTAGCAGGTCCGGAAGCAGATACTCCTATCGGCCCTGTTGAAGCGGTTGGTGTTCCGAATCCGGCGGCGGCTCCTGTTGGGCCTGTTCCCCCATCACTACCTGCGGGTCCAGTAGGTCCGGTGGGACCAGCAGAACCAGTAGGTCCAGTTGGTCCAGCAGGACCGGTGGGTCCAGTAGGACCTGTTGCCCCATCGTCTCCGTCATCACCGGATGGTCCAGTAGGACCAGCGGGTCCGGTGGGACCGGTGGGTCCAGTAGGTCCGGCCGAGCCTTGAGGGCCAGTAGGTCCTGTTGCTCCAGTATCACCTTTGTCTCCTGTTCTTGCAAAAGTCACGCTTACATCTTCACCATTAGAGAATGGCGCAGAAGCCGATGAATCAACGGTGCTTACTGTAATATCGAAATAACCGCTTTCTTCTGTTAATGAGGATATGGTGTGTAATGTAAATTGGGATGAATCAGTTAAGTTAGAAATCTTCACATGGCCTTTAATAGTCGAAGTTGAATCGTCTATGGTTCTGAGGAATGATTGAATGTCTGTTCCATCAAGGTCGCTATCATCAATATAGATTCCGGTTGCTCCGCTTTGTGTTGCGTTGTCTAATCTTATTTTACCTGCTCCGGGGTCAGCCTTTGAAGTTGTTGTGGAAAAATCATACTTAAAAGTGGCTCCACCGAAAGAACCTTGAGCTCCTGTTGGACCCGTAGGACCAGTCGGACCTTGACTACCTTGAGGGCCGGTTGGCCCTGTGGGTCCGGTAGGACCTGTTGGACCAGTTCCTCCGTCAGAACCGTCGCTCCCTGCTGGTCCTGTCGAGCCTTGTGGACCCGGAGGCCCTGCTGAACCACTTGGTCCTGTTGGACCTGTGGGACCCGTAGGTCCTGTTGGACCGGCTGAACCATCAGAGCCATCACTCCCTGCGGGACCGGCGGGACCTTGAGGCCCAGTAGGTCCAGTCGGACCGGCTGGTCCTGTCGGACCTGTGGCTCCTGTGCTCCCTGTAATATCTGCTATTTCACTCCAAGAACCGGAAGTCTTTTTGTATATTTTATCATTAGATGTGTTAAAGTGGAAATCACCATTAGAGCCACCCGAAGGTGTGGTGTTTGAAGAAGTCCATGTTGCTCCGTCAGTCCCACTTGGTCCCGATGGGCCAGTAGGTCCGGCAGGACCATCAGGTCCGGTTGGACCAGAACCACCAGTAGGTCCAGTAGGTCCTGTTGAACCTTGACTACCGGTTGGACCGGGAGGCCCCGCAGGTCCTGTATCACCGTCTGCCCCATCAGAACCGGCTGGTCCCGCAGGTCCAGTCGGACCGGCAGGCCCAGTAGGTCCGGTTGGTCCCGTTGCTCCATCGCTTCCATCTGACCCCGCTGGTCCTGCTGGTCCCGAAGGACCGGGAGGACCGGCACTTCCACTTGGACCGCTTGGGCCGGTCGGTCCAGTTGGTCCAGTCGGGCCTGTGCTACCTGTATCTCCTTTATCACCTGTTCGGGCAAAGGTCAAAAAGACATCTTCGCCATCTGAAAACGGTGATGTTGCGGAAGAATCTACCGCACTAACAGTAATATCGAAATACCCTGTTTCTTCTGTAAGGGATGATATAGTGAATAATACGAATTGCGAGGAATCACCTAAATTACTTATCTTTACATGACCTTTGATTGTGCTTGTGCTATCATCAATGGTTCGCATAAAGGATTGAATATCTGTGCCGTCTAAATCGGCATCGTCTATGTAAATACCTGTGGCCGAGCTTTGTGTTGAATTGTCTAAGCGAACCTTTCCGCTACCGGGGTCTGCTTTAGTGGTTGTGGTGCTAAAGTCATATTTGAAAGAAGCCCCACCAAATACTCCCTGTGCTCCTTGTGGGCCGGTGGGTCCAGTAGGACCTGTGGGTCCTGTTGCACCTGCCGGACCTGTGGGTCCAGCGGGTCCTGTGCTTCCGTCTGCTCCATCCGAGCCAGCGGGTCCTGCTGGTCCTGTGGGACCTGCTGGACCAGTAGGTCCTGTTCCCCCTGTTGGTCCAGAGGCTCCGGTTGGACCGGGAGGACCGGCTGCTCCGGTGGCTCCTGTTGGTCCTTGACTTCCTGTCGCCCCTGTTGGACCACTTGGTCCTGTGGGTCCTGTTGGACCTGTATCACCCTTAGATGCGAGCTCATCCCAATAAGAAGCATTTGTTGGTAAGATAGAGCCGGATGAAGTATGCGCTTGATTGCAGATATAAGAAGTGCCGGAATAGAATACCGCATCATCAACTGAATAGGTAGTTCCACTCGCCCACGCATCACGCCATGCTATTCCTTCTGCCCCTTGTGCTCCTGCGGGTCCAGTAGGACCTGTTGCTCCGGTTGGGCCTGCGGGTCCAGTCGGACCTGCTGGACCGGTTGAACCATCGGTCCCATCTGAGCCAGCCGCTCCTGCGGGACCAGTAGCCCCTGTCGGACCTGTGGGTCCGGTTGGTCCTGCGGGACCGGTGGCTCCATCTGAACCATCCGAACCGCTTGGGCCTGTTGGACCTTGAGCACCTGTGGGTCCAGTAGCACCATCTGCTCCTTTTTGCGCTAAAAGATTCCAATAAGCAGATGATGTGGGAATAATTGAACCCGAAGATGTGTGGGCTTGAATACAAATATAGGATTGACCATTGACGGTGTAAAAGACCGCATCATCCACAGTATAAGAAGTAGCGGTGACCCAATTCCCTTCCCATTCTAAACCTTGTGGACCTGCTGGTCCTGTTGGACCACTTGGGCCACTTGGTCCGGTTGGACCTTGCGAACCCTGAGGACCTGTTGGTCCTGCGGGACCTGTTGCGCCTACTGGTCCTGTCGCTCCTGTCGCCCCAGTCGGGCCTGTTGGTCCTAATGCTCCGGTTGCGCCAGTAGGTCCAGCATCACCTGTTGGGCCACTTGGTCCTGCCGGACCAGTAGGTCCTGTATTTCCGGTTGGTCCTGTTGGACCAGACGGACCCGTAGGGCCAGTAGGTCCAGTAGAACCTATATCACCTGTTCTTGTAAATGTGACCGCCACTTCTTCACCATCGGTAAATGGATTACTTGCGGAAGTATCAATAGCCGTCACTGTTATCTCGAAATAACCAATTTTTTCAGAAAGAGAAGATATTTGCCATATAGAAAAGTCAGAAGAATCGTCCCAATCGCTAATCTTAACATGACCCTTTACGGTTGAAGTGGAATCGTCAATAGTGCGTAAGAAAGATTGAATATCGCTTCCATCTTTATCAGAATCGTCGATATACAAACGGGAAGCGGTGCTTTGTGTTGAATCATTAAACTTCACTTTTCCGCTACCGGGGTCAGAATCAGAAGTATTTGCTAATTCAATTTCATACTTAAAAGTCGCCCCACCAAAATTACCTGTTGGACCCGTAGGACCAGTAGGCCCATCTGCTCCTGTTGGTCCTGCTGGACCAGTTGCCCCAGTAGCACCTGCGGGACCCGGAGGACCGGCCGCACCTGTCGCGCCATCATCACCGTCTGCTCCTGCGGCTCCAGTAGCACCCGTTGGTCCTGTGGGACCAGTATTACCAGTAGGACCCGCTGGACCTGTCGGACCCGTTGCCCCTGTTGCTCCGTCTGGTCCTGCTGGACCGGGAGGGCCTGCTGAGCCTGTTGCTCCTTGTGGGCCAGTAGGACCTGCTGGTCCTGTTCCTCCATCTGAACCTGTGGGACCCGGAGGACCGGCTGGTCCCGCTGGTCCTGATGGACCCGCTGGACCGGTAGAACCGTCTGAACCATCACTCCCTGCTGAACCTGTTGGTCCCGGAGGACCTGCGGCTCCTTGAGGGCCAGTCGGTCCTGTTGGACCTGTCGAACCATCTGCTCCATCCGAGCCTGCTGGTCCAGTTGGACCGGCCGGTCCTGTTGGTCCCGCTGGTCCGTCTGCGCCTGCTCTTGCAAGCAAAACTAACCATACATCAGTCCCAACCTTAAGAAGTTCTCCACCTTCATACTGTGCAACAGAATGACCGGAAGGATTTACTGTTACTCCAGAAGCACCACTAAATGTTAATGCACCTGCTCCCAAATTAACAAAGGGGATTCTTGTTAAATCTGTTGGAAATGGGACTGATGAATTAGCGGGAATGGTCACTGCTATTGCTGAACCGCTTTCAACATGGAGAACTTGTCCTTCTTGTGTTCTTGTTAGTGTATAGTCTGATGTAATAGATTTGAAGTTTCTTGTGTCTACTGCTCGCCCACCTGCGGTTGAACCGTCACCAACAAATAGTGCTCCTGATGTGGTATCTTTGATTAACTGTTCAGTTGCAGGGGTGACCGATAGTCTGTTTGTCTGTGTATCGGAAATAAGGTTCTTATTGCTTGTAATACTCACTTACGCTTACCCCCATAGTATTCTTCTGCGAGGCCGGCCGCAATTAAATGTTTTCCAACATCTCTTTTTTCACCATCTTTCATTACGAAGATTTCACCTAAACATCGGCCAAACTTGCCTATCCCATGTGATTTCATTATTACTTCGTCTGCTTCATCTAATAGTTTCATTAATATGACTTTTGCGGCCATTCCTCTTTTCTTTTCGTGATGGTCGCGCGTTCTGCATTCCGGCGTATTGATACCATACATTCTCACACGAATGTTCCTGTGTGTAAAGAATCCTAAATCAACACTTACGTCGATAGTATCGCCGTCAATTACTCTTAATACTTTAACCCTATATTCCCACATCTAAATCACTATGCCTATGAATCTAAGGACCGATTCCATGAATGGGGGAATATCTAATGTTACTCCATATTCATCTTCGGTCATCAATTCACCTCTACTGCGAACCAATCGGTTCCTATACTATACTCGCCATTAAATGCGAATGTTGAAAAAATGTCGTATCGCCCTTCGGGAACTGCTATTGTTATATTCACAAAATCCCAATCTTGATAATATGTTTGATAAGTATGCTCTACTTGTATGCCCGTCCAATTACCTGTTTCATTAGTGTTGTTATGATAGAAAGTCCAAATTAAGGTTAAGTTATGTGGTGCATCATCGCAAGATAAATCAGCATCCCAATGAATAGTCATATTACCGTCTTCATAATCATAATACGCATCCCACATCATAGGGTAGCAATCATCTTCAATAGTTTCATTGTTTGTCTGATTAGCGGTGCTGTTATTATCAATTATGACCGTCGTATTATTTTGAGACGGAGTTGGTGCGGGTTCATCCGGTTCATCTGAACCATCCCGACAATTCTTATACCCGTCATCGACCGCGCTTGCTTCTATTCGCGTCCCATCACCGCAGGTAAAATCGTCGCCCCATTCCCAATCGTCATCACCTATCCATTCATCATCACCTTCGCCGTATGGAGTAATATCTATTACACCAAGTATTTCAACGGCAGGCATTAAAAGGGCGATTATTGAGCCCATTGTGATAATTAGTTGCCTAACTTCGAGCGCGCGCTCGTTAATAGTATCAATGATTGAATCTGCTTCTTCTTGGGTCAACACAACACTCCCCTTTCACCTCATACCACCAAAGAACCGAAGGTTATCACACTCTGCGTTCCGGTTATGACCAACGGACCCATATCAAGGCTTCCCTTCCCTTCGGCTGAAAGTGTGCCTTGTGGCCCGACTGGACCGGTCGGTCCGGCGGGACCTGTAGCACCTGTCGGACCCGTAGGACCTGTGGCTCCAGTTGGACCCGTAGGACCTGTTGCTCCTGTCGTTCCTTGTGCTCCTGTTGCTCCGGTTGGCCCATCATTCCCTGTTGGACCAGAAGGTCCCGTTGGACCCGTTGGTCCAGTCGAGCCTGTCGCGC
>CEUI01063014.1_pt1 | contig 12158 bp, 9 predicted proteins | sample 531411 | NCBI WGS metagenome assembly CEUI01 (sample SAMEA2622841, study PRJEB7988) | marine metagenome | isolation source: saline water (ENVO:00002010), including
TATTTCTCAGACAACGGCATACGCGAAATAGAATAAATTTTATAATCAGTATTGTTATAAAAAAAATCTATCAAATTAGAGCCCAAAAACCCTTGAGCACCTGTCACAAGAACACTTTGATTCATCACTCTGTTTTACCTACAACGTCCCAAAAATAAGCGGCACGAGTTTTTAAATATTCTGCCGATTCGGCACGGGTTGCTGTGAACCAATCTTCTTCTTTATGCAAAACGTTGTCATTTAAAATCAACTCACAGCCTAAAAGATGTGCTTCAATAACAATCCTAGGACATGTGTCTCCACCTTTCGGTCTAAATATCAAACCTTTTGAACGAGCCAGTGTGTTAAGCATATCATTATAAGAAATACCCCCAACAAGCTTATAGGGTAATTTTTTTTCCTCAGCAAACTTAATGGTGGCTTGTGTTCCTTTTATCCAAGATGGAGAATCTAAAATAACCCAGCGTCCATCATTTTCTTCATCTACTTGGATTAATTTTTCAATCAAATCATGATCAAAAATAGAACTTAGCACATATTGATTTGTTTTTTCTAGAAACGGGAACCTGCTTTCATAAATGCCCTTTTGTTTCTTGGACATAAACCACAGTGCTTGTGCTTTTGCATAAAAAATAGAAACAAGCTTTCCTTGGCTTTCATTTTCGCAATTGCACTCGTCTCCTATCAAAACATGCTTTTCTGGTGATCGTAATTTACAAAATTTAAAGTCATATTCTACAATATGATAATTAATTTTTTTCTTCAAAAACAGCATAATCAAGTTATATTTCATTTGGGAGAAATTTCCGAAGATCCAAACCCAATCTTTATAATCTTCAATTGTTTTTTCTGAAATGGACGCAGACTTTATTTTCTCCACAGTATAGGGAGATGCTTTAATAAGAGACTCCGAAGTAAGTTCGGCACCTCCTACATAATCTTCAACAAATAAATCATTAACAAAAAGATACTTAGTCATTCAACTCACTAAACATTTTGTTAATTTCATCAGCCAATTCCAACTCTTCTGAGGAATAGAAGAAATTACAGAAAAGCTCATATAATTTTTCGTCAGAGAACTTTTCTTGTATTAAGGGGTTAAGTTTATCTGCTGTTTTTTTAGCCTCATCCCACTTTTTAAAAGTTCTACGCAACGTCATCTTATAGGATCCTTGATCAGCAAATGCCCATTTAGAGTCTGGCTGAACAACACCTTCCCAATGTGCATCAGGTTGAACCGGTTGAAGAGAATAATCTACTTTCTGAAAATAATCTTCACCATCATGTCTTAAAAAGTCAAGCTGCCCAGACCACCCTATTGTCACAATAGGTAAGCCTTCTCTAGCTGCTTCAAACATTGGGAGACCAAAACCCTCACCATGAGCAATATTAACCATCGCCTTGATTTTAGGGTGAGTGTATAAAGTTGTCATTTGTCCGGATGTTAAATCACCGTGCAACAAATGAACCTTGCACTTTCTATCACTATAAGGAGCTAAAATATTGCGAATAGACTTCTCTGTTGCTTCCAGATCCATTCGCGAATTACCTCTTACATTGGTCTTTATAACCAACCCGACCTCTTGATCAATAAATTCTTCAACCCACCAACGAATTGCATTAACATAATTTTTTCGCGGTCCCAACTGAGAGACCATTAAAAAGTTAAAATCGTAAAAAGGCTCGAATTCTTCAATTGGCTCTGGGGTGGCACGGGGAGTATTTTCCCAAGTTACCTCTATAGGGGTTTCTAAACGATAATCAACCTTTTCTTGAGTTTGATTATGAATAGCCTCCGCTACTGTCGATTCATAAGTGGTTTTTGCATGATTAGAAACAACCAAAATTTTATCCATAGCATTCCCCTTCTGAAGCCACACTGGTGCAACCTTCGAAGTTTCAATCCCAGCCGTATAGCCAATGTTAACTGGACATATTTTCTCAAACTCATTTGGGATAGTAATCTGAAGACTGATGTCTGGTTGGAGTTGTTTTTGTTGTAGCAAAAGCTGGGTCTGAATAATTCTAGAATCCAGCCACTGCCGGAACTCATTGTCTTCCCAAATCCAACCAGTTTGACCCCAAGGAATGGGTTGGACATAAATTTCAAATAAATCCTCTCGAGACTTAAGTGCTCTCAAGGCAAATCTAGATTGCTCTCCGTAACCTGATTGGCTTAAACACGGTGCTCTTACAAATATCTTTTTTTTCACGCTACCTCCTTAAAAGTAATTGTTGAGTAATTTTTGCGAGTGTCCCATGAGCCTTCATCTTCATAAATTTTCAACATCAAATCCACCCATTGTTTATTAAAGTTTTCAAAATTATAATTTTTTTGAACATGTTCACGACCTTTCGCTCCAAGAGCTAAACGATCTTCTTTACTCATGTCATAAATCTTATCCATTGCAGCAATGAAATCTTCCTTATTCAAGCGATCCTCATAAATATAAGGAACATCTTGAGAACCTATAATGGCTTTAGAGGATGGGAACAGCGGGACTCCATGGACCTCACCTTCACCAACCACTTGTTCTTGTAGGCCACCGGTCATGGTAGCTATAATTGGTGTGCCGCAAGAAAGACTCTCGAGCGTTGCTAAACCAAATCCTTCGGCATCTGCAATGTTTACTGTTACATCCGCTATGTTATAAAAAGTAGCCATCGAAGCAGCAGGAACTTTTTTGGTTGAGAACATTACTTCGCCATTTACAAGCCCTAATTCTTCCAGAATGTGAGACAAATCTTGCCCGTGAGGATCCTTAGGATCTGTATGCATAATAAGACGAGCATCTCCATGAAGATCGCGAGAATCAAGCCACTCTTTAAACCAAAAAATTAAAGTTCCAGACTGCTTTCTTCGTGCATTTCGATTGTTCCAAAAGACAATAAACTTGTCGACATCTTCTTTTTCTAAATTTTGTTCTCTCAGGGCTACTCTATCTTCTAGGCTTAAAGAAACAAATTTTTCTGAGTCTACCGCATGGGGTAAATAAGTAGAGGGAATCGATGGTGCCACTGTCTTTACAATGTCATCAGTCAATTTTGAAATTGTAATAACATAATCATTGGATTCGTAAAATTTCTTATTAAACATCGGATATGGATAATTGTCCCAAACATGATAATAGACCATAGGACAAAGAGGGCGAATTTCATTTTCAATTGACCAAAGCCAACCGTAAAACCGAGGATCAGTCATAAACCATAAAATATCTGGCTTTTCATTCCTTAGCACTGATCTTATCATTTCTGGATTTCCATAACCGTCAATCGGAATGGCTTTCCAGTCTTCACCATAGGGCTCTACTAATTTAGGCGTGTAATCGTGGTGCCGAATAGCGCCTCCCAAAGACACAATTGAAAACTTTCCGGTGTTCAAAAGAGCCTCACAAACATATTTTGTTTGCGTTCCTACCCCGGAGGGACTTAGGGGGTGGTCCCCCAAAGTTAAAACTTTAATTTTTTTAGACATACCAATCCTTATTGTTGCGTTTATCCATAATATAACACACTAAAAATGCATTGTCAAGAAAAAAAATTATTTTTTTTATGGGCAATGTTCCGTGTGCCTAAATTCACATTTATCACAGGAATTTCTATTTTTAATATGGTTTTTAGATTTAATTGTTTTACAGCCATCCACCAAAAGCTTTGTGGCATTATCAGTTTTTCGCTTACCTGATGTCACACGAAAAATTTCAACCCTGTTTTCTTTCGCTGTTCTTTTTAGTAACCCAAAATGCGTTTCAACATTAGACGGATCTATGTTGTGCTTCTTACAGAAAAACTTCTTATATAATGTCAACTGATAAGTTACGAGCTTTTCCGAACGCTTTTTAGCATCCCAGCCCCAACTACATGATTTCCAATCTAAAATATGATACTTGCCATCTTCAGTTTTTATGACTAAATCAATGAAGCCTTTAAGGTGCCACTTGTAAGCTAACTCATCAATAGTTTCATAAAGCTTTTCTTCTGTCGAAAACACTTCGTAATTCCCAAAGTGCTCTTTGAGTTGTGGAAAAACAGAAGGGGAAATTGCTTTCCCCTGCTGACGCATATCTGTGATCAGTTGGTTGTCGGGTTTTTCTTCCAGTTTCTTTAGCTCACAAAGAAATGCTAAATCAAAATGCTCATCGTATTCTTCTTCTTCTAATTCGCCTTTGGCAATGTGCTCACACACATCGTGAATAGCTGTCCCAAAGGCAGTAAAAGCATTACCGGTAAATCCGTTAATGCCATCAATGTATTTTAGTCTATGTTTAAAAGGGCACTCTGCCCATGTTTTCAATTCTGAAAACGAAATGTGTTGTTTTTTCATTAGTCCTCCAAATGAATAAGTTCATCAATTATTTTGTAAAGCACAGGGCTTAATTGTTTTAGTTTATCTTTATTACCTATAAAATATTCCTCGAAACCTCGAGCAAAATATTCACTAACAGATGTTGCGGCGTAGCCTGATACAAATATGTTTGAAACAATTTGGTTTAAAATATCATAACCTATTGTTCTGAATAAAAAATTATCTATTTCTTTATTATATTCTATGTCCGATAAAAAACCTTCTGGTACTTCATACATATCCTGTATTATAGTGTAGAGATTTCTTCTTTTAGCCTTAAATTCTCTTTGCAGAGCGCCTGTTCCATAAACAATGTTCTCATTGTTTCTTTCTACAGCATGAGCTAATTCGTGAATTATATCATCAATTATGTCTATATCTTCCTCTTGCTCATTAGTCACATAAATAGCGCCATCTTCATAGTAAGCGCTAATATCCCTCTCTTTCATTTCCGGAAACTGACCTATGTAAACAATGTCAATGTTCCGAGTTAAATGAAAAGGGATCCTTGCGCTTATATAATTGAAAACGAAATCCGGATCTATATCATCCGGAAGACGATCTTTTATATAAACATCCACACCACTAAGATTGTACACGTCTTTAAGTCTCCTACCTTTTCTAGCTGATTCAACTATCCACATCATTTCTCTCTGCTAATTATTATTAATATAACATAAACGATAATGTTTGTCAAATTATTTATTTGTACCCATAATCCAATCTGCTAATGGAAGGACGACATTCCAGTTTGAATTTGGGTTTTTCATATGGTGATTCCAGTGCCAACGTTGATATTTTTTAGCCCAGCGAGGGTTTCTGTGGCCTTGATTATGTAAAACTATAAAGGCAATTGCGTACATAATTGTAGCAGCATAAAACGTAGGGCTAAATAGACAAATAGGTAGATGGACAATACTAAGTAACAATAAACCAAGACTCTCGCGCTTAGAAAATTGACTGTCGTAGAAATTATTTTTAATACAATCTGCATGATGTTCTCGGAGGTGAAAAGAAAAATAACTATCTCGTTTTCTTCCAAATTCGTGAAAAAGCTTTTTATGTACCCACCATTCCAAAAAACTGCTATAAATAATTCCTAAAATAAAACCTATCACCTGATTGTCACCTCCTTACAATAATTTAGCTGCGGCTGTTGCGAGCCTACTTCGCTCTCCTTTTCTGAACGTTATGTGGCCTGCTAGTTCACTTTCCTTGAACTTCTCGACAGCATACGTCAAACCATTGCTTGTTTCATTCGTGTAAACATTGTCAATTTGCTCAATGTCACCAGTTAAAACAATTTTTGTGTTCTCGCCAATTCGAGTTATAATCGTCTTGACTTCGTGTGCCGTTAAGTTTTGGGCCTCATCTATAATTACAAAGGCATTAGAAATTGACCGACCTCTAATGTAAGTTAGTGCTTCAACTTCAATTTTTCCTCTTTCAACATAAGATGCCAACATGGTTCTATCGTTGCCCATAATATGTTGTATGTTATCGTCTATTGGCTTAAGCCAAGGTAGCATTTTATCCTGCATGGTCCCCGGAAGGAAGCCAATGTCTTTTCCCACCGGTTGAACCGGTCTGGATATAATGATTCTGTTGTATTTGGGTGTTTTCATTCCCAAAGTCTGCTCTAATCCTGCTGCTATAGCCATGAGTGTCTTCCCGGAGCCTGCTTTTCCAATAAGAGATATAAGAGGAATCTCATCATCAAAAAGAAGATCGAAAGCAAATGATTGCTCTTTATTCCTAGGAACTACTCCCCAAGCCAGTTCGGACTTGAAGTCTCTAATTTGACACACTGGTGTCGAGTGGTCTATAAAACGAGCAAGAGCCGTCTTTTTCTCATTACTCGAAGAAACCATCATGACAAATTCATGAGGATATAAAATCACCCCTTGATCTTGACACAACTCTTGGTCCAAATAAACTTCATTTCCAAGATAAAAGTGATTAACAAACTCCTCATCCACCAATAGTTTGGCAAAGCCCTCATAAATCTTATCAGGGTTCTCAACAACTTGTGAATTTGCATAGTCCTCTGTTAACAAACTCAAAGAATCCGCAATCACTCTCATGTTAATATCTCGCGAGACAACTGTTGTTTTTCTCTTTGGGTGATCTTTTTTGACCGTTAAGGCTGTTGCCAGAATCAAATGATCGGACATTTGATGCGTAAGGTCTCTAGGAAGCTCGCTAAGGGCTATTTCAGACGCTTTAATCACGCGAAGCACCCCTAACCCTTTGGCGATGCGAACGCCTCTAGAAAGGCTACCAGCGTCCCTCAGAGCGTCAAATGTTCTTATCGCCTGTCTGGCATTGTGTCCAACTGAGTCTTGGCGCTTTTTGTGTTTATCAATTTCTTCGAGAACCTTGAGAGGAATAAAAATGTCATTATTTTGAAATTTGTAAATACACATGGCATCAGTTAAAAACACACTTGTGTCAATAATGAAATTCTTTTTAGCCATTAGTTCTCCTTTAGCATTTTTGCTATAACTGGTTTTAATTGTGATATCAGCTTTTCTTCATAAGGCACTTGCTCCTTAGAAGCCTGAGATAACATGGATTCTACGATTGGAACGAGTTTTCTAACCAAACTTTCTTCAAAGCCGGGAAGTTTGTATTGACCATCCGCATCTGCTTTGGGACCCTCTTCTTTATCATCTTCTATAAAATTCATTAAATGCAAATTGGGCTGTTTTATGGGGGACCAATATCTAAGTTTGAGATTTTCTTTCTGGAATGCAGCATCCATTGCTGCTACCAAAGCCTTTAATTGCTCAAGGGAATACTTTTTAAACATCTCTAGTAAAGTAGAATTCTGTTTTGTTAATTTTCCTTTCTCGCCTCTTCCTTGCGTTGTTATCCATTTTAGAGCCGCTTTTGTTCCAGAATTATTTATTTCTTTGCCGAAGATAGAAGGAAGATTTCTTTCAACACCATGCAAAGATGTTAAGTCCCCTTCTTTTTCTTTTTCTCGAATTATTCTTTCTTGTTTTGGAACAGTTTTCTTTCGATGAGTTTTTTTATCATATTGGACTGATCTTAATAGTGCGTAAAAGAACATCCATGCATTATACATTTCTGGTGTGGCTTCGGGCAATTTTTGTTGGAATTGCTTGAATGTGAAAATCTTCTTGGCTCTTTTGGCATATTCTATTGGGCTATCAAGTCCTTCATCCTCTTCAGGAGTGTCAAGCACATCATCTTCCGGTTCGTCTTCCTCGTCATCTGTATCCACTGGGGTGTCTGCCAAATTAGGATCAGGGTCGTCGGTAAGAGAAGGTTCTTCTGGATCATCAGATGGGGGCTCCGGAGTTGGGGCGTCTTTTATCTGAGATTTAATTCCTAACAATTCTTGAATTGCCATCGATAAGCTTTGAAGTTGCGTCAAAGTTCTGTTTATTCTTGTACTATCCAATTTTTGATCTTTCAGTAGCGCATAAATTCGAGGAAGCAATTCAGCCTTAAAACTTTCCGTTTTCTCGAACAGTTCTCTCATGGCATCTGCTGAGCCTCTTTTGGCATCTGGTGTGAATTTGGCTGTTTTTGGGAAAAACATTTTAATAGTGTCTAGTAATTGTAAAATCTCATTTGCTTTCCCATTAAGTTCCTCATAGGCCACAGCTTGGGTCACAAGAGTTTTTAACTCATTTAATCCAGGGACAGCATTATCCCACACATCTTCAACCATATCAATCTTTTGTTCTCGAGACATCTCGGCGACCTCTTCATTCAGAGGAGCTATACTCGAAATCAAACTATATGTTTCTGCTAATTTCATTTGCACCTGTGTTGCATAATCAATAATTTTTTGTTTTCCCTCTTGAGCAAACCTTCGGGTTGCTCCTCCGCCGGCAATGAAATCTTTGAGTAGACTATTCAACTTTGTCATAGCATTTTCAATGTATCTCAGATCGATTTTAATATTCTTTAAAACCTTTTTATCTACAGAGGCCGATTTGACCCCATCGCCTGCTTCCGGAACATGCTGGCTTGCATTGTCTGGATCTTGTGGTGCAGGTTCTTCTCGAATCAAGGATTCGGCTTCTACTTCGGGTGTTTCTTCTGTTTCCGGCTTCGGTTCGGCTTCTGCTCCTTTATCTCCCCTTGTCAAAGATGCTTCTTCGGAGAATAATGTTTTAAGAGCATTGATTAAATCTATATAAATGGCTTGCTGCTGCATCAATAGAGGGACTCTCATAAAACTTTTTTCAAATGGAACGAAGGCTCCTTGTGGATCTAACTCTGCTCCTTTTAATTGGGCTCTTAATTCTTGTGGAATAATTTTGGCGCCAAATAAATTAGCTAAGTTTTCCGCAAAAACAATCTGATTTATCATTGGTTTTGATGCATCAAAGTCGGCTTCATCCTCTTTTTGAGGTAAACCTTCTTCGGGATCTTCGGGTTTCCCTTCTGTTCCTAATTCTAGACCTTTTAAATAAATAGCAAAATCGTCTGGGTAATTGATCATTATGTTTTTAAGGATTTTGAATTCCTCAGGGTTTGCGGTCTTCATTTGTTTAATGGCTCTTTTAACCAAAGCAGGCGGTAATGCTGCCTTTTTTACAACGGCGGGGAGGGCTTCTGCCAAGAAGCTATTATAAATTTCAACAAACTTGTTTATCGCTGCTCTTTGTTCATCCTTTAGGGTATTATCAAACCAAGTACTGTCGGTTGGCTCATCCTTTGCTGCTTGCCATGCTTTTACTGCTGTGTCTATGATCTTTTTAAGTCTCGGTTGGTTACCAGCGTTCCATTTGACAAATGCATTCAGTGCCTTTCCATCTTCGGTTTCTGAGTGGTTTTTGATCTCATTATTAATCAAGTCAAAACCTAATTCATAGGTCTTCTCCTCTGGTTTATATTTTTCTCCCGTTTCTGTGTTAAACAAGTTGGATAGTAAAAATTTCTTAACAACCTCTACAGCTTTTCGTGGATCCATTTCTGATGCATCGGGGGATTTTTCTAAGAATTTCCTGACATGATACCAGTTATTGTCAGCAATGCCAAACAGACGTAGAATGTGTTGAAGCACATCATCAAATGCGTCCTTATCAGACCCTTCAAGTTTATCTAATTCTGGCATTGTTTTTCTGAATGTGTCCGTCAGGCCACCATGTTCTTCACTGATTTTGAAATGCATTTTAGCGAAACCTTCTGGTCCCAAATCTTTAAACTGGTTAGTTAAAAGCTTTTTAATGTCCCCAGAGGTGGGTTTGCCGCTGGGCTTGCCGATTGAGTGGAAAATCTCACTGGCTGCTTGGATGGCTGCTTCGGCTCCTTTCGGATTATTAATGGACCCTAAAACCTTAATAATGATTTTTTTATCCGCTTCTGATTGTTTTTTGATGTGAGCCAGAACAGTTGGTCCGAAATGTTTCTCGTCTGGTCCATATTTTCTTAAGTTGTCTGTAATTCCCTCCTGAAGGGATACCACATCATCTGTGAACATCGATGATAAAAAACGCAAGATTGCAGGGATTTCCGACTCGGGGTTTAGACCTGCTTTTGTTAGAGGAGGTATGTATTTCTTGACTTGATCGGCTATTTCAACCTGAGGTTCAACTTCATCTTCTTTTTCTTCTGCTCCGGCCCACCAACTTTTGAGCTTGCCGAACCAACTATTATCTTTTTCTTTCTCTAATTCCCCTCGGGCGACTTCACCAGATTTAATGGCCGAACTCATGATTTCGCTGGCTACTTTTTCTCCTGTCTTTGAAACAGCGAGTTTGGCTGCTTTTTTGAGAGCTATTTTTATAACCTCTTCGGCGGCTTCTTTTCCGACTTGCTTTGTAGCTTGTTCTGCTGCCTTCTCTGTGACTTCTTGGGTAACTTTTTTAGCTGCCTCTCCACCGGGAATCTGGGCCGCAATAAATTTGCCTGCTGCGAGGGCCGTAAGGTCGACTAATGCCTCTTCAAGATTTCCTTCATTGGCTTTTGCAAAAATAGAAACTAAGGCACCTGCATCGCCGCCGACAGATAAGACTGATGTGAGCGGGCTCGTTGTCGGGCCTCCTAAACTGGAGATTGCTGCTCCCCAACCAAGGTAGTTAGAGATCGTCTCTAGGGTTTGTCCCAAATCTTCTTCATTAGCATCCGTCTCCAAAGCAGAAGTAAGATCTTTTGTCAATTGGTCAATAAGAGCTTCTTGTTCATTGCTATCAATCTTCCCATCCTCAGCGAACTCTTGGACTTTCGCTGTTATTCTTTTATGAATGTTGGGGGCATATTTAGCACCAGCCTTCATAAAATTTTGTCGTTTTTCTCCACCGGCCGGCCACTTAGCAAAAGAACGTGGAAATAACTTTGCATAAATGTCTTCTTCGCCAGATTGGATTCCTGTCAAAAATTGCTGAATTGCGGCTGCTGCTGCACGGGGTTCTTGATGTTTTTTAATCACACCACTCAGTGCGCGTCTAATTGAATCTCCGGGGGCCTCTTGCATCACCTCTTCAACAATCAATTGGTTGACAATTGACGGAGAGATTATTTGCTGCTTGAGGATTTCTTGTATAAGAGGGTGTTTATAGACATCCGCAGCCAATTCTCTAGTGTTCATTAGGTAGTTCCTATTCTATCTGATAATAAATAGACAAAAAGCAACTAATTCACCCTTACAAAATGGCTTTAATGCTCAACAGGAGTTATTCCAAGTTGGTTCAATTTTACTAAATATTCGAAAAACACCTTGAGTTCTTCATCTTGAGCGATTTGCCAACCAACGGTTCCTACCGCTGCAACTTCAGCTAAAGAAATACCTGCTTCTGATGCCGCTTGACACCAATACATAATTCCCTTCATCATTTCCATAATTGCCGGGTCTTCTTCTGCTTTTTGCATAAAAGATTCCAAGTTCTTATCATTTAATTTCATTTTCTGCTCCGTTTAATTCTTATGCGTCTCTTGTGTTCTACTGTGAGGGTTTTTTCTTTATCTCCAATGTCTAAAGTTACTGCTAATTTTTTCAAATTATATGCTTTCTTGATTAGCATAAGGGCTTGTTTTGCAAATTGATCTTCTGCTTTTTCATCATCAATTTTTAATTCACGATTCCATATAGCAGCCTTATCGCTATCATCAGAGTTGGACAACTCTTCTCTAACTTTTTCTAGTTTTAGCTTTAATTTATCAGAATATTCAGCCATAAAAGTCCTTATTAGCCTTCTCGAGTCTCCCTTGTCTCTCTGGGGAGCATTGTCTAACATGTCCAAAATTTCATCTGGAATATCAAACATCCTTTTAATATCCGGAGTCATAGATTGTCTGTGCAAATCCCCAGATTTATCTGAAAGTTTGCTGATTATGGTGTCTATTGCTGTTTCTGCAGCATCTGTAAAGAATTGCTTTATGAAACCAAAAATGATAGCAGCTATAAGCCATGCTGACGCTGATCTTAACATTTTTGGAAACCCTGCATTATCGAGGGCAAAGTCCAAACCTTCTCTAAAAGCTGCTTGTAAAGAGTCTAATCCAGTTTTTCCACCGACGGACCCAATTACCTCGCCGATTAAGCCACGGAGATTTATATCACCATAAACCCTCAAAACCCTAGAGGCTACTTTGCCTGTAGGGGAATTTTTATTTTTGGCATATTTTTTTAATTTAGCAAGCGTTTGGTCATAAGTAGTCTCAATGATGCTCTTATCTAACTCTCTCTTTTGCATCCAATTCACAAACTCACCAACCGTGACTTTATTGTTATTTGGGTCATCATCTACCAGCGGAGATGTTTGCTTAATATCTTTAATGAGACTCTTTTTTGAGTCAGATATCACTTTTTCCAGCGGTGCAGACTCAATCG
>CEUI01029811.1_pt1 | contig 12153 bp, 9 predicted proteins | sample 531411 | NCBI WGS metagenome assembly CEUI01 (sample SAMEA2622841, study PRJEB7988) | marine metagenome | isolation source: saline water (ENVO:00002010), including
ATATACTTATTTGACGCATCAACCATTTTTTCTATGTTTTCTAAACTCAATCTCATAACAGGATATATATTTGCAAATCTCCACTTCGCTAATCCACTCTCACCTGGCGTTTGATAATCTTGTGATAGAAAATCATTATCAGGAGAAAACAACCTTTTATCATATCCAGCAACAGGGTTATCAGCAGAGGCACTAAAACCAGCAGATTGACTAGTTGAATTTGTATTATTTGTGGGGACTGCCTCCTTGATAAATTGCTTGAATGTTTTCATTACAAGTTGGCTATTGTTAGGTTGTTGACTGCACCTACACCTACCCAAGTTGTTCCATTATATATTTCTAATTGAGTGCTTGTAGTATTAAAAATAAGAGCACCTGCACTTACAGTTAACGCATCTCTTTCAGTTGTTGTTATAACTGGTGGATAGAACTGATGATATGCAGTGACGATACCAGAAAAACAAGCATTACCACTTGCTTTCATGGTGATGCCAACACCTGTCCCATCTTCATAATTATATCCAACATCAACTCCTGTTCTAGCAGTGACTAAACCAATAGAGTCTACATTTTTTACATTCTCTTTAAATATAGTTCCTGCGACAGAAATATCTCCATCAAAAAACGCAACGATAGTTGTTGTTCCTGAACCAGCAGTCGGACCCTTACCAACAAATAATGGAATATCACTTCTTGCAGTAGTTGCGACACCCACATTTTTAGTTGTATGAATACCTGCAGATGTTGTTGCCCAAGTTCCAGCACTACCTACATTACCACCTCCTGTGATAGCGGTGCTTGCAATACCAACCCATTTATTTCCGTTATATATTAGTAGATTATTTGTAGATATTCCAGTTGTTCTTATACCTACATCTTCTAAATCATCTAAACGAACAGCACCACCACCACCAAAAGTTGCTAATTGTTGTTGAACTCTATTGATGAATAATCTATAATGTTCTTGTAATTGATCTAAAGTTACATACTCTTTATCAAGGGGTGTTAGAGGATCAGAATTATCAACATTCGGTGGAATATTTAAAAGTCCCTCATTTAATACTTCTTTTTCGTTAAACTTCTCTAAAACTTCTTCTAGGTGTAGAACTTTGCTTCTTAATTCATTATTTTTTTCTTCAATATCATCTACTCTTATTTTTTCTATTAAGTCTTTAAATTCTTTTTTTATACTGTCTACATGTTTTTCATTAACAGCAAAATTAATTTTTAATTCTTTTAGTTGTGAAGATAGATTTTTTTCAAAATTAACAACCGCAGGAACCACGGCATTTTTTAACTCATCATGATACTTTGATGTACTGGTGTCTAAATTTTCTTGGAGTTCACAAATATTATCTGAAAGACTCTCCTCCATCTTATTAATTTTAGATGAAAAATCTTCTAGAGCACTTTCATATTGTTGCTCTTTTACTTTAAAGTCTTTTGATAAATCATCATAAGTTCTAGATAGTTCTTTTGATTTGCTAATTAATTTTTCAATAGTATTAGTTTTTTCTAATAAAACTTCATCAATTTCTATCTCTTTATTATTAACTCTTTGTTGTAAATTTGAGACATGCTCATTTACTTTGAATACCTGACTATCTAATTGTGATGATATCTCTTTTATCTCATCTTCTGATTTTAATTGAGACGCTACTAATAAATTTTTATACTTTGGAACCTCAACATTTATAAAATTATTAAAATCTTCTTTTACCCCTTTTATTTTTGACTCATATTTTTTCTCAATATCATCTGCTGTTTCTTTAACTAACTTCTCATTAGCGGATAATTTTTCTTCAGTTCTAACTTCAGTGTCCGCAAAAAACTTTTTATACTTAGGTAATACTTTTTCTAAAAGAGACTCTACAGTCCCTTTTATTCCTTTGACTTCATTTTTTACTGAAGATAAATTTTCTTCATTAATTGATTCTATATTTTTTGTTATTGATTCTAAGTTTAAATATATCTCATCATGGACTTCATCAACCTTTGAAGTTAAGTCCTCTTTGAAATTTTTAAATCTACCATCAACTCTAGTTTCAGAGTCTGTTATTAATCTTTTATATGATGGTACTTCAACATCTAAAAAATCACTTACAGTGTCTGATAAAGCAGAGTATTCCTCTTTTATTTCTAAAACACTGTTTGAATTTAATATTTTAATTCTATCTTGAATCCCTCTGATTGACTCCTCAACAAAAAATAATTGAGCAGTCATTGCTTCATCAAGATCTTGCTTACTTATTAGATCATTGATGCTTTCTCTTATACCCTCTACATTTTCTGTAAGTGTATCAACCTTTTCTACGTTTGTTTTAAAAGTATCAAAAGACTCTGTGAACTCTGAGAGAGTTTTTATTTGATTAAAATTTTCTTTGAAAGAATCAAAAGCTTCAGAAATTCTCTCAACCTTTTCAGGTTGCACGTTATTCAATTCCTCTTTAACTTCGTCTAAAGAGGTATTTTTATTTTTACTATAAAATTCTGATGGCTTTTTAAGTGGCACGTATTTCTACTCCATCTACAAGTATATTTATTTCAGTCCTTTTTGAGAGTTTCGCTCTTAATCAATTTTGCTAGATCTGCGGTGGATCCAACAAATAATGCATTAGTAACGTTAGTAGGACTTTTTTGTTGCTCTTCATTAACGTCCTTCAATTTTTTCTGAAGATCCATTAATTTATCAGTAGCATCTGAAACGCTTTTAATAAGTTGACCAGCAACTTCATATGCTCTAGGCATCTCACTGTCTTGAGCAAGTTCAAGAATGCCGTCAATCGCCTCTTGACCTTTTTCTATTATACTATAAAGATTTCCCCTTGTGTACTCATAATCTCTGGTTATATCGTCTTTAGTAAACCTTTCTGGTTTAATAACTTCTGTTTTTACTTTCTCTACTTTTTCTGGAGCAGTATTAAATGCTTTATTTAATTGATTACTCATGAGATCACACCACTAAATCCAAAATCATCACCAGTTTCGATTAAGGCATTATCGTCTTGAGCAACAGAATTATCTGCTACTGTTGGATTAATCACCCTAACATCAGATCCACTTACGTGTGATGTTGCAGTTGTATTATCTTGTGCTCTCTTAACAACGATAGAATTTCCACTTATCCTAACGACTTGCATTTCTTCATCATCAATATCAATATATTGATCAACTGCTATATTACTAGAGTCTGCAACTGAAAATTCTGTTGTGCTTATATCAACATCCTCTGCTAGTGTTGTCGTTACAGGACCATCATAACTCTTAACTGCTCTTGGAGTAACTCTATAAGTAAGATCACGTTCCGTGTTAGTCCTATCTGTTCCTGCAAGGTAACTAACTCTAACATTCCTGATAATATCTCCAGTGGCGACAGAGGTAGGACCAAACAGATATGTTTTTGCCGTAAATCTTAATGTATATAAAAGAACTCTTCTTTCATTAAAATCACCTTCATAATCATCTTGCATGGTGATATTTTCCAAAACAATTGGAATATCTCTTTTTTCATTTACTGAAGATACCAATTGAACGGTAACATTATATGCTGGTTGGAAAAATGGAAGTATCTGCTCCACTATCTGTAACGCATCATCATTTAGTTTACACATAACAGCAAGTTCAAACTGCATGTTATACGGAACAGGCATGTATGATTTTTTACTTATGCTTCCATCATTAGGATCTTTAACAGAAAATTGTTGTGTTGTCGTTACCTTTCTTGCAGGATCGTAAGTTAACCCAGTAAACTCAAACGACATTCTGGGTAAAGTTATCGCTGTTGCTTTATTTAAATTTGGTGTTTGTGTTAATCTTGCTAGAAATTTTTGAGTAGGTCCGTACGCAAGGGGAACTCTAATATCAGAACCCTCCTGTTTAATAGTTATCCCATTAAACAGGGTTCCGAAAGCAATAATCGTCCTCCTTAAAATTTCGTTGTAGAAATACTCAAACATTTTTGTATTACTATTAAGATTATTTATATCCAGCGATTTACAGTCAATTCGATGGAGTTATCATCCATCTCCCATTCTTCTTCAATTTTAAAACCTAAAGAAGTAATCGTGTCATGAATCGTCATTCTTGCATATTGCTGAGTGACTTTATCAACAAATCTTTTAACTGGTATAGGTTGATTCCATGTTTCAAGATCTGCTACTAATTCATATTCACCAGTCATTGGATTCATACGAAAACCAATATCATTTGCTATTGCTAATTCTGCCTCAACGGTTTCGTGACCTATACCATGAGCACCCGTAACTTTAAGTTCTTGATCCTCTTTTACATCGTATTGTAAAATCTCAAGAGCCTCTTGTAGTTGTGGTTTATGTCTAATTTTCGTTTTGATTTTGCTGAAGTGTGACATTTTGATTTGTTTGATAAAATTCTGGTTTAGGTTCTATGTAAACAGATGTTCCTAGTTTCTTTTCTATGGACTCTGTTATTTTCATACACTCGTTACCAACAACACCACTAACTTCCTCTAGCACAGTGCCGTCTTGTTTGATAGTAAATTTAATCGTTTGTTGTTTAGGCATTAAACATCATGTTAAATTTCATTATATATTATATCAGCATTCTTAGGGTGTGCCAAATGGATTCTGCTCTGTGAAATCTAATATTGCATCTGCCTGTTGTTCTATCTCAAAATTATCAGCAAATCCATCGTCTGTTGGTTCTAAATCTACTATTCTTATTGAATGCGAAGCACCAGATACTTGACCAACTAAGTTCTCTCCAATAGTCCAATCTCCAGAAACTGATGCAAGTTCAATCACATTTGTGTTAGCATTCCAAGTTCTAACTCTAGCAGTGGTGCTACTTGCAGACCCCACAACCTCTTCATTAAATACATAATTTCCTGATGAATCTAATGAAGGATCTGATATTGAAATTGTAGGAGCAGTGCTATATCCTAAACCAGCGTTGGTTATATTAATAGCAGTAATTGTTCCTGCAGAACTTACAACAGCAGTTGCAGCAGCAGAGACAGTAGCGACACCAGATTTAAATACCTCATTAGTAAATGATATTGTTGGATTTGTGGTATATCCAACACCACCAACAACTCCATCAGAACTTGTTAATGTTACAATTCCAACTACATTATCTCCTATTACAGATGTTGCAGCAGCACCACTTCCACCACCACCTATAAATTGAATCTCAGGTGCAACAGTATATCCTGATCCCACATTTTCTAAATCAGCATGTTGAATAGATTTTGTAGCAGGGTTGACGCTATCAAAACAAACTGCAATGCCTGATATAAATCTCACAGTTGCGATACCAGTTACACCACCTGATGGTGCAGAGGAAATCGCCACTCTTGGATGTGCTGTATATCCAGCACCTCTATTTGTAATATCTATAAATCGTATACCACCAGAAGTAACAATCCCTGTGATCGCTGTAGCAGTCTTACCAGCACCAACCAGAGTTAATGTTTGTGTAGGACCTAATATGGTATTGATACCATCATCAGTTTGACCATCAGACTCATCACCGATTAAGGTATCATCAATCTCATCAACTCCAGTATCAATGATTTCATCCTCATATCTGAATAGTTCACATCTTAACGTATATACGTAATTCTTCCTAAGTTGATAAAAAGGTTTTTCGTGTTCTACATATTTTATTTCAAATAACCTATCACCTAATGGGAAATAAATTAAATCACCCTCTTTTGGTCTAGTGATTAATTTAACATTAGACTCATTCTCCATTAATGGTTGTATATAAGTTTCCCATCTTTCTTTAGATATTGTTAAGGTTACTTCATTCTTTTGTTCTATTCCAAATTTTGATAATATCACGGGGTTCTCATCATACCCATCAAAATTATCTAGATATGCCTCTAGGGGATATGCGTCATCAAACTTAGATCTAACTACCTCTCTAATGACTTTTTTCTCATCAACATATTTTCGAGGAAGATAATGAATCTCCACTCCAAATATTTTTAATTGTTCGTTTATTAGATCCTGAATTAAATTTTGTTCAGATCTAGATCCTTGTTGAAAATATGGATTAAGAGCCATTATATTAACCTATCATATCTAATGGCGGTAACTCATAAGTATTGGACATTATCTCCCTAATCCTATCTAGTTCTTTTTCCGCATCATCATATATTTGTCTACCATTCATTTCCACTCCACCAGGTAATTTCACTCCGTTAAATTTCATAAGATTCATTCCCCATTGTCGTTTAATCAAAGCAACGGTGTATGGTTTTAAAAATGAATCATTCCAAACTCTAGTATACTCATCAGGATTCATGGCAGCAAAGCAATCTATAACCAGATAATCTCCTTCTGTTAAACTAGACCAATCAATATCAAGATATAGTCTACCCTTTCTTTGATTAAATCTGATTTGTTTTTGAGTTGTTAGTAAAAATTCTATATCGGATAGATAAGTTTTAGTCATTGTATAATTCAACAACTCAAGTGCTCCATAGTAATAAATGTCGTTTAAAAATAATTGATACTTAACACTAAACATATTATTAGTGATAGTGTTAGATCCATCAAAATGAAATACTTTAGTTACACCTATTATTGCCTCTGGAACTTCTAGGTAATTACTATTTTCCTCATAGTCAAATTGTATTGTTGTGCCGTTAATATCAGTTGATGCACTTGAAGTTGTTATTCCAGTTACACCTGCTTGACCTGGACCTTTTCCTCGATTTATATCATCTGCGGTTACTTTATATTTTAAATATGTCTGTGCGACACCATCAAAATGTCTTTCTTGAAAATATTGAAGAGCATCATCAACAATATCTTCTATTTGTTCATCGGCAACATTTATCTCCAGAACTGGTGCTCCCAGTTGCCTTTTGCAATAAGTTATAAATTCAGATCTACTATTTGGTTTACCCATTGAGACAAATACCCCTTAATGTATTTATGGTGCTGATGCGATTCCAGCAAATACTATAATATTACCGTTTACTATATTATAAATTGTTGTCCCTGAACTAACCAAGACGTTATACTCATATCTACCCTCTTCTAGATTTCTAGTCGCTGTTGATCCCAATGAAATTTTAAACTGCCCATCAAAAGCACTAGTAAATCCTACCGCAAATGTAGCAGCAGGAATACTAGTCGCACCAACGCCAGCACTTTTTTGCATTTGAGCAGATCCACTGTATCCAGTTAAATCAAAGTTTGTGTCTGAAACTGTTTTTGTATTGAATAGATTTGAAAAATTAGAACCACCAAAAATGGTTAGATTAGCAGCGTAGGGGACTCCTGCGTCTGGATCGAACGTAAAAGTTTTAGTGGACATTTGAAACTAACTCCTTGAGTAAAGATTTTATCTCATTCATTTCATTTTTTAAATTTGCTAAATCATTTTCAATAGATGATGATTTTTCACTTTCTTTTTTCTTGGACTCTCTCCTTGCAACATATTGTTGATATTCATTCGAGTCCACGCTAACAACTGCGTTTGTTCTAGGATCCCTCATTAAATTGGGATGACCTTTTACTCCATGATATTCCATTATGCTAAAGCGATGACCCTTAAGTCTTTTATTCTAGGAACATAAACTTGATTCTTGGAGGTTAAAAGAATTTTTATTCTGTAAACACGGAATGAAGGTAATTCATCTCTAGTAAAGGTATATTCTTTAAAATTAATATTAGAAGAATCAAACCCAGATTCATTTGATTTTGTGATTAGTTTATCAGGAAGACCATCATTGAACTCTGGATTAATAATTTCACCTTTTGCATTTAAATTTTTATATCCAGGAAATGGTGTAAATATTGGTTCCATACCCTCTTTATTATTAATTGAGTAAAGAACTCTAACATCAGCATCAACATGTACGTGTGCTGCGAATAATACTTTCAATGAGGTTGATGGATTTTCTAAAATCATTTCCTCAGAAATATATTGACATGCTGTTGGATCAGAGTCAATTTTATTAACTCTATCATCCGTTGCATAATTAGTAATCACATTATTAACTCTGTTGGAGGTTAATATTATATTTGCTCTTTGTGCATCCACTACAGGACTCACTGTGCTATCAGTTGAATCTAAGAATAAAGTCATATTCAAAGATTTATTACCCTCAACATTTGTGAGGAATCTGTCTTCATTTATTTTGGATGCAATCAACCTTGGAGAATCTAAGTAGTTAGTTCCATTTAGGAATACTGATTCAGCGTCATGCTCAATGTATGGTATCTCATTACCATCAATGCTCTTAGATGTTATCGTAACAACACTTGCCGATAATGATGTTGAGGGAACTGTTAAGTTCTGAACCATTGGTGTAATCGCCTCAAAAGGCATATTTTGTGTTGCTTTTGTTTTATAACCACCTGTTGATTTTGTTTGCCCAATATAAAGTGCAGGATTTCCTACGTCAGAACTTCTATCAGTTCCACCAGTGGACATGTCTAATTTAATATTATAAGAATCAAAAGTTATTGAATTTGATTCATCGAGAGAGGTAGCGTTTGGTAAAGTAGATGTTGATGTGGATAATCCATGAGTTTTATTAATTCTAAGTAAATTAACCCCACTTAATTCATACTTATGAACAGGTGTTCCAGTCGCATATGATCTACTAAATGTGTTATCTAACGCTCTACTTGTAATACCAATAGTATTACCAGTTACAGATTGATAAGAAATAATTTCTTTTCCTATCCTGAGATACCCATAGTTAGTTGTTCCAACCCCCACGTTCTCAAACGTAGAGAAATTAGAAGCATCGGCAACTGTAATAGTTCCACTGGTGGTTCCAGCGTCATAACCAACAGTTAATTTTGTTGGTTTAACATCAGACTCTACACCAGAAATTTTTACATTATTTTCTTCAAAATACATTCCATGATTTCTATGATTTACTTTAATATGCAAACCATCACTAACAACATTAACACCGCTTACTTGAACATCTCCACCTCTAGTTGAGTTTAGTTCAACAGCCGTGTTACTTGAGTTTAAGTAGAAAACTGTATTCGCAGCACCAACAACAAAGTTACCTTGAACATTTTCTAAAATTAATTCATTTGTATTACCGATAGATACGACTGAGAATCTAGCGTTTCTACCAATGGATGATAGTCCGATAGTTGTTATTCCTAGAACATCACCAACCTGATATCCAGTTCCAACACCGCTAATAGTTGCTCCAACAGCGATACCACCAGAGATTGATATGTCCGCAGTCGCACCTCTACCATTTCCTGTGATTGTATCTAATACAACTCCGTTAAATGTAAATCCACTTCCATTTGATGGTGTATAACCAATACCTGCGTTAATAATATTTAAACTACCAACAGCAGTTCCTGCAACACCAGCAAGACTTCCTGTTGCGTTTGTTCCTAATTGATAAAAAGTATTACCAACCACATATCCAGAGTCTGCTAGAGTAGTTCCTAGACCAACTCTTAACTGTCTTGATGAGACACTTAAAGGATTTGGCTCTAATGTAGGAATTTGTTTGTTACCCTCAGTCAATTCTGGACTGTATAAATTCAAAGTACCAGAGTCAACAAAGTCTGCTCTATAAAGAGTAAATTTAAGATCTTCCCATTGACTTGGTTCCCACGTTGAAGCATTTTGTGATTTAAATAATGATCCTAATAATGGTTGAGTCGCAATATATGTGTTGTCAGTAATATTTCTTTCGCCAACTCTAGAAATAAATACACTATATTTTGCTGAGTTTGAAATTAAGACCATAGCATACTCAGTTCCACCTTCTAAGTAAACTGGTGCTTTAAATTCAAAGGTGGTTGCAATAGATCCATCAGCAGAAATTGTAATATCACCTGGATCTAATATAACTTCAGAGAATGGAATAACACTCTTGGAGGGGACTCCATTTATCATCGTTCTCAAAGAGAAAACGACTGGGACATTTGCATCATCTACCGTAGAGAAGAAAACATCGCATTTTGTTGCAAAAATACCGATCTTACTCTCAACAGTAAATGATTGTGCAAGAGGATCACCTGCCCACTCAGTCCATCTATTTACGACTGTGCCTCCACCCTGAACAATTGAAGTTCCAACAGTTCTACGTTGCCTATCTCTCTCAGTTAATGTTTGAGTAGAAACTATAGCATTTCTAGTTGAAATTATAGTTTCTTGAACATTTTCTAGGTATCCTTGAGAGCTAAAGTTGGATTCTGCAAGAGATGTTGCACCTTCCTCATTTTGAGAACTGCTAGTAAATGATAAAGTTTTTTTACCAGCAGTAAACCTTGGGAAACTATTATTGTTTGGATTTGGTAAGAAGAAACTACCACCAAGGAATCCATTTATGTCTGCAATTAATCTAACATCTGTAATTGATGCTTGTGCCCCACTTGATTTACCAGTCAGCAACATTCTAGGGGATACAAACCCTTTGAATTGACCTTGTGCTTGATTTGATAATGAGAATGTATCAACGTTTAGAGATGTTGATGTATTAGAGTAAGTTACGGGAACTTGAACTGAATTATATGGGCTTGAACCATAAGTTTTAGTTGGTGCATTATATGGACCTTCCTTATGATTTGATTGAGCAACTCTAAATGTTATACTTGCTGCTGTATCACTATCATTTGATCCTAAACCAGAATTTGCGACTATACCCTCAACTTCTTCACCAACTTGGAATACTCCTGATGCCATACTAATTTCAAGAAGTTTTGGAACACAATATGGTGTTACGTCAACACCATCAAAGAATCCGTACAATCTAGTTAAAGGTTTATTTTGTTTTCCTATAAACTCAATATTTCGAGATCTCATAAATGGGATGAGATCTGTGCTTACTAATCTATCACCTTGAGATTGATTTACTATGTTCTCAGTAACTAAAGTTCTAGTTCCTGTTCTCTCCCTATTTGTTTGCTCTATCCTATCAACACGATTTCGAGTTACTCTCCTTTGAGTAACCTCTCTCCAATTACCCCTTCTATTTCTAGTAGTTCTTATCTCAGATGAAAGAACAAAAGATCTTTCAGTGATACCTGTCCATGTTGTCTGCCATGAATTCCATAGAATAGGACTTAATCCAGTTTGTGGGTTAATTCCTTGTGGTTGCATACTAGCAATAGTTTCCGCAAAATTACCCTCTCTATTAATAACTCTTGCTTCAAGTCTATTAGTATCAACCCAAGTATCAGTTTCTGGTGTTAAATCAACAACACCATTCCAATATGCAATGATAAATGGAGTTACAGATTCTGTTCTTGATGCAAAAGTTTGTTTAATATACTCAACCTCAGAGTAATCCAAGGTAATTACATCACCGTTTCTTCTTATATTAGTTCCAGTAACAGTATTAAAGTTTAAATCAGCAGTTGCATCTACATTAACAACAGGACCAAATGTTAAATCAACAGAGTTTGTATAGTGTCTTGGTCTCATCTCTTTATTAGAGATGTCTATACTATTTTTAATTTCTTTACTACTGTCTTGAGCGTTATACGTTTCAAAATTATCTACAAAAAATCCAGATTTAAATCTATTCAATCCATCCTTATCACCAACAAATAAGTTTGCAGTATTAACTTCTAATAATGACAGTGTAGTATAAAATTCAAGATTTTTAATTCTATTTTCAAGTCTTTGAATGTCTTGCATTCTAAACCTTTTATAATCAAAGAAATTAACCACTGCGTCACCAACATTATAAAGGTATGGTGGTAATGCTATGGTTGCTACCTCTATTGCTTCATCAATAGGAGGTGCTGGTTCAGGTTTTTCGGATGGAGTTCCATAAATGACCTGAAAAGATCCATTTTTCGTCAAGAACACCCTGTCTATTCTTCCAAGATAATATGAATAATCAACTATTATATCCTCATCAGATGCTAATATATTTGTAGCAGTTTGTCCTGCTTGAGTGAATACTCTTCCGTTAAATTCTAGAGGTGATCTCGCACCTTCAGTAACCGCATAATCAGCAACTCTAGGTCTTATATCAATAATATCACTATTTCTAATACCATTTACGTCTTGAATTTCGGTTGAATAATCAAAAGTATCATAAGAATTAACCGTGGTTAAATCTCCATTATCTGTTGAGTCATAAAATCCATTTTCAAAATATATTTTTATTTTCTTAGATGGAGCATCAAAATTTTCTCTTCTTGTTACAAATCCGTAATT
>CEUI01145579.1_pt1 | contig 12145 bp, 13 predicted proteins | sample 531411 | NCBI WGS metagenome assembly CEUI01 (sample SAMEA2622841, study PRJEB7988) | marine metagenome | isolation source: saline water (ENVO:00002010), including
ACATTAGGTCAGCAATCTGATGGTATTGTTACTAGTAATTTAATTGGCAATTTTAACCCATCGAGCATTGGAAGTGACGCTAACGCTTGGGACAATCTAGTTACTAACGGCAAGAATCTTAGAAGATATAACGGCATAACACATAACAATTCTACTCCTCATAATTTTCAGTTCGATGGAACTGATGATTATTTGGGCGCAGCTTCAACAGGTTACGGAGGAGACCCTTTTAACGTAAATATTGGTAATGCATTTACTATTTTAGTTTGGTTTAAGCATAATAACGTTACGAGTTACCCTTGCAATGTAAAAGTAGACGATAATAATAGATTTTATTTGCAAGTTCAAAGCGACGAGGATGTACGCCTATGGATTGAAGCCGGTGGATCAGACAGATTTTGGACGATGGATGAATTTCGAAGTCTAATCAGCGCAAATACTTGGTATTACATTGGCGTCAGCCACGATGGCAGCGGAAAATGGAAGGTTTATCTCAATGGCAGCTTTTTATTTAGCACGTATGACACCCCATTCGATACTGACGCAGGAAACCTTATGGACCCGACAGGAAGCGGCCCTTTAGAGATAGGCAGACGTAATGTTAGTAGCGCCGCATATTCAGGCAGCGGCACAAAAGTAGGGCACGTACATGTTTACGACGCCCAACTTACAGACTCCCAAATAAGACAGAACTTTTTAGCTAGTCACGATATAAACGATAATAGAATCTATGGACCAACTTACACAGCATGAATTATATTATTGTACAATCTGAATTTTTAGAATATGTTGATTTCTCTTCTGTCAAACAGGACAATCCAGAGACTTTGCGTTACTCTATAGACGGAAAACACTTCCTCTTAAAGTACGAGGGGGAGCAGCCCGAGTTTGTGTTCAACATAACTCAAGACGCCGTAGGCTTGCAGGAGTTTACGCATGAAGAAATTATACAGATTCTCGATAACGCTTCAGAATGGAAACCTCAAGATTAAAAATAAACGATAAAGAGGTTGGCTTACGCGATTTAGGAAATGGATTGTTTGAGCCCAAAAATCTTAGCGTATTCAATGACGTAGTTGCAGGACAGTTTGAGACCGATTCCGCCCCAAAAAAGTTTTGGTTAGAGAATCGACCCCCAATACACGAACCAAAACAGTACCACAAAATAGAAAGCTTTTGCTTTGTTGTTACAGCAAACCTTAAAGACGAGGCCGAAGTTTTACTAAAGACTCTAAGGCTTTTCCACGATGAGCCTGTTTACGTTATTTGCGATAAAGAAACTAAGATTTTCTTAAATAGAATGGGGGTATGCGACAACGTCAAGTTTAGAACGAGCGCCGAAAAAGAACACTTGGATCACATACAAAAAAAAGTTTTTGATGGACACTCTTGCGTAGCTAATCAAGTTCATGACGCCCCCTCGATCATTAAAAAAATGGAAGTGATGGACTTTGCTTTAAAATACCACAATAATACTTTTTTTCTAGATACCGATATCATAGTTCTAGACAACCTACAAGAATACTTTACGGCGCAGATTGTTTTATCGCCTCACTTCTACCCAAAGAAAAACCAACACAAAGGCTTTGAATTCGGGTTTTACAACGCGGGGTATTTATTTTGCGCGAACAAAGGATTCCCAAAATTTTGGAGGCACCTGTATTTAACTGACTCTAGCTTTTTCGAGCAGGAATGCATGAATAGAATATCTGATTATTATAAAATACAAACATTCGACACAAGCCACAACGTAGGTTTTTGGAGAGGTGACGATTTGCCGATCAAAGCTAAATCTGTTCACGCTCATATTTCTGAGTTGGGCAGTGCGGGAAGAGGGCTGGGGCTAATAGCTCTGAATAAAAAAGCGAAGGATTACGCTTTATCTCAAGCGAAAAACAAACCAATTATAAATAGCCATTTAAGAAAACACTACAACCCTGACTGCAATAAAAAATTAGCATTTATACACTACGGCAAAGCGGCTGGAGTCTATATACAGCACTACATAAGAGAGCAGGTTTTCCCGCGCATAAAGCATTTTAACTCTTGGTGGGATTTTAACTATAAAAACAAAAGAGCCTTAACTAGAGATTGGACAGAAGAAGAACTGTTAGATATAGCTGACGCCGATGTAGAAGAGGCACTAACACATAATCATCACATAAATTGGACTAAAGAATCTGTTAAAAAATTTAATGATAAAGGTTGGTTAACGTTTATGTTCATAAGAAACCCTAAAGATGTAATGTGCTCTTTGTATTTTTGGGCGCAAAGCCAGTGGGATAGATGGGACGCGGACGATAAAAGCGCCCAAGCTTTGAGACAGCCTTTGACGGAGGAGTTAATGTATATGTCTGGACAAGATAATCCACATAACATTAGTTTAGATGATTTTATTCGCGGCATGCTAAGCGGTAAGGGAGCGCAACATTTATGGATACTGCCAGACTATGTAGACGACATACAGCACGTTGCAAAATTTAACAACGAAAATTTTCGCTCGTTTTTGCTGGACAACTTCCAACATCTATATGTTCCCATGAAAAAACGAAACACCTCTAAAAGCGAGGGGTATAAAGCTTATTTAGATCGAGGCGAAATCTCCGAAGAGACTAACAACATGATAGAAACCCACCCAGAATACAAAAGGTATTTAAAATACTTATGAGCTCAGATGATTTAAAAAAATATATGCAGCCGCACTTTGAAATTTTTAAAGGGTTGGATATATATTTCTGGATTGCTGGGGGTGCAATAAAAGATTTTTTCATTGGTAAAAATCTAAAAGATTATGACTTTTTCTTTACCAGTCATGAAGATAGAGAAATAGCCCAAGAAAGACTACTGCTACGCGGGGCCAAAAAAGTTAAAGATTTACCACGAGGAGAAAAATACATATACAAAGATAATTACTATGACATGCTTTGTTGGTCTGACTCTGGCGAATCTTTAGCCAACGCCAAGACTCCGGAAGAAATGATTAAGTTATTTGATTTTACAGTAGGCATGGCCGCTTTAGACAGCAGAAAGGAATTTGTTTGTCATGTCGATTTTGAAGATCATATAAAAACTAAAACTTTAGTAAGAAATTCAATTCGAGATAGACAGCCAAGAATCAACAACAAGAGATTATTAAAGTACATAAGAGATGGTTTTACTATAGATCAAGAAAATTTACTTTTGTGGCTGGAAGACCAAGACGCCTCTTTCGAGTACAGACTTAATATTAATAAAAAATGAAATTAGCTTTTATACATTTCGCTAAAGCAGGGGGAACTTACGTTGGCAATTATCTGAATCGACACGTTTTTGAGCCTGATGATTACGTTAGTCATAGAAATCCCGGCAGAGACTATACCGAGGCCCAGCTTTTAACTATTATAAAAAATGCAAACGACAAAACCTTTTTACATAATCACCACTTTAACTGGAGCTTGAAAGCCGTAGATCAAGCTAACAAGAGCGGGTTTTTAACTTTTATGTTTTTGAGAGACCCTAAAGAATTACTTTGCTCTCTTTACTTTTGGTCTAAAGATTTGGTAGAAAATGGTTTTATTACGAGCCTTTTTCCGCAAGATTTGATAGACCTAAAAGCAAAAGAAGACGTTGCGATTCCATTTAAAAAACACAACGACTGGTTCGACTGCGTCTTTAACAAGCACTCTTTAGATTTATCTATAAACGAATTCATAAGAACATACATCGACGAAAGCAATATTGGGTGTAAAAAGTTTTGGCACCTACCAGAACCTATAGATCAAATACAATACGTAGCAGAGTTTAACGGTAAAAACTTTAAGCACTTTTTATATAAACATTTTAACCTGAAATATAAACCCTTAAAAGAACGGGTCAACACCAGCTCCAATAAAGGGTACGAATACTATAGACAAAATGGAGACATCTCTGAAAGCACGCATAAATTATTTATCGAGCACCCAGAGTATATTAAATACGAGGCTTATTTAAAGAAATGAATTTAACCGACGAAAATCTCAAAAAAATTAAATTCGAGGTACTATCTAATTTTAATAGCGACTGTTGGATAGCTGGCGGTGCCATCACCGACTTTATCTTGGGCAGAAAAATTAGGGATATAGACGTATTTTTCCCTTCCGAAAAAGACGCTTTGAAAGCTAAAAATAAATTAACAAGTATTGGCGGCAAGATGACATTCGAATACCCTCAAGGATTTAACGTAAAATATAGAGGTACTCATTACGACTTGGCTTTCGTGGGGACGACAGCTCAAGAAACTATAGACAGGTTTGATTATACGGTATGCGCTATAGCCGTAGATAAAAATAAGAAATTCATCCATCACGAAGACTATTTCAATCACTTAGAAAAGATGGAGCTGCACTACATAGGTAATCACCCTAATAAATTTTATTTAAATAAGGCTAAAAGACTGCTAAAATACTTCGATAAAGGCTTTTCCTTGGATCAAGATAACCTAGAAAAATGGCTACATACGCTCATAAAAGACCATAAAAAGGCCAAAAGAAAATTCTAAAAAAAGTGTAAATTAATAAGTAATGAAGATTGTTGACATAGCAGATGAAATTTTTCGTGAGTTAAATCAACCCACAGACGTTTCTATACCTCAGATCGCTTTTTGGATCAGGGTAAACGTGGGCTCTTTAAACAACTTAATTCACACCGATTATACAATCGACACTACAACTCTTGAAATTAGTCCGGACCCAGCTATAGAAGAAAAATCCATACTTAAAAAGCTTTACAGCATACATTATTATGATTTAAAGTTGAGAGGTTCTTTGGGTGCGACTGCAAATGATACGATTCTGGAAGTTACTTCTGACGGCTCCACCGTTAGACGAGCCAACAAAAACGAAATGAGTAAGGTTTGGTTGAGTGTAAAAAGAGCGGAACAGGCAGAATTAAATAGAGAGATTTCTAGCTACAAGATGACAAAAGCCTCTCCAAACCAAGTCGTCGGAGACGATACTTTAAGTGATTCGCCAATCATAAGGCCTGACGAGTGGAGAAAAAATAAATAAACTATGCCTAGCTTAATATCAGAAAAGGAGAAAGCAGAGCTGGCGCTTATATTTGGGGATATTTTTGATACCTTTAAGAGAAAGATCACCATATACAAAGCCCCTAAGAAAGCCCTTGCAAATACAGCTAACAAGCCTATGGCTGGTTACGAAGAGGATTCGGAAGAAAGCAATATATCTTACGTGACAGAGCAGAAAGAGTTTGAAGCGGTTATAACTTATGGAGATAGACAATCAGAAGTCGCTTCGCAAGTTGGTACATACGAGGCTGGAACCGTAAAAATACGAGTCAAAAAAGACGCTTCTGATTACATAGAAAACGGTAAAACAGAAAAAATAGAGGTTGATGGAAAATCTTTCAACACCATAACCGACTCTAAGGTTTCTGATTTTATGGGGGCTAGATACTATATATACTACTTAAGAGCGACCACCTAATGGCTAAGTTTCATACAAAAAGATTTGAGAAAGAGGTGGCGAAGACCTTGAGGAGTCAAGCGATCAAGGAGAAGGCTCGCATCGTGGCGGAAGATAAGGTTCGACGCGCTCATAAAGAAATGCTTCAAGACTTTGACACTCATTCGGTGACTAGAGAGATAAAATCTGGACCAGAAGGAACCAATTTATCTGGAACTCTGGGTGGATATGGAAATCTTTTTTCTTATATAGGTTTCGATAGAGGCAGTCAGCCTACAGAATCTATAAGAACTTACTTAGAAAAGCAGGTTCACGTATTCAAAGAGCCCCGAGTCCTGAAGACGGTTGGTGGTGCTATATTTTCTTTTAGACTTACTACCCCAAATCTTGATACGATACAGGCGATGACGCCTTCGCCTTGGGAAAATAGAAGTTGGGTAAAAGGCTTAGAAAGCGGGATAAGCGGCTTAGGGTTTTATTTATTTAGTAGAAAAGATGATTTTAATACACGCTCAGAAAGCGGCATACAGAAAACACAACAATTAAGAAGCTTGTCCTTTAGGCCCATAAAGTACATGTCAAGCATTCTTGAAAAATTTTATAGGAACACGCGATGAAAGCTCAGTTTGACAACGAAGTAATGTCTAGCTTTTACCTTTGGTTTGATCACACACTGCTAAAGAAAGGTGAGGCTTTTACTAATTATAGCTCCGCTCTTTACGAGTCTAAAGATATGTATTTAGGATACCATACATATGGAGCCCCATTTAAGCAGTTTGTCGCTGATTCGTCTATTGCAGGGGCCAATATAGTAAACACTGTGGTTTTGAACGGAAATATTCTGAATAGGGGTCAAAGTGATTTTCAAGCTATAAATTACAATAGAGGGCACTTTTACTTCGGTAGCGCCGTAAACAATCCATCTACATCCTTGGTGGCTAGTTACGCCGTAAAAGATTTTAACATACACATAACCAACGATTTAGAAGAGAAGCTGCTTTTTGAAACTCAATTTAAATTAAGGAATAAAACTAATCAAGTTGCTGATGCGATAGCTGATAACGCAAAAACTTATCCAGCGATATTCCTTAAAAATAACGGCTCCAAAAATGAGCCAATCGAAATGGGGGGCGGAGAATTAACTACCGTTGATGTAAGAGCTATAGTCTTATCAGACAGCCAGTTCAAAATGGACGCCGTGGCTTCGATTTTTAGAGACACCTCTAAGACTATGATTCCTATTATTTTGGATTCAAATATGCCTTTTAATAGCTTAGGCGATTTCACCAACCCAGCTGCCCCCTATAATTATACAAATTTAACTCAAAATCAGCAAACTAACCAAAATACTATATTTTTAGAGAACGTTACGATCACTAAAATAAGTGGGCTTTCTTTCGCCTCCAAGGCTAATTTAAACCCCGACGTATTTAGTATGATTATTGATTTTGAATTGAATACACTGAGATATCCAAGACAATAATGTTTTCATCTTAGTGTTCCCAAAAACACCAAAAATATGTAATTATCAATATATAAAGGAACAATCTTATGGCTAATAGAAATAGAGTAATTTATCAAAGTGAAGCGTTGTATGTTGGACCAACCGATGACACAGGCGGTAATGACGGCTGTCGCATCGCGCACCCAGCATCATCGATTAATCAGCTACAGAGAGTGCAAAGCGCTAACTATAGCTTTACCATTGACCGCCAAGACGTTAACCAATTTGGCGAGTTGGCTGCTATTGACCGAGTGATTCTTTCGGCTCCCACCGTGGCGCTGGACTTTTCTTACTTGGTCGCTAACATGGCAAACGAAGAATCCCTCGGATTCCATGTCTCGAATGGGTCTTGGGTTTCCAGCATTTCGGGCATCTTGAATAAGACTGCTGACGAAAAATGTTATTTCATCAGAACCACCGCTGAGGGTTCTGATGCTTTGGGAGTAGCTAACAACGCCTCTGACCAAGGAGTGATCGGTATCGGTAACGGTTACATCACTTCTTATACGACTGAGGCTTCTGTGGGTAACTTCCCAACAGCCTCGGTGAACGTTGAAGCGTTGAACATGAGGGTTTACTCTGGTGCTAGCGCGGCTACAGGCAGCAACATTCCTGCTGTTATCCCCGAGACTGGCGCAGCAGATACCGCGAATGTATTCCATCTTCCAGACGTTGTGTCTCACGTAGCTAGCGCGACTGGCGGATTGACTGACGCTGGAGCGACTGGCCAAGACGTAACCTCTGTGTTGCGTCCGGGTGATATCACCTTCGGCTTGGCTACTGTTGACAGCGCTGGAGCAGAAACCGCTTGGACTGGCGATGTTGGCGCGGCAATTGAAGACCCTAACGCTTCTGTTGGTAGCGCAAAAATTCAAAGCTACAACATCAGCTTCGATTTGGGTCGTACTCCTCTGGAGAAGCTTGGAAGTAAGTTTGCGTTTGCTCGTGAGATTGACTTCCCTGTTACGATCACCATGTCGATTGAGGCTCAGGTTTCTGACCTCGCAGCGGGTGGACTAGCGTCCTTGGTCGCTGATGACGTAAACTACAACTTGTACGTTTACTTGGATGACCCGAGAAGCGGTGCTGCCTTTGACGTCTGCAACGCGGTTTACCACATCAAGAGAGCCAAGCTCGATAGCCAAGAGTTCTCGAGTGCAATTGGAGACAACAAGAGCGTTACTCTTAACTTCTCCGCTCAGGTTGGTGGACCTAACCAGAATAACGTTGGCTTCTTTATGAGCGGCGTTGTCTAAGTCTTACGACTAAAAAGGATTATTCCTTATTATTAAGCCTCCCTTCGGGGAGGCTTTTTTTTATACGTTTTTGCCTTTTCGGTGTAAAATATATTAAGGAAAAAGGTTGTCCAAAGGAATGAAGGAGGATAAGGTAAAAGGTTTTCTTCAGTTTCAGGTTCGTAGAAAAGTCACGAATCTATACAAAAATTTTCTCTTTATTTTGGAAGATCAAAAGTCCAAACAATATAATTCAGAAGAGGACTATCAACGTAATAGAAAAAGAATCTTAGACTATGGGAATGACACCATAAGAGAGATCGAAGAAATTTTGGACAATTTGGAAATTAGGATAAAATGAAAAAATTATTTAAATTTGAGTTGGATAGAGAGGTGACAAGCAAAGAAAAAGAAACCTCTAAAAACGATAAAGGAGAAACCGTAACCACAGAAAAAGAGGTTACAAAAACCGTGAAGCAAACGGTGTTTTTACGTAAACCGACTCGTTCTCTGTACGATGGTGCAGAATTATTTTACGGCGTTAAGTTGTCAGAAGGAATAAAAGCTGGTCTTCTAACTAGAGCTCTATTAGCCAAAAGATTCTCTAACGATGGCGGCGTTCTTAGCAATGACGAAAAAGACCGATACGCCGAACTTTACCTAAAATTATATGAAACACAGCTAGACGCGGAAAGATTGTCGGCAAATAAAGACGATCAAGACCAAGAAAAACTAGAAAGTCTTTTGGAAGAGTCTGCGGATATCAGAAGGCAACTCACTGATTTTGAGATGGCTCAATCTCAGCTTTTCGAACAAACCGCAGAAAACCGCGCTAGAAATAAAACTATTTTATGGTGGGTTTTGAATTTGTCTCACTTTGAGGACGAAGACGGAAAGAGCTCTGTAATTTTTGAAGGTAAAGATTTTGAAGAGAAACTTAACTCTTACGACAGCATGGAAGAAGGCGGAGATGACTTTGATGAAGAGCTGTTGCAAAAGCTGATTTATTACGTTAGTTTTTGGTATGTAGGAAGAGTGTCCAACCAAGAGGAGTTCGATAACTTATTGAAGTCTGAAGATATCGAGAAGACGCTCACACCTCAAGAAATGACAGAGACAAACGTGACAGGTGAACAACAAACCGAAGAAGAGGAAGAAGAGGAAGAAGAAACCCAAGAAGAGACTGAGGACACACCTGAAGATTTAGAAGAAGAGTCAACGCAAAAAGAAAATGATTAACTCTATTTAATATAAGAGTTGTAGCCCCTTTATTTAGGGGCTTTTTTGTTTATGGAAAGAGAAGGCGACATCCCCAAGAATCAGCTTAAAAGGGTTTATGCAGAAATCCTCAGGGGTAGCTGTGTCGTTTATGATGATAAATACGGAAAAGTATACATAAAACACCTTAAAGTATGGGACACTGAAGACCTAGACGAAAAAAGAGACCTGCATTTTGAAAAAGCTACGTCCGAAGGCTTACCCACCAAAGAAGAAAAAGTAAAGCTCTTGTTGAAAGATGATCTTTGGGATGAAAGTAAAGACGCAGAAATAAAAGAAAAGAAGCAATTTATAGAAAGAATGCGAGCTTCTAAAAGCAAGCTAATATTAAAATCTCAAATAGACGCTATACAAAGAGACATTGAAAAGACGCAAGACAAAGTGGCCAAGATAATGAAAGAAAAGGAGGCTTTGCTTGGAATGACCGCAGAGATATATGCAGATAAAAAAGTAAATGATCAATACGTTTACTTGACGCTGTTTAAAGATAAAGACCTGAAAACGCCCTTACTCAGCAACGAGCAATTTGAAGAGATGAGCGATATGGAGCTTGGCGAGTTGGTTATGCTGTATAACAAATCTAGTGGGAGATATTCAGAGAGAAATATGAAAAGAGTGGCTTTGAGTGGGTTTTTTCTTAATAACTTTTATTTATGCAAGGATAATCCTTTTATATTCTTTGGCAAGCCTTTGGTGGAGCTTACTTACCATCAATCTGATTTGTTTTCTTATGGTAGATATTTCAAGCATGTTTTGTCTGAGATGAAGCATCAGCCTCCTCAGGACATTATGGAGGACCCAGATAGACTGATCGAGCATTACGATATTCAACAAAATCAGGACAAACTACAGGACGGCAAAGACATGTCAGGCAAGGCCACCACCTACATTGGGGCCACCAAGGAAGACATGGACGCTCTGGGCTTAACCAAGCAGATAGAGGAAGACCCAAATACCATTAATTTACAAGACGAACTCAAGAAATCTGGTGGGGAATTAACTATGCAAGACATGATTAAATTGCATGGAGTGTAGTGTATTTCCGTGTAATTACTGTAGGAATAAGGTATTATGGCGATAAACCCTACAGCAGAAGTAAGAGTATCAACAACGGTTGATAGACCTTCACTAAGGAGAACGGAAAAGCAGATCACTCAAGCCTTGAATAAGGTTGAGACGATGGCTTCTCGCGGTGGTCTTCTATCTAAATCTTACACTCAACCCCTAGGCAAAATCACTGGTGCCGTAGGTGAGTTTGAGAAGTCCCTTGAAGCTTCTAACGCTCGTGTTATCGCTTTCGGTGCGTCTGCGGCGATTATTTACAATGTAGGCAGAGCACTTGAATTTACAGCTAGGGCGGCTATTGATCTTGAGCATAAATTGGCAGAAGTTAATGTTATTCTTAACGCCAGCTCTAGCGGCTTAAAGCAATTCGGTGACGAACTATTTAGCATAGCTAAAATTACAGGTCAGACTTTTGATGGCGTTAGTCAGGCCGCTCTGGAGTTTGCTAGACAGGGTCTTAATATGCAGGAGACTTTGCAGCGCACCCGCGACGCTATGATTCTTGTCCGCTTGGCTGGTTTAGATGTTCAATCTTCGGTGGAGTCTATCACTGCGACTATAAACAGTTTTAACCAAACCATCATTTCATCTACCCAGTTGGTTAATAAATTGGCTAATGTTGATGCTGCATTTGCTGTGAGTTCTGCCGACTTGGCTAAAGCTATTAGCCGTGTGGGTAGCTCCGCTCAAGACGCTGGCGTTAGTCTTGACGAACTGATAGCTATGACCACCACAGCACAGCAGGTTACTGCTCGTGGCGGCGCTGTTATTGGTAACTCGCTAAAAACTATTTTTACAAGAATACAAAGACCCGCTGTAATCGCCAACTTAGAAGCCTTTGGTATGGCTGTTAGAGATTCAAGTGGAGCCACCAAGCCAGCCATTGAAGTTCTTAAAGAGTTTGCGGGCGCTTACGATAATTTAACGCCGCAACAAAGAGCTGTTACCGCAGAAATGGTTGGTGGCGTATTCCAAGTTAACGTGCTAAAAGCTGCTATTGGTGACTTGGGCAAAAGATTTTCTATTTACGATAGGGCTTTAGGTACTTCGGTCAGCTCAACGGACGAAGCCATACAAAGAAACGCCGCTTTAAACAAGACTCTCAAGACCTTGATGAATGAGACGATGGTGAACCTTTTAGACATGGGCGCTAAACTTGGTTCTATCACTCTTTCTCCCGCTATAGCGAGCGTTTTAGAAAGTGTTAACTCAGCTATTGACAAGCTTCGAGACAATGCTGAAGCAGATACAATCGGCATCAAAATGGGTAAAGGCATTTTGGACGGCATTGGATCAATTCTCAAAGGACCGGGCATGATGGTTCTGGGCGCGTTGGTTGGCAAACTTCTTTTCAGCTTCATGAAGTTCTCTACTGACGCTGTTAAAACTTTCGCTGGCATGAACGAAGGCGCGAGAAGACAGGCTGAGATGCAAATGCTCATCCAAAATATTCTCCTAAAGAATCCGGGATTGATTGACGCTGCGGCAACTAGTGAACAAAATTTAGCAAGAGTATCTGAAAAAATTCTAGAAGTCATTAGGCAAAGAAATTTTGCTTTAGCTCAGTCAGAAAAGCTTTCCAGCAACATAGCTAGAAATTTAGGAGCGGCAGACCTTAAAGC
>CEUI01032693.1_pt1 | contig 12133 bp, 19 predicted proteins | sample 531411 | NCBI WGS metagenome assembly CEUI01 (sample SAMEA2622841, study PRJEB7988) | marine metagenome | isolation source: saline water (ENVO:00002010), including
TACCCCCTTGTAAAGATTTTAAAGTTTTTGTACATAAATCCCTTTCCATCTCTACCACCACTTCGTCCTCTGTATCTTCTTCAACTTTTAATAAAAGCATATTTAGCCTAGCTCTTTCTTTTCTGACATGGTAAATAAGTAGGTCTTTTTGTTCTTCATTTAAAGTAATATTATATGTTTTCATTGTCTCATCCTTTTGTTGTGACACGAGGGAGCTTGATGTGGATGAGACAATTTCGGCTTGATAGCCTGATGCTCCCTCTTTTGTGTCATAATGTTTGTTTTTTAATTGTCTCATCAATGCTAATATAATATAAAAAACCTTTATAACAAAATAAAAAAGCCACTAAATGAAAAATAAATAGTGGCTTGATAGACAGATAGAATATAATTTTAAAATTCTTCTACAATACTCATTTGAATGTTGAAAGTGTCCAGAGCCACTTGATTCATTTTTAAATCTGATTGGCCAAATCTAGCAAATATATGAGATTGTTCAGCATCATTACCTTTATCAGCATTATCAGAGCTAAAAATAAAAGGTATTAAATTCCCTTTTGTTCTAGCCCAAACATCACTAATGACTGTATCACTTGCAGCTACTTCTGAATCATATGCACTAGGCATTACATCACTACTTGCCAAATAACTAAAGTTCATGTCGTACATGATTCGGCCACCATACATGTTTGCAGCTTCAGTTGCAGTAGTAAATGGTGATTTATTCCTAGCATTATTAAAAGACCTTCCTAAATGGGATGCATTACCAAACTTTTGACCTCCTACTGATTGCTGAACTTTTACACCATCATAAGCTATTGTCCTTGTCACGGATAAATCTGGTGAGTGAGGCATCGAGTAAGATTCACCTATCATTATGCATCCTATTTTAAGGTCATAGGTGCTATCAAAATTACCACTATTTGAACCTTCAAATTGAATTCCCCAATATCTATTTGAACTACTATCAAAACTGAATATGGTAGAGCCATCCGTAGCTGGAGTTATTACATTACTACTAACTGTATCTGCATTGACAATTTCTTCAACATTTGCTACTGCTGTTGCAGTTCCATCTTCCATCTCTGCAACAGAATCAACTGAACCAGCAGAAGAACTGTGGCAAACTCTTATTTTACCATCGCAACTATTAAGGTTATGATTTAAGATTGCTACATAGTTACAATTAAAAACTGCTTGCTGTCCTAAATCAATATTAACCAAAACATGATCAGCTCTAACAGTAGAATTTGCAGATGTTTCAAATTGACATTGGTTCAATGGCTTCATGTCAAACAACTCTGCTTCTGAACCTAGATTAAATGTAGTAATTAAATCCGTACCACTTTCTACATCAAAATTTCCATTCTGAGCTGTGCCACTAGCCATTAAAAAATTAATATGGTCTGTAAAAAATTTTGGTTTTCTGATATTCATGTTTGCCATTATGCATCTACCTTTATTGCTTTAATTGAACAACCAGTTACATTTTTTGAGATTTCAGTGATCATGAAAACATCTGAACTAAATGCTGCTCCATATAGTTTTAAATTATCATCCCAGTTGCTAAAAGTTACATGGTCGGTAATTTCTAAATCATTGTATCTTGGAGTAAGTATTGTAAAATCTATGATTACCTTTCTATCTTTCATTATTGCCTTATAACCATCAGCTAATTGAGTTGCGGTCGTATCATCTAAAATGCATTCTGCATCTAAATTCAATTTAAGTGTTTGATTGACTCCATTTACAGTTGTTCCAGCACTTGTTGAATCTGTAGTATTTACTGAATCAATATTCTGGTCTTGGCCATAGTCATAATTATATTTAACTGTAATATCATTCCTTACAGAATTTAGTTGACTCCTAGAAATTGATTTAATTTGTATATCATCATAATTAATAGTCTTATCAGTTGTGAATGTATCACCTGGCCTAAATAAAGACCTAATCTTAGCTTTTCCATCTCCACTTAGCCAAAAATAACTAAATGACTGCTTACATATTCTATTTATTAAATCCCTGGAATTAATAAACTTAAATTGACTAAATGCAAATTTTACATCACCTACACCATCATCAAATCCTTTGGTAATATGTCCATTTGTAGTATTTCCAGCAGTATCAAATAATGCATGATCAATATTACTAGATGACATTCCTAATTCAGTCCTAAGAATATCCTCAATAATATAAATAGGATTTTGTAATAAATCATTTTCATTATAACCATTATTCCTTGAATCTGCATCTACCCATGATCCGTACTCCCTACCAGTTCCACTAAAATATAAATAGTCAATTTGTGCTGGGGTACTTAGTGTTTTTGTTCTTGTTCCATTAATTGAGTCTATTATATTATCATAATGTTCTTTAAGGCTGTCATATGTAAAATCTACAATAGATGCTTCATATTGATCTTGAATAGTTTTTGTAAATACTTGGCTAGGTCTAAATTCTAACTTTAGCCACATGTCTAACAATCTAAATTGTAATCTGTTATCTCCATTAGCAGTTGGAACTGAATTCCTAAGAGTGATGGTTGTAGAATCTATTGATGCACTACTTAGTTGATCATCTGAATATTTGCTAGAAAGACTAGCTGTATGAATTCCATCAGTTGTAATGGCTGGTGAAATATTTGTTCCACTTACTAGGCTTGTGGTTACTACATCTTGGGCATTGACATCTGAAGTTTTTAAAACAACAATTACATCATTATTGTCATATAATTCACCTAGTTTTGGAATCTTGGGAACTTGAAATGTCAAATCATAGGGATGTGTTCCAGTACCATCAAATTTTGTGGTGCTGTCAAAACTTTGAAAACTTGTTAAATCACTATCTACGATATTAGCTGTTCCATCATAATTATCTGACTCTGTAAAAGAATTCGTCAAAGGAACTCTATGGAAAAACCTTAATCCACTAACTTTAAGAATATTATGAGATGTACTTGAAGGATTTGCAGTAACACTTACATTTGTATTTAATGCAGCTAAAAAGTGTCCATCCTTTTCCATGTATACATTTGTATCTCTTAATTGTCCTAGTTTTACAGAACTCCCTTGATCGGTATCTGGTAATGCTTCTAATTGTCCACTCGCATTACATCTATTAATTATTATTGCTGGAAATTTATTCTTAGTTAAGAATTGATTATAGTGATCATCAGATGATGTTCTATCAAAATCTCCATAAGACATTGGAACTGGTTTTCCTATGTTTTTTTCAGGAGCATTTGGATATGTAGAACTATCAACAGTTGAGCTAGGTATTTGCTTATGTCTCTTTGAACTCAAATCTAGTAATGTTAATTGCATTGAGCTTAAATCATATTTTATGTCACCAGATATGACTCCAGTTCCTATCATCCTGGCAGATGTGTCTAATGTACCAGCTTGATTTGTATTTAAAAACAATTCCCATTTACGATTTGCAAAATTATTGGTTGAAAATAAATCAGAAAACCTAGTTCCCTTTATCGATCTTTCAGTATTAATTAACCTTACTGTCATGTTACCAGTAGAGGTTGTAAAATTAAAAAAGTCTAATGATTGTGAGTAGTTACCCCAGCTCATTACTATACCATGATAAACATCTGTTCCTTCTTGCCTATCTATGTCTGATATTCCTATGAATTCAGTTTCATCATTATAATATAACTTAGCAACCCAGAATGCAGTTGTATTTTTTAATTTTAAAGCATTTGATAAATCTGTATCAAAACTAAGCATTTAATTTTATGCCTAATGAAGTTGCTTTGTTAATTGCTGGTATGAGTTCATTCGTTACATAGCTTTCATCTATTAGGCCACCTTGAATATTAATTGTTAAACTACTTCCTTGAGGGCCATTAATATTTGGCCCTTCCAATGGTGTAACCTGTACTCTTTCAGCCCCAGATTCTCCAGTCATGAACATAGTAGGAGAATTTACAATTCCATCAAATCCAGTTTCAGCAAACTTAATACTTCTTACACCAGCTTTTGCAGCTTCTAAAGCAAGAAGAGCAGCGATTGCTCCACCAACACCTAAACCAGGAACAAATGCAAAACTTAAAGCCTCGCTCATAGCTTTTGAACCTAGAATAACCCCTTGCATACTACTCATAACTTGCAGAATAAAGCCTTTAAATGCTTCACCAGCTCCTAAACTTGGATCAAATGCAGTTTGTAAAGCATCTGCTAAATTCTGAGATAAATCAATTTGATCTTTCATTCTTCCATCTAAAATCTCAACAGTATCAACTTTTTTAAAATCCATATCAATGTCAGCTTGTCTGATTTTGCTTGTTATTTCTATTTGCCCACCTAATTCTTCAGCTCCTTTTTTATAAGCCTTTTCTATTTCAATTAATCTATTATAAGTATCTAATAAGATTTCATTTTTTTTATTTAATAAAATTGTTTTTTCAGTTGTAAGAGTTAATGCTCCTTGAGTATCCATTAATTGTTGATTTAACTCTACGAGTTCTTCTGTAGATAATCCCTTGATAGATTCTCTAAATTTATCAATTTCAATAGTTTTTTCATCCATTAGGATGCCATCTACTTCTTCTCCGAATTCATCAATTTTTGTTATTACACTACCAACACCTTCAGCAAGTGTTTTAATCGCATTTGCTGTTGAAATAACCATTGGAGATAATAGAGAACCTATTGCTTCACCAGCATCACCAACAGCGTTTGACATTTGAGTCAATGAACCAGCTAATGTTTCTGATTGCTTTGCTGCTTGTCCTTCAAATAACTCACCTAAAACTTCAACAGCTTTCCCAGCTTTCATTTCTTCTTGAGTTAATTCTCTTAATTGAGGCACAAGCTCACCAAGTTCCCCAGCTAATCCAGAAAATGTTTTTGATGTATTTCTAACAGCAGATTCTAGGGAAATTCCAGTAGCTGCAGATAAATCTAATGCAACTGGTATAATGGTTTTTATTTGTTCTTCTGTAAATTTTAAAGATGCTAAGAAGGCTTGTTGTTCTATTATTGCTTCATCCCCAGCAGTCGTAATCTGTTGCAAGGCTGATGCTTGACTTAATAATGCTGTTGATGTTTTACCTAGTGATACTTCTAATGCTTTTTCAGCTTGCTCTTGCCTTCCAGCAGCTTCGATAACAGAAGAAAATGCATTAATCAATCCTTTTGTCCCAAAATAAGCTGCTGATGCAATACCAGCTACTTTTCCAACCTTATTTATTGCTCCTGTTAATCCAGCGAGTTCATTTTTAGATTTTTTTGTTCCAGTAGTTGAAACTCTTATATTTACATTTTTATCAGCCATAGTTAATTATAGGGGATCAAGTTAGAAGGGAGGCTATATACTAAAATACCACATAAGTGGTAATACATGATCCCCATATTATTTTTTATTTTCATCTTTTTTCTGCTTATGCTTTAAAGCTACTCCTAATTCATTCTTAATGATTGTAAAATATTCCAATTTATTAGCATCGGTTTCATCTAATGTCTTACCTAATGGAATATGATAATCCTGGATATAGTGATATTCATTAATCAAATTAAAATAGCTGTCTTTAAGTAAATATTTATGATTAGCAAACATATTAACAAGATACCACATTTCTTGCCCCATTGTTCTAGTTCCATCATTTGCTTCTGATATATGCATGACTTCCTCATAAATATCATCTACTGTGTTAAATTCCTTTTTTTGTCTTGTTATGGGAGTTTCGCATACATAAGGAAATATGAATTGATTATGTGGCTTTGGTGACATTACCCAATGCCAAACACAAAAAGCTAACCCCCATCTTCTTTTTTTGATTCTAGCGAAAGTCCTAAATAATCAAGTAAAGTCTGAGTCAATATTTTTATCTGAACATCATATGCATAACTCTTTAGGTCTTTCTCTGCATTATTAAAAGCTATCTCCGATACATGACCTAATAATGTATTAAACTCTCTTTGTGAGATTTCACCAGTATTTTCATGAACTGGTTTTAATACATCTTGATAATGCCCAAGTAATTCTAATTTCTGACCATACTTAATATCTTTTACAAGAATCTCTTGACCTTCTACTTCTATTTTCATGCCTCCTCCTTATGATTAACAAGCTACTTCAAAAAGTGCTGTACCAGAACCTATACCAGCACCTAGTGCCTTAACTGAGCAATCAAGCATCATTAATGAACCTTCATTGAATGCTACATTTGTTATCGCTGAACTTGCAAACTTGAATTCAAACTCACCATCAGAAGGTGTATCATCAGTTCCCATTAGTGTAGCACCCTGGGATGCTCCAGCAGTTTGATTGTTAAATGTTTCAAATAGTCCAGCGGTATTACTATCATACATTACTGTAAAGTCTGCTGTTGCTGATATTTCCCCAGCTCTTGTTGCTGATTCAAACCCTGTGCCAGTAATTCCAGCAAATACAACATCATTAGTAATATTTAATGAAAATGATGAAACTATTACATTTGCTACCCCAGCTATTATTCTATCATCAGCATCCCAAGCACTCATGAAATAATCATTTGAAGTAATAGCAGTATCTATAGTGGTTGTCGCATCTGTAAGATCCTCTGCTAAACTACCAGTCTTAAAAGTAGCTGAGAACTTAACTCTACCACCTTCTGCATCTGCTGAACCAGACAAAACTAAATTTGTGCAAAAACAATCCTTAAAAGAAAGGTCTGCATTAGTACCATAAGCTGATTTGTAAACAATAGATAGTAATTGTTGATCAGTTTGGTTTGTTGTTGCTGAGGTGAGTGTACTTGTCGCTGCATTAGAAGCTATGTGGTAAGGTGAACTCGTATCCGCTGTTAAGTTACTTAATAATAAGTCAAGTCCCTCAGTTGTTGCTGTACCCGATACAGTTATTTCTTTTATTGTGTTTCGCTTTTCGTGAAAAAAGTCTGTTGCTTGTAAAACTCTACTCCCACTTCTAGGATTTAATATTTGTTCGACACCTAAAGATGGAGAGCCTATAGAATCAACATCCAGAGCAATCAAGCTATTATTTGGGCTAGATTCATTTACAGCATGAGTTCCCCAATCATCTTGTTCTGCTACTAGAAAAGAAAATTGTTTGGGATCAAAAGCATTAGTTGCTATTGCCATCACTTATCTCCTGTTTTTGTTTTTTTATTTCGCTTATTAAATCAACTGCTTTCTTGTGAATCTTATCCACGTTAACAGTTTTACCATTATTTAAATCTTTTATGATTTGCTCATCATATCCACTTACCATAAAGCACCATCCAGAGTTTTCTGGTATTTGTTTATCTTTTTTTAGTTTTATTTTCATGTTGCTTCTAGTCCTGTGCAGTTAAATGTAATAATTGCTCTTATCTTACTTTCATCTTCGTCATCTCTTTCATATGTTACATTTTCCACCCTACCATTAAACCAGTAATCTGTTACATTAGCATTATTATCTGGTGCAAATAATCTTTTTAAATGCTCTGCTGTGTTTGATAATTGCTTAAAAGCATTCTCACTCATGTCTCCACCAGTATTTAATTGATAAGACATGGTAATTGTATAATCTCTAGTTTGACCACTAGCAAGCACTTGATTTAGATTATCTTCTTCTGGAGTAATTAGGATACTATGGTTGCCAATATGTTCATTGAATGTTATGGGAATAGAAACTTCATCAGCTACTATGTTGGCTAGTTTGTCAATTACATTATTTATTTTATTTGTATAGGTAATCATATTCTTTGTACTGATGACATTTTAATAGGTGTTGTAGATGAATCAACTACTCCAGAGACTTCCATTTCCCATGTGTCGTTTGTTGTTAGTACCCCAGGAGACCATCTGACATACATGCCTCTACCAACATAATCCCAGCTTCCAGTAACAGTTTCAGCATCAGCAACAGTTTCTACTTGCAAGCCATCTGCATTCGATACTTTCGTTGTAAATGTTGCTGTTGAATCACTACCTCTTGCAAGAGTTGCACCACTTGATATTTTAATCTGAATTATATCCCATTCTACTGTTGGCTTTCCTTTGACATCTACTATGTCTGATGTCGTAGAACCATTTAAACTTACCCTACGAACAATTCCACGATTCTTCTGCAAGGATTCTTGTTGATTAATACTTATTTCACCTTTTCTTAACATATCAAGCCAGCCAGTACCTTCAGCATTACTTACTTTGCCAGCTAATTGATCAGATAATTCTGTATCATATGGTGCTGTGATAAAACTAGCTGCCATGTGGGCTGTACTCATTACAATCAACTCTGGCCAATCATTACCAGTAGCACTAGATACTCCAACACCTTTTCTTGGGTAGATAGGTATTCCAGACATGCTTCTAACAAAATCAGAACTTCTAGCTATCACGCTGGTCAAATGTGTATCTGCATCAATACCACCTTCCCATACAGAACCATTTAATGTTGATGCTGAACTACTAGCTAAATAATACTCTAGCCTCCCATCGGCCTCAACATATCTCCATTGATCATCGGAACTTGGTTGAGATCCATGCTCAGTTCCTAGATCCTTACCATCTTTGTATAAAACTGTCATAGGCCCTGTTGAGTAGTTGTAATATAAATTACTTGTCCCACTTGCTACCCAATTCGGAGAGAGTATTGTCCTTTGATTATATTTGGCCATTTCTGGCAACACAAACTGAATATCTGCTTGGGAACAATATGATGATTCGTATGTACTCATGCTTCAAACTCTCCTATGTTTGTATCTAAAATTTCAAATTCTGCATTTTTAAGTCTGCTAATTATTTCTGCAACCATTCCTATTGTCCTACCATTTGCATCAATCAAGTCTAATAATTTCACTTCTCTTGCTAACTTAATTGCAGTTTCTATGTTTATGAATGGTAATTCTTTTGCAAACTCATCATTCATGGCTTTTTCAAATTGTGTTTTCATCGTTTTCTCTTTCGTGGCTTATATGGACAAGCATTCATGAGGTTTATTTTATTTTCTTTTTTTGAAATTCCACAATACAACACATCATTAGACTCTCCACAGAATGCACATATTTTATTTACTATTGGACAATGCAAGAACATTAGACTTTTAATGACCTCCTAAACCAACCAAACCAGTATTTTTCTTGAGTTGGTTTTTTATTTACAATACTCGCAAATTTCAAAACTCTATAGGCTCTCAATCTATCAGGCTCTAGGTTCTTACAAGCTCCAAGTGTAGCTGGCCCAATACCACCATCTACTGCTATGCTATATTTGTTTTTACCATTACACGCCCTTTGAAGAACCTTAACTGCACCTTTACGACCAAAGTTCACAACCATGTCAAAGTAAATTTCCCTAATTTGAGCTGGTACTTTTTCTGCCTTACTAGGTATCCAATAATCATTGTAATAAATCTCCTTAGCATCTCGTTCTGTAAGATTTTCAATATCTAAATCAGGATATGCTCGTTGCGATATACCATATTTTGTTGTTCCACCAGCATCAAATCGGTCTTTGGTTATCTTTGATCCACCTTCTGATTCAATTACCTTGTCTATTATCTCTCTAAAGTCCATTATCTCTTGTTTTATGTAATATTTAAAACTTCCAAACCAACCTTACTAATGACATCACAACATCCATGCATTCTTTTGCAATTTTTTCTTTTTCTTTTTCGGTCATTTTACCATCTTTCATCGCTTCATGATAAGTGTCAGCAACTTCTTTCAACTCTTTTACCACTATTCTATACTTAGTTGCGACCATTGAACCAACTGCTGCTAAGGCTATCGCCATCAAATAGGCAAAATTAGACCAAGACATCCACTCCATTATTTATCCTTTTTTATGTTCATTATTAATAATATTATTGACAATAAGGCTACTATGATTTGTAGTAATTCATGTATTTCTGTTAATCCTATGAAGTAATTTGAAAAACTAATTGCTGCTATTTTTAGACTATCCATTAATGCTTACCATTAATTCTTGAAAGAGAGCCTTCAACCCTACTAATTTGATTATCTAGGTCATTAATTTCTTTAGTTATAGCATCAAATTTTCTGTCTAGTTTATCATCAGATTTATTCCATCTGTCAATTAGCTTAACAATCATCATTTCTGTATTTTCTAGGGTTTCTGACTGTCCTCTATTTTCTGTTTTTAAATCTTCTAATACTTCTTGCTGCTTTGCTGCTTTATTAGACATCTGCACTACTAAATAAACAAACATTGCTCCTACAATGCCTATCATTCCTGCTTCACCATATACTGCTAAAAAATCCATTTGACTTCTTTTTTAGTTATTTTCTGACACTATTTCAAATTGATTATGTAAATAGCACCAAATATCTGTATTTAATATTAATTCATCATGAATATGAATCATCGAATCCTTATCCATTATTTCTATGAATTCAACATTACTTGAATCAATACTTGATAATTCATATCCAGCTATAACCCATCCAGAACTACAACCATTTGTAAGCAAAATCGTAAAAAACAAAACAAGAAATACAAATAACATCCCAACCACTTTTAAGAAATCATGCATGAAACTTGATTTGTGATGATATGTTATCGGATTATCATAGGAAGTGTCAATATCATCGTTTTCTACGAAAAAATCATTTCCCATTTTTACGATTGTTTTATTCATTTAGAACCAAATACCTTTGAGAAGAAACCTTTTTTCTTTTTCTTACCCTTAGTTATTTTCTTACCTTTTTTCTTTTTCTTCTTTACTTCCATTACTACTTGTTCCCCAGGAGTTGCGATTGTGTCTGGAGTGGTAGCAAATAAAAGAAATGATAATATTACTTTCATTCATCATCCTCATTGTTTAGGCTAACTTTCAAAGCATCTAAGAATGCTTGTTTGCCAAATCTTAATTGCTGAAGGTTAAATTCTGATGCATTTAACTTTCTATCAAGATCATTGACATGATTTATCATTAATTTTTGCTCATCGGTTAACTCAGATTCCTTATATTCCTTATCAAATAATGTTACGACCTGATCTTCCAATGGCTTTTCTTTCTGTTTTTTAGCCATTTTATAATCCTATTTTTAAAGTTTCTTAAAATCTTCTATTGCTTTTGCTAATTCTGTTGATTCTTCTGTTAAATCTGTAATTGCTTTATCACGTTTTGATTTTTCAAATTCTAATTGAGTTAATGTTATACTTGATTTAGAATCAGTTAATGCTTCACCAGTTTCAAAATCATATAATTTTTGAACCAAATAACAAACATTATCTTCCTTAGTAAAAGATACCTTTTCTGCTGTTTTTAAAACGCTATATTTAGACCATTTCATTCTTTTGTCCTTTTTTAAAATCTTTATACGCTTTTTTCGCCATTATTGACTCCTTGTTAGTTAATTATTCTGCATCTCTTTCTTGGCGATTTTTGTAATCACTTCTAGCAACTATCAATGCAATTAAATCTTCTTCTTTAGCTGGTATGGAACTAACTGCATCATCTGCCATTAATTTCGGTAGCCATTCATTTATCATTCTTTTTTGACAACTTGCTACCTTGCCATCTATTGCTTTATCTACCCAGTCTTGAATATCCAATAAGTCATTTTTCAATACTGATTCCTCTGTAGTAGTTAGTGTTCTTTTTTTAATTTCCATTTTATTATTCCTTATTTTTCAAAGTGTTTGTTTCAACCGAGCAAGTAACCAGCAAAAAATGAACTTGTTACTACATCTGCTTGAGCAGAACCATTTAATTGTCTATATTGAACTTTTGCTGTATCACTCGCATCCATATCTGCTACGACAGTAAGAACTAGATGTATGGTTGAATCTTCATCTAAACCAGTTCCACCAATGACAAGATAATTTCTATTTGATGTAACTAGATAGCCATGTAGTGCAGCGGTATTAGTGGCATCAGCAGACTGAATGCCTAAATTAAATGTCAGTAAATATTTGCCTGTTACGGGAGCAGTAAATGTATTACTCGCAAAATTACTTCCCTGGTCAAATGTCTCAGTATCCCAAGTTTTATCAATCCAAGTACTACCAACTGCTATATTGTTGTGGTCAGAACTATTTGTTACTTGAAAAGCTGGGTTTGTGGTAGATAGGTATTTATCAGCGTAAACTGTAGCACCACTATCTTGTGCCATGTAAACAGCAGTCACATCTGCATTACCAAGCGTTACTGAGTTATCTGCTTGCCCTGT
>CEUI01007491.1_pt1 | contig 12120 bp, 6 predicted proteins | sample 531411 | NCBI WGS metagenome assembly CEUI01 (sample SAMEA2622841, study PRJEB7988) | marine metagenome | isolation source: saline water (ENVO:00002010), including
TGCCAGTGACCCTGGTTACGCTTCAAACGGGACATTGAAAATCGTCACGGAAGATCCAGACCAGGAGATCACAATAGGCACGTTGTCAGACCGGCTCGGATCGTTTCTTGATTCAGGCGAAGGCGCATCTATTCGCGCCCGCACAGGCAATCCCCGAGGATTCAGTGCGCAGATTGAATGGACCCCGACATCCGGGCGACCAGAGTTTCGCGCCGTGTCTGTTCGCGCGACTTCGACCTTTAACAAACCAACCTCAACGACTTAACACGATGGCAGACCAATTTACGGCAGGCGAATCCTTTGCGGAGGACGAGCAACTCACCCACACCAAGCTCAACCGGGCGCAGACGAATCTCAAGTTTACCGACGACGCAGTTGACGGCACAACCTTGCAGCGCTCCGGTGAAAAACTTGCAGTCAAAAATGGCGGTATCGACACTGACCAACTCAACGATGCTGCGGTAGAGACTGCAAAGATCAACGATGGCGCGGTGGAAACTGCAAAAATCAACGACGGTGCGGTAACCAACGCAAAGCTGGGTGCGGATGCTGTTAATGGCGACAAGATTGCAGACAACGCAATTGATTCTGAGCACTACACCGATGCAAGCATTGACCAAGAGCATCTCAACAATGACGTCATTACCGGACAAGGAGCATTAAGCGCAACCCCTAGTCTGACCGACACAATTTTGATTTCTGATGCCGATGATGCAGGGAATCTGAAAAAGATTGAGCTGATGAAGCACCTGCCTCTGCCGAGAGCGTATGGGATACTGAAAATGACAGGGTATGGCGTCGCAACGGGAGACGCTAAGTCTCTTTACAACTGCACTTGCACGGCGGCAAGTAGCCTTACTTACACGTTTGATTTAGGCAGCAACATGAGCAGTGCGGATTACACTGTGCTGGCGCAACAGCATAGCACGGTAGCCTGGGACGATGAAGACGACAACGTCACGGTTGAAATTGATGACGAAAACACCTTTAAGATTCACATTGCCACTCATCTCTCACCGTATCACGTCAGCTTTGCCGTCTTTGGAACGCTAGCTTGATGGAACTTGAGGCTGGACACGTTGCAGCCTGGCTGGAGCAGGGCGAGCTTCCGCCCAGCACGCAGTGGCTGTTTGATGAGCTTTATAAATTCACGACCTCAAGCGAAGAAAACGAATACGTCCTTGAGCATTTTGAGCCGTCGGTGGTCAAGACGCTCATAGCGTATCATTACCTGAAAAAGACTCTGATTTACCACACGACTGAGGGCGCGGTAGACGGTCTGGTAATGTGGTATCGATGCAACGAGCAATGGGACTGGGACGACATCGTCGAATGGACTCCAGACGACCCAAACGGCAATTGCTACTTTCTGGCGTTTGTTTGGGCAAAGGGAAACGCGCTTCGACGCATGACCCTGGAGCTGATTGACCGTCAGCCTGAAGTAATTAGAGGCAGATTGTTTGGGTGCCGGGAAAGGCACAACGGACCACGGGTTGTAGAATACGACCAAAGGTTACTTGTGAAAATATTGCAGAATCATGGGCGGAAAAAGTAGAGCACCACGGATGCCAGACCCTATCGACCCCAACAAGTCGATGGGAGAATTCCTGTTTGGAAGCGATTGGGAAACGGGGCAGGGAATTACAGATCCCGAGTTCCAGCGGCGCTTAATCGATGCAGAGCGCGAATTTTCGCCAGAATACGTCCAGAACGAGCTGACACGCCAGAACATGGCGTTGTTTGGGACTGACGACCAACCAGGGTTGCTTGCCCTGTATGAGCAGGCAGCGCCCATCACGGAGCGTATGCGGGCGCAGACAGCTTCTGCGCAGCGGGAATCTGATATTGCTGACGTTGAGCGATACGGGGGCAGGGCAATTGAGGCACTGCGGGCAGCAGACCCGGAACGGGCCCGCCTCCTGGAGCAGCAGCAGGCGCTCACGGATGATCTGTATGCCAGAGCGCAGGGCGTCACGCCGCAGCAGGAACGCATGGCGCAGCAAAGCGCCAGGGAAGCATACGCTGCGAGAGGCAGGGGAATGGACAACGCAGGCATGTTTGCAGAGGCGTTGGGCCGGGAGGAAATCATGCGTCAGAACCGGGCAGAGGCGCAGCAGGCGGGCGCTGGGCTCTACGGCATGCTCGCAGGCACCGGAGATCCCATGCTGGCGATCACAGGGCGTCCTGCGCAGGCGCTGCCTTACAACTTCCAAACCGCACAAGGCGCAATGGGAGCTGCTGCGCAAGGCACTCCCACGCTGTTTAACCCGGACACCGGATTGAACCTGGCGCTGTCTCAGCGCGGACAGGACATGGAATTCAAGAGCAACGTCTACGGGGCGCAGCAAGCGTCCCGGGGCGGCATTCTGGGAGGATTGTTTGGTGGGTTGGGTAGCGCGTTGGGTGGGATCTTTTAATAACACACGAAATCATGGCACGAATTGGAGACACCGTTCGCCCGGAATTGATGCGGGCAGATACCAGCGGCATTCTGCGCGGGTCGGCAACAGGCGCAGCAGGAATAGCGGCGGGACTCGCCAGCTTGGGGCAATCCATAGGCGAGGGGGCGCAACGTCAAAAGGCGGCTAAGGCAGAGATTGCAGGGTCAAAGAAACTCGCCCAGGCAATGGTCGATCTGCACGGAGATTCGTCGCCAATTGGGCAACGTCTCATGCCTATCATTGAGGCGCTGGATTCAGACGAATTGCGGCGTAGCGAAAAGCTGGGTATTGCATCGACAATTACGCCAATCATTGGCGCGGTGACGCAAAAGCAAGCGACTGATATTGCCGCAGCTCAACGCAAGTTTGAGAACGAACTGAAAAGCGCTGCGGAAGTTCGCGCTGATCGTGAAGCAGACCGAGTGCGGCAAAGAGATTTCTTTGCGGATGAGAGAGCAGAGCGGGGATTGGGTATTGAACAACAAAAACTCGACATTTTGAAACAGCAGGCAGCAACGGAAGCTACTGCTGTTCGAGCAAAAGCGGCTACGCCGCCTCTTACCGAGGCAGAAGCTGCGATGGAAAAGGCGACGGCTGCCGACATGGCACCGTGGGTTGCAGGGGGCGGACAAAAAGCACAGGACCAGGTAAATGCGTTGGACGATATTTTGGCGCAGTTTGGAGATCAAAGCGTTCCATTGGCAGACCGTCTCAAGCTGAGAGACAAATCAGGAGGCAAGATCATTACCGGAAAATTGCAGGGGGGCGTAACAAAAGGACCGGGATTCTTTTTGCTTGGAGGCGACAGAGCTAGAGCAACGAAAGCAGCAAGAGACAAACTCCAAAAGATTATTGTTGGCACGTTGAGAGAGACATTGGGCGCTCAATTTACTGAAAATGAAGCAGCGCGAATCCTCAATCTGTATTGGGACGATGCGCAAGATGAAAACCAGAACTTTGACAAAGTTGTTGCGCTAAAAAAAGAGCTTCAGGGAAGAATTGACGCCAAGAACCAACTCCAGCGCAATTTTGAGGAAACGGGGCGCTACTTTCCCAGCGCAGGAAACGTCAACCCGGCACCAGCGGCACCGGGCACACCGGGCACACCGGGCGCAACAAGCGCAACAGGCGGGACAACTTCTCGCCTTGGTCAATTTGTTCAGAGAAATCGAGAGCAAAGCAATCCAAGCACGCTGCCCGGAGTCACTCGCGCAGGCGGGGGTTTGCCGAATGTCCGTCCTGAAGACGTAGACCCGGGAGAGCAAGGAGGAGGCGTCCAGATGCGCGGGTCACAAGGCATGATATCGCCAATTGAAGGAGACGATGGTCAGGGTTTGATAGGGCTGCCTGCCGTCGAACTAAGAGAGACAAGTTTTCAGACACCTCCAGGCGGAACAGTGATGGAAATGGGCAACCGTGCAGCGTTAGCAACAGCTAATCCTGCCGGGACTGGTTTGGATCTAAGTCTGATCCCCCAGGCGCAAATTGTGCCAGAAGAACGCCCAGCGCCGCGCATACCTAAAGAGATCAAGAAGAACATCACGGTCATACCTGATCATCGCAACAGTCAGCTGTTTAAAACTGCTGCAAAGAATGCAAAGAACGTGGTGTCTTTGGATTTTAACGACGCAGACAACAAATCAGTCAGAGGCATTGAGGTCGCGTTGTCCAAAAAGGCAACACCCGCTCAAACCAAAAGCGCAAAGAAATTCGTGCAACTTGCGCATCAGTTTTTCAAGGAGGCAGGGGTTCCAAACCCCATCAGACCGGGCAGGGAAAAACCATCCGGGGATCAGATTCCTGGCTTGTTCTACAGGTTCGAGGGCAATCCGCGCATGATCTACACAGAGCCGTTTTTTGCGTCTCACCCGGAAGCAAGAAAAGCAATTGAGAAGAATCCGCGCAAGTATGCCAGACTGCTGGTCGAAGCGTTTGGCGATCTGTCAAACGTCGCATTCATTGCGCCTCACACGGGCACGAATCGTGGCACGACTTCCGGTGGGGTCACCGAGCAGGCATGGGCAAAGAAACACATTTTGCCGTATCTCCAAGAACTGACGCAGTGATGCAATGTCTACTACGCTTGCTGAACAGAACCGGGATCTTCTCAATGCTGGTCTAATCGACCAAAACGCAGCGCTCACTGCAACCGGCTCACGGTTGCTGGAAAGATCGGAAACGGCAGGGGAAGACCCTGACGAGATGCTTGATTTCTATCTCAAGGGATGGATTGACGCCGACTTGAACCTGACCCAGGACGGAAACATCTGGGAGGGCGTTATGGAGCGCGGGCTGGAAGATATTCTTTCGGAGCCTAATCAGGAAAAAGGATTCCAGCTTTATCAGCAGGCAAAAAACAACGGGGCGCTTTCCTATTATAAAACCCAAGCGGGCGAAGAATACGAAGACACGGCTGAGTTTCTCGCTCATGCGTTCAAAAACTTTGGTCCCATGGCAGGGGAGCTTTTTGGAGAGCTAATCAAGGTTCCAGGGGGATTGGCTCAAACTTACGACGTAATTGAGAGGAGCAAGCCGTGGTTCCTCCAGACTCCTGCCGGTTGGCTGCTAGGAGCAATTAAGGGCAAGCCGACAGAAGAAGAACTTGCCAGAACCAAAGTAGGTATTGACGCTTACGCAAAAGAAGCGTTGTTGCGGATGCCTGCGACGATGAGCTACGGGGCGCATGCCGCTCTCACTCACGGACCAGGAACAAAGCACTTGTTTACCGACGAAGACCGCCTGCGGTCTGCCTACCTCTACCGAAAAGCGCAGTATGATATTGAGCAGGTCGAAACAGGCACAGCAGTTGCCTCTGCGATTGATTTTGGAGCGACAATGGCAACGACCGTTGCAGATGTCGCTCTTCTTGGACTGCAAAGCGAAGAGCTTGAAGAGCTGATTGAGGACTTTCGAGAGGATAACATTTACGGAGAGGAAGGGGCAAGGGCGCGAGTTAAAAGCGCGGAAAAGCAGCTCAACGAGCTGGACCGGATTGAAGGCAATGACCCAGACCTGCCTTGGTATCAGCGCCCATCTCAAGAAAAAACAAGGGTAGAGAAAGCAAAGGAAACAGGCACTGCTGTAGGGATGATTTTGAGTCCCGACACCCTGACCCCTTTTGCTTTTGCAGCTCTTGGGAGATCAGCCGTCACTGCGACAATGCGAAAGAGCATGCAACTGAGCGGCGAGCTTGTTGAGTTGCAAGGCAAACGACAATTGTTGCAGTCGTCCCAAAAGGCAGCCGCTGCCAGCCCGTTTGGCAAGGGCGCGGCGTCACAGTTGCAGCGTCAGATTGACAACATTGACGGCACTATTGCGGCAACGGAAAAAAGACTCTTGCGCGTATCCCAGGCAGTTGAGCCGCGTCTACTTTCTGCGGTAGGAGCAATGGGCAGAAAGATCCGCAGCGTTCCTTTCAAGGCGTCGGGCGCAGCACTGCAATCAGCAGGGACATTGCTCAAGCGGATGAATCCTGCGTTGTCAGGATTGACCCAGGGGGCGGCGTTCTACGGGTTGACCGGAGGGAATCCGTTTGTTGGCGCACTGGGCGTCCTTGCGGGAATGACCGGTCAGGGCGGCAGGACGTTTAGGCTTGGACAACGACTTTCCAAGGTAGGACTGGAGTGGGGCAAACGAAGGACTGCTCTGCCGTTTTTCCGCAAATTGGCAGACGAGAGTAAAGATAGCGTGTTCCGTCGCCAATTGTTCCTGGCTGGTGATTTTGCGTTGGGCAAACCAGTCAGAATGACAAGGCAGTTTGCCGACTACTATCGCAGGGCATTTATTGCTGAAGTCCCATTCAGTTACATCGCGGCGGGAGGAGCTTCTTATGCAGGCGGTAACTGGCTCACAGACGCGATGGCAGAAGCGTTGGCGTTCGAGGCACCAATGGCAATGGGTGCCAACGTCACCGGCAGTCTGATGGGAATGAAGACCGCAGGCACGGTCGAAGAGCAGAACCGCCTGGCAACAAATGCCGCTCTTAACTTTAGAGACGAATTTCTGCGTGATCCTGAAAAGCGGGCAGTTTTTGACGCGCTGCCGCCGGTAGCCAAGAGGGCACTTGGAAATTATCACACCGCCTTTCCTGACCTCCATTGGGACTTTGATGTCTCCGTTGCGAATGGCAGTTCCTATTACGACTCTGACTCTAACACTATCCGCATCAACCCCAACGATCCGCGTGGAGCGGAGGCGGCAATGGCGCATGAGTTCCGCCACTACTTGGATGCGCAAGGTTTCGAGCAAGGGGTTGTAGATGAACTCGTTGGACCAAGTGGCATTTTGCGCCTTAAAGACGGGAGTTACATGCCCAGCTTTGTGACTTGGGCAAACAACGAAAACAAGCTGCGGGGAGACAAGTGGGATTTGTCGCGCAATGATTCATCTGACTGGGCAGAAGCGGCGCTGGAGTGGTCTGCCTATAGCTCCATGGATGGACTTGCTTCAAGTGTGCGGCACAACGCTCTAATCAAAGCGACTCAGCGCCATCCGTGGATGAGGTCACTCATGGACGCGATCATGCCTGCATCCTACAGGCAAAAAAGTCTGATGAACATGGGGTTGCTGTTTGACTCAGACGGCACGGTATCGGTCCGAAAGGGTTTGCCTGGCAGGGACGCCTACAAACAACAAGCGGCGATTGCAAAGCGCGTCCAACGATACATGCGCGACCGTGCTGGCATTGGAGCGACTGACGCAGATCGCGCTGACCTGCATGACCCCGAGAAAAGCAAAAAAGACCCTAACGCGATTCTGCCAAATGACCAAGAAGGGTTGAACCAGGTGGAGTCGGTAATGACTCCCGATCTCGAGCACGATGCGCAAGGCAACGTGATCCTCAAGAATGGCGAGGCGCAGCTAATCCCGCAGGAAACAGCTAACGCAAGGGCAGGTGAGGGACAACCGTTGTTTGGTCCGCAAATTGAGCAAGAATCAAACGTGTCCTTACCCAAGGTCAACGTCGGGCGCGGCACTGATAATGGCACAGACCTGACCGGCGCTGCAAAGATGCACGGAGCGTCCCCGACCGGCGCATTGGTAGGTGCTGCACGGCTCAAGGAAATGCTGCGGTCGTTGCCGTTTTCCGATTACCAGTTGGAAATGTTTGATGAGATTGTTGACATTCTCAGCGATCCATCCCGCCGGGGCGAATCACTGTTATCGTTTTATTTTCCGGTCTGGCGGAAAAAACGAGGCAAGGGCAACTGGCGCAACTTTGTCCCCAAGAAGGGCATTGCCGGAAAGTGGGGCAGGTGGGCACCTTATGCGCTGGTGCAGTCTGACGAAGGCAACCTGCTCGTCTACGGGATTTCGCACGATCAAGTGGCAGAAAACATTGCCATCCTGGCAAAGAGCGCTAGCGGGCGGAAGCTCTACGACGGGAGCGTTGGGCGCATTGCTAGCGATTTTGAGTTGATGGTCACCAACTGGGGCAAGGACATCAAAAACAACACCCAGTTTACAGACGAGCAGCTTAATTTCCTGAACGCGATTTTTGGCAACGTGGGCAAAGGAAACCCGGACTTTAATCCAGCTCTTTTAGAGGCACCTTTCAAGAAACTGCGCAGCGCAGTTCGCTCATACAGGTTGGACCGCTTTGCCAGAATCCAGACTCTGCCGCGAGATCCGTTCCCGTTTGCGCTTGAAAAGGGCAGGCGAAGGGAATTGCCTTTGGAGGAGCAGGCGATGGAAGGGCAGACCACAAATCCTCTCAGTGACGAAGAGTTGAATGAAACGGTTCCTGCCGACACTTATATGATTTACGGTCCAGGGGGAGCAGGAAGAAGGTCCGTCCCTCGCAGTGAATTGGAAATCTACAAGGGAGAGCAAAGTCCTCCCCGGGTAAGCAAGATTACACTGGACAAAACAAGTGGAGACGTAAGTCGATTGAGCGAATCGCAGTATCCAGTTGTTGAGGTTCATTTGGCAAACGGCGGGAAGTTTCGCCAGCAAATCAGAATATCTGATCACGACCAAGTTTCACGATCATCCCCCAGGACGTACGATTACGACTACCGAGGCAAGAACTTCACGGCAGTAAAACCGCAGGTGCTTGAAGATATGCGACTCTTGGCAGGGGACATTTGGCAACAGCAAAAGGACTTGGCAGAAGTCACGCCCGAGCAGCAAAGGCAACAACGAGGGCAGGAACATACAGAATTTATAAAGCGCAAAACAAGGGAGCTGCGGTCGCGCATAAGCACTCTGGAAGAGACTTCATTACCGTCAAGGAGGGAGAAACTCCAGCAAGCTATTGACAGAGGGGACGAACGTGCTGCCGAGGGGCACAGGAAGAAGATTAGAGAGTTTGAGGACAGGATTGAGAAGGCACGGGAGGAGTTGAGTCGCTTAGAGGCAGAAGCTGAGACGCAGACCGCAAGCGATGCTGACTACCTGGCAGCGGTTGAGGCTGGGGACACTGACGCTGCGCAGAGGATGGTCGATGACGCTGCGGTAAAGGCGGGCATGGTCAAGGCTGCTCACGGCATGGTAGGGGAACTTGAAGGGAACACGTTTGACCGAGGAAAGGTTGGATCTAGGTCGGGAGCTAGTAGAGGCGGTTTTTCGTTTACCACTGACACGGACGCCGCAAAAGCCTATGCGCTATCCTCCAATGAGGAGGCAGATGTCCTCTGGTGGGCGCAAAAAACGAACGAGATATTGGGGGCAATTCCCGAGACATCACAAGCAGAAGTAGACGGGACTTCCATCAAAGAAGTGGAGTGGGACACGGGGGCAATGGACATAGATGAGAATGCCTTGGCTCAGATACCTGACGACATTCGATATATCGCGGACGCAATCCGAGAGCATGAACCTAAAGCGGCAGCGAAACTTGACAGCCTAGCGAAAAAGTCTCCTCCGCAAGACCGGAAGGGAAAAGTGGTAGAGGTTTACTTGTCTCTAAACAATGCCCAAACAGTGCAAGCCTCTATTGGTGCGTTTGGGCAAGATTTATGGGGAGTAAAAGCTACTTCCGAATCGGACGTAATTGTTGAAACCGACAACGGGGAGAAAGTCTACTATGTCTACAGTCCCTCTAGCATAAAATCCGCCGACCCTGTTACCCGGGACGACCAAGGCAACGTCATCCCTTTGTCCAAACGCTTTGACACCGAGGACGACATCCGGGGAGACGTAGGCAGACCCACCACTCCAGTTGCACAACTTGGGGGGCGTCGGGAAATGCCGCTTGAGCAACCTGACCAGCACGGGATGCGTTCATCCCTGGTGGAGAATCTCAGCGACAAGGTGCAGGGCAAACGTGCAAGCGCAGATCAACTCAAGGCACTGATTGCTCCCAAAAAAGGTCTGGTCAACCAGGAAGAGGCAAAGTGGTTAATGGTGGAAGACGTCATCGACAGACTAGCAGAGAAGCACAACGGCAAGGTGCCGGTTGCAGAGTTCTTTGAGGAACTGCGCAACCGAGGGGATCAACTGCTGGATGAGGTTGAGCTGCGTGACGATAACCCAGAAATCACTCCTGACCAGTGGCAACTTGATGAACGGATATTGCGAGAGGGTAGTTCAGAAGAAACTGCTATTGCGCAAGTAATAGATGACTATCTCGCAGGTGACATCGAGGGTGTGTTCCCTGCAAATCAACGCAAACGAGTGCCCTCAAGACCTATAGACGTTTTCGAAAACCAGGAACTTGGTACGCCTATGTATGGATTTGTTGAAGACCTTACAGACGGGGACACCGCATACAGACTTCTGCATCATACGATTCATGGTGTTCGTGTTCCTCGTGGAGCAAATAGATTCAGAGATAAGTTTGAAGCTAGATCATGGATCGAAAGGTTTGTCGAAAAACGATTGGAAGCCCGCTTTATGGACGAGCATCCCAAACCTATCTACGGGGATTACACTTTGGACGGGGGAGTAGACTACAAGGAACGCTTGCTTGTGGTCGGGGAGGGCAGGAACATCCGGCACGCACGGTCCGCACGGGATTATGATTCACCGCATTTTGTTCGACAAACAGGTCGCAAGGCAAAGGGATACGTTGCCCATTCTCGCCAGAAGACCAGAAAAGCAGAAGACGGCACTACAGGCACGTTTCTTGAAGAGGTGCAAAGTGATCGGCACCAGAAGGGGCAGACAGCAGGATACCTGCCTTCTGAAAGCGACGTCATAAAACTTAAAGAGGAACAAAAAATAATTTACGGGCAACTCATTAAGGCACACAGGGAACGCACACGTCTAAAACAAGTCATTGACGACATTCTGACAGGTAAAACGGAACAAACTCCTATTACCAAAAATGCCCCACAGGAACACAAAGCACAGGACGAACTGCACGCCCGATTGTCGGAGAAATACAGAGAGATTGAAGGCAAATTAACTTCTGGAGTTCCTGACGCCCCCTACCGTGACTCCAATGCGTGGATTTTGGCACTGTTTAAGCGTGCCCTGAAGGATGCCGTAGATCAGAACCACGACTGGGTTGGATGGACTGACGGGGATACTCAGAACGAAAGATACGATATAGACCTGAGTGACACGTTTGCCTTCATTAGGTGGGACGGGGATAACTTGGTTGCTGTGACCCAGGAGGGTCCCGAGACGCAATTAGATGAAGCCGTAAGACGCGAAGATTTGAGCGACTACGTCGGACAAAACAATGCCGACCTTTTAAGGGAAAGATACGATGCGGCAGAAACGGAATTTTTCGTAGTTTACCAGGAAGCCTTAGAGGAAGCAGTTGACAAGCAGTTGTTTGACGAGGGAATTGATTCGACGGACGATGGTTGGGAGGCTGCAAGAGAGAAACTAAACGACGAGAAGCAAACCGAGGCATACGAATATGCTTACCGAGTAGCGCCTCCCGAGGCAGTGCTAGAAGGAGATGATTTGGTAGAAGGACCGGGCAATTCTGAACCTTTCCGCAGAATGTATGACCGTCAGATCCCCAACGTGGTAAACAAATACCTTAAAAAACATAAGGTAAAAGCTAGCCCTGATCGACTTGTCGATGGTCAGGCTTTCTGGAGGGTGGAGATTTCAGACGGTTTGCGAGCTGACATTCAGGAGAAGGGTCAACCCCGATTCTAGTTGAACCTTGGTGCAGAACCCTTTAAACCCCTGTAGAACATGGCAGAACGATCAAAAGATCAACCTGGGGCACCAATGCGTGCCGCAGACAAGGTTCCGGGCATTCCCTTGATCTTTGCACTGCTTGCGAAAAAACGCGAAGAGGAGGAAGAGAAGAAGTATAGTCTTGTGCCAGTAGAGTCCGGTCCTGCTCCTCTTCCTAGTGAGGTGAACCCGCCTATCACTAGGGCGGACTTTAAGGGCGACGAGTAAAGACAAGCGGCTCAGTGCCGGTTTTTGGAGTTGCCGTTTTACACTTATCCGGTATACCGCCGGTATACCATGGTTAACCTTGAGTTAAGAAAGGCTAACCTTTGCTGTTTTTGCCCCTTGTTTTTAAGGGTCAAATGACAACCACTAAGACAGAAAACTAAGTTCGAGTCCTAGCAGGGCTGCCACTCTTTCTCTGGTTACCATGGTGCCCAAAAGCCTATTTTAATAGGTTGCTGTTGTCTGGATTCGTCCAAACAGTGGCATCAGAAGAATCTCATTTTAACGCTCATTTTACACTTAAGCGTTAAAACGGGAAACCGAAGGACGAACCATGAGAAAGCGTACGCCGAAAAATGCAAAGTCGGGG
>CEUI01048470.1_pt1 | contig 12114 bp, 13 predicted proteins | sample 531411 | NCBI WGS metagenome assembly CEUI01 (sample SAMEA2622841, study PRJEB7988) | marine metagenome | isolation source: saline water (ENVO:00002010), including
AATGCGCTGATGCGAGACCCTTGTACCTCAGTCTTAGGCTTGAAGAGTTATTGTTGGCTCCCCCGGGGCTTGATAAAAAAGGTGAGACATCAATTCTATTTAATGATAGAATGTTCGTTAAGGCGGGTAATGATAAGAAGGGTGATGGCTATGCTTCGTTTCTAGCTCATCTCGCGGGATCTAATCCTTTGAGTGGAGGGAAAAGTGCAAACCTTGACGATGAAACAGTCGCAAAAGAATATAAAAAATACACTGATATTTTACTTGCCGCCAATGGACAAGCGGAAAATAACGTTCTAAATATGGACGACCCGGCATTTGAAAGCGCTAAGTGGAAAGCAAGCAACGATGGAGAAGATTGGAATATTAAATATCTGGACTCATCTTGGGTTAATGAAGGGGGGAGGATTGCAAGACTAAATGCTATAAATTTATCAATAAACACTCTCATGCCATTGCTTGGGGTTAATACCATTTTAACAAACGTGGACAATATACAATTTACTTCAAAGCTTCTGTTGAACAAAGAAGGCGCTGTTGAAGCGAAGTTTAGTCCGGGGGATATGTATGATGATGAAAATTATAAAGCATCCATCGTTAAGAGCGACAAACCTCTTGGGAAGTCCGAGCACACTTGGGTTAAAATACCATGTTTCCCAATTTTAATTAAAGATTGGGGAAGCTCAGAGAGCACTACGGGAAAAAGATATTTTGCTAACGCATGGGAAAAACAGGGCGAACAGGTGGTTGCAGGTTTAGACGCCTTGCATACGAATTGTTATTTTGGATATCTAGAATTACCTATTATGTGTGCAGGTAACAGCACAGTTTTTGCAGACCCTAAGAATCCCGACATCGCGCTTGCCGACTCCAATTATTCTATAATAGACGTAATTAAAATAACTGTAAAAATTGGAACTTATATGAAATTTGAGGGTACCGCCGGTCAATCGCTAGTAACTTTTCAAGATTGGGTTTTGGATGAGGAGAGTGAGGCTCCTAACTATTTTTATGATGATGCAACGCAATTTTATGCAAGCATAAATGTCGAGCAAGGAATCCATAATAATTATGATTGGAATTCGCCTAGTCAGGGGATGAACGTTGCGCTAAATAATAGTTTACATCAGTGCAATGTTAACTTTAACATACTTGAAAATGACAAACAAATACTAAATTTATCTCCTAATCTTAATGACAGGATGTTTTACGGTAAAGATATAAATTTAGAATATTATAGGTATGACGATACTTATAACTCAATTCAAAATAACACTAGCTCGGTCCCCGCTCTTAATGCACACTGGCCAATTAACAATGGGTGCAACTTCACGTCATTCTTAGATTGGGAAGCCGGTTGTGAATCAAAGATAAAAGTAGGGAAATTTCAAATGGATTGGTTTAGAATTAAGAGGGGAATAGTTAGAAATAAAAGAAGTCGATCAGCAAGTGATTTGCCCGCTTTCGGAGCAGGCTTAAAACCTTGGCTTAAACAAAAGGTGGAGTATCAAAATGTTGGTGGCAATGTGGGACACGGTTTTAAATTTCAGTATGATTTGGAAGAAGATGACGATGGAGAAAAGTGGACGCAATGGGCTGGAGATGGTGGCGCGATTAATGGAGCAACTTTACTATATAATAAGCTAACCTTTTCATGGGGCGATGTTGCAGGGGCTGGACAAAGCAATGGTTATAATCTGGGGATAAACGCGTGTTATTTGTATTCTGATATGGACAAATATCGTGAACTAGGTTCGCCCGGAGAGTATAGGGTAGAGAAGATTGAGTTTGATGACGGAGATACTCTAGTCAGGAAAACAACAGAGCTTGTTCCTAACCATCACATACTAATTGGCAAACCTTACGATCCCGATGAAACAAGATTTCCAAATCCGGAAGAAACTTTATTCATTGATAAGGCTCAAGCATCACTCAATGATTTTAAAGAATTTTATCCACTTAATATTTATTATATTAATCCGGACAGTTATAGCATTAGTTCTCAAACCGTTAATTTTGATCAAAAAGCTTGGCTACACAAATCTTGGAGTCATAAAGCTCAGAATGATAAACCATCTGATGACCATTACGTTAATGACGTAAATTGGGGTGTTGAGATAGGTTTTGATTGGGATGGGGCGTATAAAATCATAGGGGAAAAAGGGGAAGAAGATTGGCAGTACAACCGGAGGCTTACTTGGCCTACTCAAAGTTTCCCATCTTTGTCCATTTGGGATGATGATTTCCAATTCATAGGTGACGACCCCGCCGGTACAGAAGATGGAAGTCCACAAGATGGCTTTCCTGTGCCCCCCGTTGATGGACCGACTGATCCCCCCGATGAAAATTTTACACTTGAGGATATATAAAAAATTTGTTTTTTTTGTAAAGTAGATTATATTACTTTGTGCGAAAAAATTTAAATCACATCCATTGGATAGGTAGATTTGGAAATAGAATGTTTCAGGTGGCCTATGGTAAAATGTTCGAAAAAGCTCACGATGTAGAATTTAGAACGATTTCTAAATGGGAGGGTGATATTCTTTTTAAAAACTGTGGTAGTAAATTAATTCCAGATGAAAAATTTAGAAATGAATTAATAGAATACGGATCATCCTCCAGAGGGCACACCTTAGAGGGGTGGACGCAAATAATTAAAAAATATAATTTAATTAATAAAAATGATATAACTTTCATTTATCCGCATGATATAGGCTCATGGTCAAAACCTAAGCATAATTTAGCTTTGGATTGTGCGTGTTGGGATTCTGAATACATTTTTAAACAATATAATAAAAAAGATTTAAAAAAATTATTTGATTTTTCTGACAGAGTAAAAAAATCAGATGTTTATAAAAAAGCAGAAGACAGACAGGGAACCTACGATGTAGCACACTTAAGGAGGGACGACATTGTTCACAGCGAGTCTAATCACAATTGGAACTATCCAGTTATATCTAGAAAGTCTTATGAAAAAGCTTTTAGGATGTTTGATGTAGATCACAATAAAATAGAATGGATTTCTGACGATTTTCCTAGCTATCCAAAAATGGGCTGGAGTTATCCAGAGGGAACTCCGCCGTGTGAAGATGTGTTTTTTGATTTTTTTCCTGATTTTTTAAAAATGTATTTTGCTAGAAATATTTTTAGAGCAAATTCATCTTTTAGTTGGTGGGCTTCTTTTTTGTCTCCGACAGCAACTGTTTATAGTCCTATACTTCATGATAGAGTTTTATACTATGAAACTCAGAAGGAATTAAATTGTGAATTCATACAGTCAACGTCGCCACATTTTATGCATGTTTTGGGGTATTCTTTTGGGGAGGAATGTCCACATGGGGGGTTTCATACTTGTCCATTTATAAATATAAAAAATTAAAATATGAAAAAATGGTTTTCACAACTTGGTCAAGATAAATTTGTAATTGAAAAAATTTTTAGTAACAAAAAAAATGGAGTATTTGTAGAAGTGGGCGCTCATGATGGAGAATATTTATCTAACACTTTTATGTTAGAAAAAAAATATAATTGGTCAGGCGTATGTATTGAACCAAGCGTTAGGGCTGCAGATTTAAAAAGAGCGAGGCAAAAATCTTTAATTTTTAATTATTGTATTTGCTCTAAGGAATTTGACAATAAAATTGTTAGGTTTAGAGAATTTTCAAATCCTGAAATAAGCGTTACCCTCTTTGAAGATTTGTATAACGAACCACATCTTCCAAAAGAACTAAAAAGAGAAGAAGGAAAATTTTGGGATAGATTAAAAATGTGTAAGACTCTAGATTTTACATTAGAAGAATCTGGATTAAAAAAAGATATAGACTACATTTCAATTGACATACAAGGGTCAGAATGGCTTGCCATAAAAGATTTTCCTTTTGATAAATGGAATGTTAAAGTGTTTACAATAGCTAACGATATGTATGTTGGTGGAGAAAAGAAAAAAAATAGAGATAAAACCAAATCCTTAATGGAAAAAAATGGATATAAATTAACTAAGGCTTTTTCTTTGAAGCATCTAAATATAGATAATTGGGATAAAGATTATGAGGATGATATTATTGAAGAACTATATGTTAAACAAGGTGTTTAATTAATACGTCTGGTCTTACTTCTTTTAATACGTTTAATCTTTTATCTGTTCTAATTTGCTCTTTATTAAAACCTTCATCCGCAGCCCACTGCATTCTTTTTAGATCTATGATATATGAAACTAAATATAAGTTACTTTTATCAGCGTACCCTAGTGATCCGCATAGATCTTTTCTGTGCTTTGGGTAAATCATGACCAAATTATCCTTTATTTCAAGATTTAACTCAATTCCAGCGTTTTTTGCTTGAACTTTAAGCTTTGTAACTTGTTTATTTAGTTCTGAGTCCATATAATATATTACACAGGCTTTGTCGCATTGAATTTTTTAAAAAGATTATATAAAAATAAAGTATTTAGAGTGACGGTGGTATTAATTATTTTATTATTACCGTTTACTTTAGATTATAGATTTGTATTTGTAGATGGTGACAGTATGCATCCAACGTATACTGATTGGGAGTTGGTTGTTGAAGAAAGGGTTTCTTCTTTGGGGGAATATTGGAGACCCAAAAGGGGGGACGTTATTGTAGTTGTGGATGATGTTGGGGATAAATTAATTAAAAGAGTTATAGGTCTCCCCGGGGAAAAGGTAACGATAAATAAAGAAGGTAGCATTTTTGTAAATGGAAAAGAATATGAAGACTCGTATACTCATATAAAAATAGGAGTTCTTCTGGTTAATGCGGACGGTATACCTTTTAGAAATTGGAAAACAGGGGAATTAGTTTATGAATATATTCCAAAAAATTACAATAGATTAGAAGAGAATGAGTATTGGGTTATAGGAGACAATAGGAGTATGACTTGGCATGGAATAATTAAAATGAAAGAAATAGAAGGAAAGGTTTTATATTAAAAATCATCCTCTAATGTTCCACTACTTTGATAGTCTTTAACTTTCCTCTCAAAGAAATTGGTCATCGCTCCCGTATCAACAACTTCAGATAGCCAAGGAAACGGATTCTGATCGCTATCAAAACGGAAGTCAATGCCAATTCCTTCAAGACGTCTATTGCCTATGTATTGCATATAGTCAACAAACATCTCTGCGTTTAAGCCAAGAATGCCGCGCGGAAGTACATCGTGCGCGTAAGCAATCTCTAAGTCTACAGCTTTTTTGATATGCTTAACCGTTTCTTGCTCAAACTTTTTCGTCCACACCGTAGGGTATTGTTTTTTAATTGTATTTACAAGATAAGTTCCAAATTGGATATGGAGACTCTCGTCTCTCAGAGTGTACCTAATTTGGTCTGATAATCCGGGCAATTTATTTTGTCTGCCTAATGCAAGTAGCATAGCAAACCCGCTAAAGAAAAAGGTTCCTTCGCATACAATATAATAGCTAATTAAGTTACGTAAGAATTCTCTCTTACCTTCTGTACTTTTAGTGGAAAAGTCTTGTCTATTTACATCTGTTGTTATCTCCATTAAGAAATCGTCCTTAGCTTTTATGCTTGGTATGGTATTGTAAGCTTCGTAGACTTCTGAAACCTTGAGTGAATATGAGTCGCAGCATGTAACAACCGTCCAGTTATGTAAGGATTCCTCGTACGCTTGTCTTAAAACGTATTGTCTACACTCTGCATCTGTTACCCATCTCGCAACAGTAAGTAATAAATTATTTCCAACTAAGGACTCACTTCCAGCAAAAAAGCCAAGACATCTTTTAACAAGTAATTTTTCATCGTCAGTTAAGTCTCCATTTTTCCATTGATCAACATCGTTGCCCATGTTGATTTCTGCTGGTGACCAATTATTAGCAACACCTTTTATAAAAAGATCCCAAGCAAATTGATGTTTATGGGGTAAAATTTGATTTACTCCCGCTACTTCTTCTCCTAAAATTAATCCATCCTTCATTTTATTGACAGCTTTCGCATTCTGGGTCTAAGATTGAGCAAGCTTTAGGAGTAGACCCACTACCATCACTATTACTTGTATTGCTATTATTGTTGTTACTATCTTCTTGAGTAGTTGTTGTTGATTTTTCAATTTCACTGGCTGATTTTGTCCTTAAATAGTATGTGCTTTTCAGTCCATTATTTCTAGCATGAATATACAAATCATTCAAGTATTTTAATGAAGTTTTATTATTAAAAAGATTTAAAGACTGCCCCATGTCAATCCACTTTTGTTTGGCGGCTGCACTTTCAATCAATTTAAATTGATCGTGATCAAATGCCGTACAGTACCTATCTTTTAAATGCTGGGGAATTTCACCATTTAAATTTAAAAGATTTCCATCAACAGCTTTGAGCATTTCAATTAGAGTTGGGGTCCAGATTTCAAGCTCCTTGCACTCTTTGACAAACCATTCATTTACAATCATAAGATTTCCAGATTTATTTTCGTAAACAAATAGTGTTGAAAAGTCTGGCTCAATAGAGGTTGAGCAACCTTGAATGTAAGAAATTGTTGCTGTTGGTGCAATAGCCATAGTGTTGCTATTTCTCATTCCACACTCTTTAATGTTAGACCTAAGTTTTTTCCAGTCTAAATCTGGAGTAAAGCTTCTTCCTCTGTGGGAGATTGGTTTTTGATCAAGATACTTCATTAAGTTTTTATAAGTATCAATTGGTAAAACACCTTTATCCCAAAGTGATCCAGAGTATGTAGGATAAGACCCCTTTTCTTTTGATAGCCTGTTTGAATTCATGATGCAGTGATAAGAAATGAATTCGTATAATTCGTCAGAAAACTTTACGGCTTCATCGCTAGAAAAATTTACTTTATAAGAATGAAAAACATCTGCCCAACCCATACTGCCAGCACCAACTGGCCTGTGGGAAAGGTTGGATTTTTTAGCTTCCTTCGTTGGGTAAAAGTTTAAATCAATAACGTTGTCAAGCATCCTCATTTGAGTTGCTATTGTTTTTGCAAGTTTTTTAAAATCTAATTTTCCGTTTCCTTTTAGGTGTTCTTTTAAGTTTACGGAACTTAAATTACACACAGCGGTCTCGCCAACTTCTACTTTCTCTCCCTGTTCGTATTTTGATGGTTTCGTATGTAAAAATATCTCTGTGCATAAATTAGAGCTATGGACAACCCCCTTGTGTACGTTGGAATACCTCATATTTGCATTGTCTTTAAATGTCATCCAAGGGTGTCCTGTTTCAAATAGAATCTTTAACATTTTCTTCCATAAGTCTTTAGCTTTAATTACTTGATAATTCTCAATTTCTCCAGCGTCAGCTTTTTTGCAGTATCTTATGTAAGCTTTATCAAAAGCCTCTCCGTATAATTCGTGTAGATCCCTCACATCTGAAGGGGAAAATAAATACCAATCACCATCTTGTTGAACCCTTCTTATGAACAAATCTGGAAGCCAGTTTGCGGTGTTCATGTCGTGACACCTTCGGCGTTCGTCACCAGTGTTCTTTTTAAGGTCTAGAAACTCATGTATATCTAAATGCCAAGGCTCAATATAAGCGCATCCTGCTCCGGGCCTTTTTCCTCCTTGATTTACTGCAACCAATAGATCATTGTAAATTTTTAACCAAGGAATTAACCCACTAGAGGTTCCATTAGTTCCTTTGATGTGGGAACCTGATGACCTAAAGTTTGTAACATCAAAACCTAAACCTCCTGCAAATTTTGATTTTCTAGCTTCTTGCCAAGCTCCATCAAAAATACCATCAATACTATCATCAAAGGTGTTTAAGTAGCAGCTTGATAGTTGACTCCTAACGCTTCCGCTATTAAATAATGTTGGTGTAGATGGGCAAAGATGGAACTGTGAAATCGCGTTATAAAATTCTATACATTTTTCCTCCTTGTTTTCTTCATTTAAGGCTAGACCCATAGCTACTCTCATCCAGAATGATTGCGGTGACTCAAGCCTCCTGTTTTTTAACTTGTGAAAGTATCTATCAAATAAAATTTGCAAACCAAGGTATTTAAATTTAAAATCTCTTTTTAAAACTAGGGCTTCTGATAGTTTTTTTAAGTCAAATTCTAAAAGTTTTTCATTTAAGATACCTTCTTTAACTAGAAGTTTAATGTTTCTAATAAATGAAAGTCTATACTGGTGGTCAAAGGCATCTTTATCTACACTAACTCCAAAAACTTCTTTGTGAATATTTCCAAGTAAAAGTCTGGCAGCTACGTGTGAATAGTTTGGGTCTTTTTCAATCTTTGTCCTAGCGGACATAATTAAAGCTTTGTCTATTTCTTTTGTTGGTATTTTTTCGTAAAGTTGTACGTGTGCGTCAATCACAACCTCACTGGCAGACACATTTTCTAGGCCCTCACAAGCTCTTTGGGCGCAAAGATTTACCTTATTGATGTCTAGTTTTTGAAGTCGTCCATTCCTCTTTTTTACCTGAAGTATATCACTCATTTGATGTATTAAATATTACATATTTTTGCGTTCTAATAAAGATAAAAATGCACACAAAAGAAAAAAAGATAAATAGGAAAAAAGTAGAGTGTATCTAATCAGATGATTCGTCTCTATGTTTCATTCCATTTCTTGATTTACTGTAATTTTTGAAGTATTTTTGTTTAATGGGGTCATAGCCAAGCTTGTCTTTTCTTTTTTCAGAAGCCTCTTTTGCTTGGTCCCATAAATCTCCCATCGTTCCTTTTGAATTTCTTGTGGATTCTACAAAAGCTTTTGAATCAAATGGATCTACCTGAGAGTCTATTGCAGCATTAGGAACACCCCATACTCTTACCCATTCTGTTCCTTCATCGTCTATGAAAATGTGATCCTCTTTCATTGATTGAACAACTTCAATCATTATTGGATGTTCTGGATGTCTAAATTGATAAACAGGCATTATACTAATTTTAATAAACTATCTAAAGTTTTTGAGTATGTAAAATCTTCTTGAATTTTTAATCCTTCTTCATTCGTGGGGTTACTTTCGACCCTTTTTATTGCCTCTTCACAGGCTGATATAAAATCATCCTCATTCCAATCAAAAATTTGTCCTTGATTAAAATCTGCGCCTTTATTAAAGAACATTCCGTCATGACTATCTACTTTGCCGGAGGGCGTAACTAATACAGAGTTTTTCTCATTTGCCCATCCTTTATAAGAGTGAGCGTTTAATATAACGGAATGTTTTCCTAACCCTACAGATTGAAATTCTGGTAACCCCCACCCTTCGCCTCCAGACATCCCAATTATAATATTTCCTGAATTTAAAAAATCATTATATAATTCGTTATTAGGCATAAAGCCCACAACATTTATATTAAAGTAATTCTGTCCACCTAAAGTCTCGGCAATTAGTTTTTGATTATCTTCTTGGGATAAAAATGTGTTAAATATGGAACATTGTAAAAAGTATTTTTTATTGTTTCCAAACTTCTTAAGCCAAGCTCTTATTGCTTTTCTGTGGTGTTTTCTTTTTTCAAATTTGCCACATAAATTAAATACAATTCTTCCGTCGTTAAAAAATTCCTTATCTAAAACCTTAAAATTTTCTTTGTCAAACCCAAGTGGAATGTAGTGGCTCTTAATGCCAGAGGATTCAAATACCTGCTTGGAGTATTCAGAGCTAGTAACGAGAGTGTTGTTTTTTGCTATGTTTAGTTCTGTTTCTGTCGGGCTGTCTAATTCATAAAAAGTAAAAAGAACTTGTTCTTTACTGTTTGATCCTAGCCCCCCATTTAAATGCCAAAGTTTGATGGATGTATTGTTTCTATCATGTAGCTTTGGGGCATTGCTTACGCAATTACTAAGCCATTTTTCAAACTCTTCGTCTTTTTTTTGTGTTGATAGGTCGGGGTTTCCGATCAGAAAAATACAAGGGTCAAGGCCCCTACCTCTAACTTCTTTAAGAAGCGAGGTAGACACCTGACCAAAAGAAACTGGATTTATTGGTAACTCTAAACAGTAATCCATTTAAATCAGATCTTCCTCCGTGTCAGCAGAGTTGTTGCTCGTGGCAGCTGCTGTTTCTTGCCCTTTGGGCTCAGACTTGTAAACCCTAAAGTCGGGTTGATTGTCTTTGTTTTTATTCCTGTTTGAAAAGATAACCACCTTTTGGTCGCCAACCTTTCCAGTAAGGTAAGTTTGGTTGCGTCCTTCGTTTTTCCAAAGGGCTCCAATCTCACGCTCTTGCCATTCATTTTTTTGTTTATCTTCCATGCCCCTAATCTATATGTATTATAAAACCCTGTCAAGTTTTTTTATACGAAATCGTAATTATTTTTACTTTTAAATTTATTTTTTAAAATTCTTTTAGCTTTGTTATGTATATTGATAACCGTTTGAGAGCTTACTCCAACTTCTGTGGCGATTTCTTTCCAAGTTTTTCTTTTGCCATCTTTTGAGAAATATCTCATCATATAAATTTTTTTAACTCTCTTGTCTTTTAATTCGTCTAGGATATGAGATAAATATTCTTTTGTGTTTTTTGTTTTGGTTCCTTTTTCTTCTGAGGCTTCGGTTTCCATAATTTCTTTAACGCTTGGTTCTTCTATGGATATGAAGTTCTGATTTTTTCTAGCGTTTAATAGGTTTAAGCAGTGGTATCTGGTATAATTCCCTAACCAAGTAGAATATTTTGTTTTTTTCTTGCTTTTAAAAGTGATGGCAGATTTATAAATTAAAAAATCTTTATCATTAAAAATGTCCTCCTTGTTGTATCCATTTTTATGTAATAGTGGGTAAAATTTTTGGAGTATATTGTAGCAAAGTGGGGTATGTCTGTCTATTAGTTGCGTTAAGCTTTCTTCGCAGTTTTTATCTCTAACATTTGCAGCTAAGGTGTTGTCATTAATCATTTTTCGGCTATGTAAGTATTTATTTTTTTTGTTTTTTTTATTTTTCTTTGGTACTTCATAGCCTCTTTTTTTCCTTCGTCACTATAAGGAAATACCCCATGTAGGTAATCTTTATCTACAGATAAGACGATATACATTTTTTTATTTTTGGCCATTTAGTTCTTTCTCTAGGGTTTGTTTTAGGATTTTTAAATGAAACAGCATCCAACTCTCCCCTACCGCTTGAGAACTTTTGTGATTCTTAATCATATTTTTTTTGTGTTCCAAATCTTCAAGTTCGGCTTTTTCTATAATTTGATTTAATAACTTAAAGCTCTTCTTCATTCTTCATCCCTTAAATAGTTTTCTTTATCAATAACATAATCTGTTAAGTAATTTTCAAAAATAAATTGATGGACGTGCCCTTCTAGCTTTTTCTCAACTTCAATCATGTTACCTTCTATGGTTGGCCATTCAATAACAGCGTCCGCTGCAGCTTTTAGTTTTGGGTCTTCTCTTTCCTCTTCGGAGTTAACTGGGGGTCTAAAAACTTTACTTTTTCTAGACTTGCCTTCTAGTAGTTTCATTTCGTATTGGGAAACATGACATAAAGTGCCATTCATTAATTTCTTTAGCCAGTATATTTCGTCTTGCTTGTATTGGTCATACCTAATATCGGTCACCACAATCACAGTATCCTCCTCAAGCTCTTTGTTTTTGATGTCTTTTTTTATTAATTTATTTAATTCTTTCGTAAAATATTTACCGTCAGACAATCTTCTTTTATGGGTTCCGTGAAAAACTAATAAATCTCTAACGGTTTCTTTCTCTTCTCTATTGCAATTAAATAGATCTATTTTATAATGACGTTTACAAAAAGGGTTAACCTCAAGCTTTAGCTTATCAGCTAAAGCATATCTTTTGCATTTAACATATCTTGATAAAATAGTATAAAACAGGTCTTTTCCAGCACCTGCAACTCCTGAAATTCCTATGACTTTATTGGGGATTTTCACTTAAAAGTATTATACATGATAATTTTACATTAATTAAGAATAATTGCAAGATTTATTTAAATTTTAATCTTACATTATGGGTGTTCTTATCTTTTTCTTAAGCAATAAAGACAGGTACCCCCACTGGGGGAGTACCGTATCTATGTGTCCAAACTTTTCTTGAAGCCCTGTGATTTATAATTGATGGGACGTTCAATGACACAATACTGACAGATAAAATCTGTAATAGCCTACCATTTCTGGCGAGAGAGACTGTGCTCAAAAACTCTGCTTACGACTATCTACCGC
>CEUI01060688.1_pt1 | contig 12078 bp, 13 predicted proteins | sample 531411 | NCBI WGS metagenome assembly CEUI01 (sample SAMEA2622841, study PRJEB7988) | marine metagenome | isolation source: saline water (ENVO:00002010), including
AAATATTGGTTAGCGGGAAACCCAAACGCAGTAATAACTGACGCAGAGGTTAAAGAGTTAGCAACGATATCAGAAACTAATTTTGATATTCTTAGCCAGTTAAATGCTACAGCAGATGAGATTAATGCTAATTGTGATGTCTTAACTGAAGCAGTAACTGGAGCTAATGTTATAGCTGCTAGTGAAAATGGAACTCGTTTTGTATTAAATTCAGGAACAGCTTTTGCAAGTACTTTACCTGCACCTGCGGCTGGATTACAATTCTGGTTTTATATTGGAGCTACAGAGCCTTCTGGTGGTGATCATACTATAGTCACAAATTCAAGTGCTAATATTATCGTAGGTAATATTTCTTCACCTGAAGATGCGGCTGGACATGTTGCAACAGTAACAGATGCAGATACTATAAGTTTCAAAGATGGTAAAGCTGTACATGGAGATCATTGCCATGTGTGGTCTGATGGAACTAATTGGTATTTATCTGGAATGTGTAAAGTTCAAGATGGTATGACTGTAACACAAGCAGGTTAATAGTTAGTTAAAACAATTCTACCCCTGGCATTAGCTGGGGGTAGTTTTAAATAAGGAATTTAATGGCAACATTTGAAGTACAAGTAGAAGGATTAACGGGATTATCGATTGATGGATCTTCTAGTCCAACGCAAGATGAATTAAGTCAGTTCTTAAAAGATGGGGTCTTGGAAGTTACTAGCAGAATTATTCGTTTAAATCCTGCCGCTCAAGTAGAGTTTGCAAGAGAGAGTGCAGAGCAGACAAGTAATGGGTTTAATCCTGGAAGTACGCAAATACTTTCTGTTATTAGAGAGAATGGTACAGATGGTCAATGGTATCCATGTTTGTTAAAACCTATTCAGCTTCAGTATAAAGTTACAGATGTTGAAAGTTTAGAATATGCCTCAAAGTTTAATCCAGTATATATGGTAACACAAAATAGAAATGTTCATGTATATCCTGAACCTACTGCTGGAGGAAATGATGGTTTTAAAGTTTTATATGTAAATTTTGATCCTGAAGAAAGTGATGGAACTGATTTGCAGTATGATAGTACTGGGATAAAATGGTTCCCAGATGATAAAGTTTATTTAGTAATATTATATTCAGGAATAAAAGCATTAGAAAATGCTTTATCAAACAAATCTAGTGAATTGCCTGATGAAATTATATTTTCTGCTCCTGAGTTAGAGACTATAAATGCTATGAGTTTACCTGAACCGCCTGTGGCTCCAGAATTAAGTGGTAATAGTGTAAGTTTTTCAGAGACAGCTCCTACTTTTGATGAACCAATAGTAGCTCCTGATTTTGCAGATGCTAATAATTGGATTAATACTGAAGAAGATGAAGAGATGCTTCGAGCTAGAGTTCAACTAATAAATGCTGAGCTTCAGCAATATCAATCAGATATACAAAATTCAGTTCAAAAAATGAATACGGAGAATGTAGAATATCAAGCTAAGCTTCAAACAGCAATACAAGATGCTCAGTTAAGTTCTCAAGATGATGCTCAAAAACTTACTAAGTATTCTGGTGATTTAAATAAATATCAAGCGGAAGTTTCCAAGGAAGTACAAAGATGGACAAGCGAAGAGTATAACAAAAAATTTAATAAATGGCAGCAAGAGTATCAAGGGAAGTTGCAAGAGTATGCTAATAATATTCAAAATTATAATACAAAAGTTTCAAAGGTATCGGCAGATTATAAATGGATGGAAACTAGAATGTTGAAATTGCAACAACAATATGATACTGCGTTCATGGTGATGCAACCAAAACAAAAGGGAGAAAAATAATGGCAGGAGAAAGAACATCTCGTGTAAGAGTATCCTCTCATGTACAATTATATCATAAAATTGCATCTGATAATGATATGCCTGAACATAATGTTGGGACAACAGATTCTTTATTTGCAGGTGGAAAGGGTGGAGTTTTTGATGGAGAGACTGACAATGATGCAGCCGCACTTACTGTCCAAGAATATTTAACAGCTGTTGCATCTGGGGGAACAGCAACAGTAGGAACAGATACTACTGACCTTCAACTTATTGTAGTAAAGCATACGGGTTTTACAGATTCAACAAAAACTACCACTACTACTGATAGAGTTGAAATTGGATTTGGAGCAGCATATGATGGAGGAACAGGTGTTTCTATAGGAGCTGGGGGATGTTTTATAATATCTTATCCTAGTAATGCTGTTGATAGATTTGCTGATTATCATTTTGAAAGCTCTGGTTCAGATACTGTTTATGTAGAATTAACAGGTACTAATGGTGGAGATTAAATGATGCAGTATTTATGGCAATGCACCCAAAATAAAAAGGAGAAAAATAATGGCGGCAGATAAAGCAATAGTAAGTATTACAGCATCTTTATTGCCAGATGAAATAAAAACATCAATAGGTGGGACTACAGTATACAATCTAAATGATTTTGGTGATAATAATTTATGGTTATATACATTAACATTAATTGGAGCATCTAGTGAAGATTTAATTAAAACAGGAACAAATTATTTAGGTCAAGGAACATCAGAGGAAGGAGCTACAGGAACAACTCAAGGTACAGATGATGTTTTATTTGTATTCGTAAAGCATAGTGGTACTACAGATGGAAGTACTGCTACAACTGCTAATCTTCATATAAATTTAGATGGAGGTACAGCTACAGGTTCTTTGAAAGGTGACATAGTTATTGCACCTAATGAATGCTGGTTTGGAAGAATGGGGACTGATACTAAAATACAGGATATAAATGCCGATTCTTCGAGCGGTGTTATACAGACTCAAGTATTTGCTATATGCGATGATGGTGGGGTATAATAGATGAAAGTTAATGAAATTATGGAAAGAGCGGGAATTAGAGAGACAGGTAGAGCTGTTGCTTATATCAAAGATGCTTTAGAAGAAATGAATTTATTATCAGAAACACATGTTAAGACAGCAAGAATAGATATTAAAAGTGGACAACGATTTTATGATTTACCTAATGATCTAGTTAAAGTACTAGATATTAGATGCAAGGGTCATGAGACTGATGATAGTACTTATAGAACTATACCAAGATCTATATATGAACCTGAAACAGAGGATACAGATGGCATTTAAGAAATATGCATATTATAATAAAGGCAATAAGATTGCTTTAATTGAAAGAGAATCTAGTGGCTCTAGAGGGAAGTTAGCTGTAGCTCATTGTACTGTAAGTGGATATTCTACTAAAGATACCTGTGAAGCTGCAGGAGGTCAATGGATTCCAAGTAGTAGTAATAGTTTTGGGGAAACATTTGAAAAGTATGTAAGCCCTGTGTCTGATGTGACAGAGGGACTTGAAATTGAATATACATATCTTCCTGAGTATATATTACCTTCTAAGGACTTTAGTACAACAGCTGCTAATAGAAATTTCTTTTCATATATAGGATGGACTGCTGTAGATGGATATTTAACTTTTCTTACTTCTAGTAATCAAAATTACAGTAGTTTTTCAAAATTAGCTGTTGATTCACATATAGTGATTCAAGATTCTAGTAGATGGAATGGCTTACATAAAATACAAGAAGTTCAAGCAGTTAGTGGTGCTTCTGGAAGTACATCGCATGGAGGAATAAAAACATATACTAAAGTTCCTGATTCTGTAAAAACTTATTACGATAATTCTATAGGATGGCTTGATACTGGATTAATTGTAGGGGCTGATGATGCTAATGATTTTCATGCTCTTTTTCAAGAAGGACTTCCTGATGATCCCGCTGATTTTCCTAGTTCTGCGCAAAGTAGTTTTTTATATATATCTGGTTCTGATGTTGATGGGAATAGTGTATTTGTTACAAATTGGAAGATGACTACTAGGGAGATCATTAGTATGGCAGATGCAACTACATATATGATAAGTAGTACAAATGATTTAGATGTAACCACTGCAGATACAACTCTTGCAGTAGATGCTAGTCAACCAATATATATTTACGAGGCGTTTTTAGACCCTGGATTTATTTATGCTGATGTCAATGTGTTAAACGATGAATCAGATGAAGTTCCTGTAACAAGATATCAAGCTAGAGCAATTGTTTATTATCTAAAGGCTCAAATGGCAGAGGATGCTGCAGATGTAAAAGCTAAAGAATATTTTATGAGAGAATTTAAAAGACAGTTAGAAAAAGAAGTTGCTGCTAAAAAACATGGCCCATCTATTGTACAGGGCTTTAGAATGATGAGGAAATAGTATGGCCGATCAAGGAAAATTAATAGGAACTGCGCAAATATTACCAGATGAATTGGTTACAATTATATCTAATACTACTTATTCATATACTCCTGGAAGTGGAGATAAATGGTACTATAAATTAACAGATGTCACTACAAGTGATGAAGACTTAATAAAAAGCGGAGGTCCATTCTTGCAAGGACAAGGAACATCAGCTGGTAGAGATACTAGTGAAGCTTTTCTAACTATAGATGGAGCAAATGATAAGATTAAATGGTTATTTATTAAACATACAGGATTTAGGGATGATGGTACTACTGCAAATAATGATAGTGTATATATTTCATTAGATGCTAGTACCAGTAATCCTATAAGTACAAATGATGCAGATTGTATTGAAATTGGATCTGGAGAATCATTAGCATTAAAATTGAATGTTATTACAAATAGCGTTCATGCAGAAGTGGCTACTGCAGCATTTGCAGGTGATAGTGCAAGTAATAGTGTGCAATGCATAGTAGCTGCTATAATAAACGATGCATCATAACAAGAGGAGGAAAATGGTAGATACACTTAAAACAGTAGGCGTAGGCGCAGGAGGATTTGGAGTTCAGTTTATGTCTATGTTGCCAGAAATGGTGAAAGTTGCAGTGGGGATAATGACCGCATTATATATGGCGGTTAAGGTCTACAAAGAGCTACGTAAGTAATGGCTAAGTCTGATAAAGGAGTAGTTAAGAGGGCTGTAGTTACCCCAGATAAACACTTTCCGTTGCATGATCCAAGTGCAATTAGTTGTTTAAAGCAGACGATAGAGATAGTAAAGCCTGATATCTATGTAGATTTAGGAGATGTGGGAGAATGGGAAGCCTTTAGCGCATGGAAGTTTAAAAGAAAAAAAGCTCCGCCACTTGAATATCTCATAGAAGGATTTGATCAAGATGTACAAGAAGTAAATGTTGGAATGGATTGGATAGATGAATCTCTTGATAAGGCGAATTGCAAGAAACGTTATATTACAGAAGGGAATCATGATAATTGGCTTAATTTAGCTGTTGAAAAGTATCCATATATTCCACAGTATAAATTTGCCAATGCGGTTGATCTAAAAGGTAGAGGGTATACATACTACCCATTTGGAAAGCATCTCAAGATAGGGAAGCTTTATTTTTACCATGGTCATCAATTTGGTGGCCAGTATCATGCAGCTAATCATCTAAGGAAGATGGGTTGCAATATAATGTACGGGCATTGGCATGATTTGCAACAACATTCTATGACTCACATGGATGGACCTAAGTCTGCATGGAGTATAGGATGCTTAAAGGATATGAGTCCTAGTGCTAATGATTGGTTAGAGCATAGAAATATAAATTGGTCTCATGCATTTGCAATAGTTGATTTTTATGAAGGTGGACATTTCACTGTTCATATAATACAAATAATAGATGGGAAAACATCCCTTTGGGGAGAATTAATAAAAGGATAAAAAATGACTAGTACAATAACAGCAAGCACGTTAAGTGTTACAGTTACTGAGAGAATAAATTTAAATGGTCAAGATTTAGGAGGATCTAATACTATAAGTTTTGGTAGTATTAATGAAATCACAAAAAGGATTTTAACTATTACAACCACTGAATCTGTGATTGCTACATTCAGTTCAGCTGTTGCTTCTGCGGGACACTATACTGCTGCCAATGTAAGATATATTAGATTTACTAATCTTGATGATACAAATTTTATTACATTGACATTTAGAAATCAAGATAATGATGAAGTTGCTATTAAGCTTGATGCAGGACAGTCTTTTATATGGAATGCCGATAATAGTGGTGGCATGGTAGATGTATTTAATGCGACTGAAGATGCTGATGCTGCTTCTGATACAGCTTTAGGTGATCTAACAAATATTCAGGCTGATGCAAATACTGGCAGTTGTGATCTAGAAATGTTTATAGCGAGTGCATAATGGCTGATATTTTAATAGGATCAATAGTACTCTTTCTGGTTTCATTCATAGTTTACTCTATATACATTAACTGGTAATGGAAATGTTAGACATATTAGAGAGATTTGGATTGCCTGTAGCTATGGTGATAGCTTTAGGATGGTATGTGAAAGCTCAAAATGCTTGGATTCAGAATGAATTGCAAACTGAGCTAAGGGAATCCTTTGGAAGACTAGAGGGCATCCTTATTAAGCTCATAGATGCCCAAAAAGGGATGCAAATGAATCAAAGCGAGATAAAGGCTAAGATTAGTGCAATCATCGAAATTATGGCTAGTTTAAGCGGAAATGGACTAAAAGAGAAATTTATTAAAAGAAGAGGGGATGATTATTAATGTCCAATGGTAAGGGAGATAAGCAAAGAGTTCGTTGGTCTAAGAACTTTGAAAAGAATTTTAATAAGATTTTTAGAAAAAAGAAAATAAACAAAAGGAGAAAGTAATGAAAGAGATGATCGCAAACTATTTATTTAATGATGATATGAAGGAAAAAGTTATCAAGGAATTGAATGCAAATGTAAATATTCCCATCATTAATGAAAAGACAGAAGCTAAGATTATAGAAGCTATCTATGAATGCGTAGAAGCATGTGTTAAAAAAGCTATAATGAAATAATGAAAAAGAAATCTAATAATTGGAAGAGTACTACTACTTCATACTCCTTCGTTGACAAAGCGACAGTTGGCAATCTTCATCCACGGTGGTGCTCTTCCAGTAATTATAAAGTGAACATTAAGTATGCCTAAAAAAACTATATCAATAAGAGATTTTAGAGGGGGATTGATTTACAATGATCATGGTCAAGATGTAAAACCTGATGCATATACTGGCGGTACTAATAATGATGTGAATAGAAAAAAAGGTATTCTTGGGATGTCTGGTAAATGGGAGAATTTAACCAAAAATCCAACTTCAGCAGGTGATACGCCTCCTACATTAGAGCTTCCTCCTAATACTGTAATTGCACCAGGACGAGGATTATTTTATTTTTTAAGTGATTATGATAATATGTGCACCAGAGGTGATACTGATCCCAATCACTTCTTTGATAATGATCTTATATATGACTATCCTACAGGGGAAAGTAATTTTTACTTAGGACAAAAAGCGGTAACTAATAATCCTACAGAGTATTATATATGGGGAACTAGGCATATGGCTGTGTATGATTCAGAATTTTTTAGTGCACATAGGTTAAAAACACTAGCAGGGAATAGACAACCTGGTTTTCGTCAGAATGCGTTAGCTGCATTTGAAACAGATTTAACAGCAGCAGATCGAACACATGATGGTACTTTAGAAAATATACCAATGGGCGGGCATCAATTTTTTGGTGTAGATTGTTACTGGGAAGTAGGTAATCATTGCGACATACCTCATAAAGCGGATACAGTCTGGAATACTCGTTTTGTTTGGGCATATAAATATTATCCAGTATTTTTTCAAGCTGAGGGAGGCATTAGAATTTGTGATGGTTCGTTTCTGGAGTATAATTCTTCTAAAATATGGTGGGGATATATTATTGATAATGGATTATTTAGTAACACTGAAAAAATAAATAATTATACATTTAAAAATGTAGGTAATGCAAATTCTGTTCGAGATTCAGGTATGGCTCCTGGTTCGCATGGAAATAGAACTTCAGCATATGGAGCTAAGGTAAATTGCTGGGTATACGATAAAGGTAATATACAGCCTCCCACAGGATGGAATTATACAGGTGCCACTGATGGGGATGATAACGATAGAAGGCGGACTATATCTTCACATGGAGTATTATTGCAACCTATGGTAAAGTCAATCTATGCATATTCAAATGATAGTAATAGTAATTGGGCTGCTTCACAAGCAGACCATAATATTGTAGGTTCATCTGGATTATCAGATATAAGTGCAACTTGGAGATATTACTCTGGATTCGGAACATCTACTCACGTATCTACTACTAGTTTAAGTTCACCATGGTACCAGACAAATGGAGGGGGATTAACATATTGCATGTCAGATTTTTCTTCAAATGATACTCTTACTGTAGGATGGAATTTTTTTGGAATGATTGATGGTGAATATAAAGAGCATGATGATTATCCAGGAGAGATGGGATTTACGTGGAAACTTAATGGTGCAGAGCCAGGAGGGTCTGGAGTAAATGGATCGGCTAGTTATCCTTCTGGGAAAAATTGGATGGCTGGCGATTGTGGATTTAGAAGACCAGGAATGACATGGCTTTCTGTGGCTTTTCATAATGATGGTTCTCCTGATATGGAGGCGGGGGCATGGAGATCTAGTAATGATGAAGTTATAACTGGAAGTGGGAATATTTATCTTCCTAAAGGATCTAGCAAAGATAATCCAGGATGGAGATTATGGGCTGGATATATGTATGAAAATGGACAAGAATCTCAATTGTCAGAAGTCCCTGCATTTTCTAATAGTGGCCCAGGAACTGGTATTGATAAGCAACATTATTCACAGCATGTTTATGGGAGGGGGTGGTTTGATATTTATGCAGCTCATGATGCTATGACTCGAAGAGCTAATCCTAGAATTAGAGGATATAGAATATATCTTGAGCAATTAACTAATGACCCAGAAGCAGATGAATACATACATGATTCTTCTTATAAATTATTGTGTGAAGTAGATTATTTTAAAGGTATTCGAGGGGGAGGATCCATAGATCATTCTTCTTGGATACGAAGAAATGAAGAATGGCATTACTCTTCTAAACCGTACGATGAAGGATCAGGCAATTTAAATAATGAAGTTACTATAAATGGAGAATTTTTCGATAATGTTGGAGAATCTGCATATAATCTTGGAATCCCAGGATTTGATGAGCATTCATATGGCAGTAGAGGTATAAATGGTACTGCAGGTGCTACACCATATAATGGTGGTGGTCATGATAATCAAGGACAAACTCATCAATGTTGGACCTCAGTTCGAACTGTAGGAGAAGAAACATTTGAAACTTTGCATGGTTATTCTCCAGAATCTATAGGGCAATGTTATTATAAAACAGCTGTTGTTACTAATGGAAGAGCTTATGTTGGGAATGTTAAATTTAATGGAATTTTATATCCTGATAGAATGATGAAGACTCAAGTAGGAGAATATGATGTTTTTACTGATGATTCATGGATAGATGTGACAGTTTCTGATGCGGATAGTATTGTTCACTTAGCAGCTTACGGAGATAAATTACTTCAGTTTAAAAAGAATGTTGTTCATGTTATTGATATTTCAAAAGAATATGAATTTTTAGAAGATAGTACTGCTCACAATGGAATAAGGATTCCTTCGCAAGTTACTAGTACAGAACGAGGTATATTTTGGGCAAATAAAAAGGGTCTTTATCAATATGATGGTGAGAAAATTATTAGTTTATTTGAGGATATTGGATTTAATGTAGCTGCTGCAATGCCTACAATAGCTACAAGTGGAACACATACTTTTGATGTGACATCATCAGAATGGTCTGAGATTATAGAGGAAACAGATGAAATAGCTCCAATAGTTACTTATGATCCTTTTAAAAAGAATGTTATTATAATGAATCAAGGAAATGCTAAAGCTGGTTCAAGCGTTGAAGATAAAGGTTTTATTTGGAATATAGATAGAAAGAATTTAACTCAAACATTTAGCACCTTTGATTCTTTACCTGCTAGGACAGAAAAAAGTAATGCTATAATTAATCAAGATGGAGAACCTGTAGTTATACAGAGTAGTGTATTTGAACAAACTGCCGATTTTACTAGTGCTGCAGGAGTAGTTATTCCTTATCCTAAGAATAGCAACTCTTCCCCTAGCGATAGCCATTCTGATGAAATGGCGCATCAACACACTGCTGTGATGAAAAAATGGAACTATGCTGCAGCAGATCATTCAGAGAAATTATTATTATATGAATCTCAAGCTATAGATTTTGGAGATCATTCAAGAAGAAAAGTTATTAAGTCTATAAGTTTTACTTACAAGGCAAATGCTATAACATATTTAATACCTAGGATAACAGCTTATAAATATGGCAATACAGCTCCTGAAGAATATTATTTAACTACTTCAGATGCAGCGTCAGTTAGTAATTCAAATGAATTGGATGATAATGATTTTCCTGGGATACTCCCAAGTACTTCAGATAAAGTCCATACTTATAGATATACTCATTGCTTAGCAACAAGTAATACTGGTAGTCCGAAAACTATTCGGTCATTGGTAAAAAATGTCACAGCTATTAAAGTAGCTTTGGTTAATCTTTATGGTGGTGCAATCCCTAAGACTTTTGAGTTAGAAGATTTGTCTATTACTTATAAAGAGAAAAGTGCTAAGTAATGTCTCTAAAGAATAAGGTAGGAAAATTAGATAATGTATCTAGACTTAGAACTATAAATAAACCTCCTTCTAGCAGTCAAGGTAAGAATGGAGATATGCTTTTAGGGAATGTAGCTGGTAGGTCTGTTCTTTATATTAAGCATCATAATAAATGGGTAGCTACTTCATTATCAGATTCAAATAAAGACAAGCCAAAACAAAGTCCTTTACTAAAAATGCATGATACGGGATGGTTTGATGTTAATACTTCTGTCGATGATACTAAATTATATAGTAGTGATAATACAACTATGGGTTCAGGAAAGTATTCAATTAGACATAGACTTGCTTCTCCTTTTGTCAGAACTGAAGTCTTTTGTAGATTTGCAGCTCCTGAGCATTCTCAGATGAAAGATTACATAGTTAACCTTTCTTCGCATGTATCTCATTCTGGTTCTAATGCTAGTAAGTATGGCTATTTTATAAGAATGCTAGATAATAATCATTTAGATCTACATATATTTCCAGATGGATTAAGCGTATTGCATTCTGAAGTATTTCAAGATGAGAATGGAAATACAGGTACTATGTTAACTAGCAACGATATAACAGATCCTGCAAATTCTACGAAAGAATATCCTGCTATTGAAATGAGATTATTTATATATCCTATTAGATCTATACTAAGTATTCCTAAAGTTAATAATGAAGCTGTTAATTTAAAAAATGATCATATGCATAAAGGGTCAAAAATGGATCAGGGTTCTGTTACTAGGGGTACTGGTTCTGCAAAGAGAGAAGGAACGAATGAAGATGAATTTTATATTGGCAGTAATAGTTCTACTGGAGTATTGTTAAAAAATAGTTCAGGATTATTAAAAGTAAGAGATATTGGAGATACTGCCGATGCGTATGTTCAATCTGCAGGACTTAAAGATACTAATGGCAATATTAATATAAAAGTAGATAAAGTTAGTAATGCAGTTAATCATTTGAAAGCTATAAATTCTATTACTGGTCTTTCTACAACAGGACCTATTTTAACTGTAGATGGCGCAAATAATGATACATCTTTAAGATTAACAGCCAAGGGAAATGGAATTGTTACAGCAGTAAGAGCAGCTTCTGGAGATGCAGCTGAGAATGCAACTGGATTGTGGGTTGATTTTGATAGAACGGTAGCAAGCTCAGGAACAAATGCTCACAATGATATAGGTATTGATTTAGATGTTAATTCTGCTAGTTTAGGCACTTCCAGCGTTAAAGGAATGGATATTGATGTAGTTGGTGCAACTAGTGGTACTCATACTGCTAGAGGTATTGATTTGACCGTATCTGGGGCAGACCATAATATAGGGTTATATATAACTGCTCCTGATGGAGTAAATGATTCTCATATAAAACTTGTTGCTGCTGATGATGCTGCTGACTATGCTACAATTAACTTGGCAGACACAGGGGACTTAACTATAGCTACAGTAGGTAGTGGAACTACTGATTCTAATTTAACATTAGATGCTGATGGGGGAATTT
>CEUI01028696.1_pt1 | contig 12026 bp, 14 predicted proteins | sample 531411 | NCBI WGS metagenome assembly CEUI01 (sample SAMEA2622841, study PRJEB7988) | marine metagenome | isolation source: saline water (ENVO:00002010), including
CGCACGTCACCGGCGAGGTCGATGCGGGCACGGTCACGACACTCCAGCGCCCAGTCGGGCAGGCCGCCGATGTCGCCAGCGTCGTGCTCACCGCCTGGGGCCATGCGGAAGACCTCGTTGAACCCGGCGGCCCGGAGGAAGGCGGCGACCGCCACCTCCCACCGGGTCCCGCGGGCCTTGTTGGGGTTCGCCACTAGGCCGCGACGGGCACGTCGGCCAGCGTGATGGCGGGCTTGGTGTAGCGCACCTCCCGCCCGGCCTTCGTCGTGTACTCGATCAGGTCGAGCGACAGGGTCGCCTCCGACGTGCCGCCCCGCTCGGCGAGGTCGGCTTCGAGGACGTTGACCTCTTCGGCCAGCCCCCACGAGGCCGAGTTGAAGCGGAAGAGCCCGAGGTCCGGCGACGCTGCGAGGCGGAACAGGGCACGGACCGACGGCTGGCAGGCGGTCCCGGCCTTGGCGGCCTCCTTGTGCTCCTTGATGTCGGAGGGGCAGACGCACGTCGTCTTCAACTCGTCCATCTGGATGCTCCCGTTGCAGGTGCGGATCGGCCGGTTGCCGCGGCCCCAGAGGACGAACTCGGAGGTCAACCCGGTCAACTCGACGGCCAGCGTCGAAGTGGTCGTCAGGACCTCCAGCGCCTCGTCGGTCTGGGTCTCCCACTTGCCGGGCTCGCCGCCGTACAACTCGGCGACGGCCGCGGCCACGGCGGGATCGCCGGTCGTGAAGCGCCACTCGCTCAGGGCGATGGGGCGTCCGTTGATCTGCTGGCCTGCCCGGACCCGTCCGACGATGTCGTCGGCTCCGAACGTGTTGGTGGTGTTGAAGATTCGGTTGAGCGGCACTAGGCGGCTTCTCCTGTCTCTTGTGGCGTGATTGGCGACTTGCCGACCACGGTCTTGCTCACCTCGCGTTCCCACGAGGCGACCTGGGCGAGGGCGAGGAACGTGTCGAACACGTCGTCGCCGAAGCGGATGGGGGTGAGCGCGTAGCCGTCGGGCCGCAGGTGCAGCGCGGCCGCTGCGTCGATCTGCGGCATGGGTCGGCGCTCGCCGTTCGGGGCGAGGAGGCAGTCGGCGCGGGCGTAGGCGCACAACTGGAGGGCAACGTCGGGCCAGATGCCGCTAGCGCCGGTCTTGATGTCGCCGATCACGGCCTCGCCGTCGATCATCCAGATGGCGTCGAGGGTCCCGGCGTAGTTGTGGCTGTCGCTCCAGGCGGTGGCCTCGACCTCTAGGAAGCCGACCTCGAAGTCGTCGATGAAGCGGCGGTACTGGTCGATGAACCCTTGGAGGTCCGGGTGGACTCGTGGGTCCTCGCCGCGGCCGATGCGCTCACACAACTCGTGGACATCCGAGCCGGTCTGGGCGGCGGCCCCACTGGACCTACCCGGCGCCCGCTTGAGGTAGTCGATGGCGCCCGACGAGTTGCCGGTCGACACCATCTGGGCGAGCGTGCCGAACTCCTCGACGGCGCACTGGGCGACCATCTTGGCGGCCCAGAACTGGAGAGCCTTCTTGGGCAGGCACCCCGTGATCGAGGTGACCGACGGGGCGGTGGTGCCCGTCAGGTCATCGGCGTAGAACCGGCTCCCGTGCTTCGAGAACGTGCGAACGGCTGGATCGGTCATCTGGTACTCCTTGGCGTGCGAGGTCTCCTGTCTGGTTCATGTCCGTCGAGCCGCCGTTTCTGCCCCCGAACGCGAGAAAACCGCCCCCCGAAGGAGGCGGCGTTCCCGAGGTGTTGGCGGGTTAGAAGGGCGTGACGGCCTTGGTCTCGCGTCGGATCGCTCGCATCTCGGACTCGACCCGGCGGCGGTGGGCACGGCGGGCGTCCACGCCGTCGAGAATCGACTCGGCGATGATGACGAAGAGGACGCCGCCCACGAAGCCGCTGGCGATCCAGCCGACGATCCAGTCGACGCTCACGACGCTGCGACCTTGCGGACGACGCGCTCGCCCGTGACGACGGCGACGACGGCGAGGATGGTGGCGACCTGCTCGCCCGACAGTGGGAGGAAGGCGGCGACTAGGGCCACGAGTGCTTCGGCGGCGGCCATCAGCCGCGCGGGGTGCATGTTCTTGAGCAAGGGGTTCTCCTTGATAGAGGGGTTCACCTGAGTCATGTCCGGCGACGGCCGGAATCTGCTCAGGAGTTCGAGGGGTGGGCCTCGATGAAGGCCCTGTAGGACTCGGGGGAATCGAGGACGATGACGACGGGACCCGCGGGCGAGTCGTCGCCGGACAGTGCAGTGACGAGGCCGGTGATGGCGATGACGAGCGCCGTGACCGCGGCCAGTGCCTTGGCCGCCGACTTCACTGGTCGCTGGCCGCGTGGAGGGCCTCGTGGGAGACCTGCCACTCGGCGATCTCGTCGACCTGGGAGTCGATGTGCTCGACGGTGGAGGCGATGTGGTCGAGTTGGGCCATGGCCCGGCCGTGGGCCTCGTTGTTCTCGCGGCGGAGGCGATGGAAGAGGCCAGTGACGATGGCGGCGACGACGACGCCGATGGCGCCGACGAGTTCGGGAATCATCGGGCCAGAGCTGAGCGGGTGCGCTTGCCGACCACACCGTCGGCGGTGAGGCCGACTCGACGCTGGAAGGCTCGGATGGCCCGCTCGGTCTTGCGCCCGGCGACGCCGTCGATGACGACCTTGTGCCCGTGGCGGGCGAGGTGGTGCTGCACCCACTTCACGTCCTCGCCACGGTGCCCTCGCTTGACGAGGCCCTCCGGTTCGGGGAACTCGGGCGCCACGACCTCGGGAGGTAGCGGGTCGGCACCGGGCTCGAAAGCGCCGGAGTGGATGAGGCTCATCACCTCGGGGCCGGGGCACTGCGTCGGCTTCAACTGCTGGTGGCCGACGATGGCCGTCGCCTGGGGCTGGAAGAACCTGACCACGGCGATGCGCTGCTGGACGGCGGCGACCATCTCGGGCGTGGGGAGTTGGCCGGGGCCGAGCAGGAGGCCGAGGGCGACGTAGTCCTTGTTGTTGCGGGTGCCGCCCTGAGCACCCGAGCGGTGCAGCAGGCCGCGGCCCTCGACCACGGTGCCATCGAGGCCGACGAGTTCGTTGTAGGCCACGTCCCACCACGACCGTGGCGGGCTCATGTGCGCCCGCTGGATCGACGAGGTGATCGTGGCCGGGTCGTCGTGGATGGCGAAGCCCATCCAATGCAGGCAGACGCCCTTGAGGCGTGGCGAGACCGGCAGGTTCTTCTTGGCGGGTGCGGCGCCCCAGTCGGAGCGTGAGAGGTAGAGCATCTGGCCCTCCGGGGTGGGTGGTACGAGCCCCCGGAGGACCAGAGCCCTTGGGGTGTTAGGCGGTGGCCGCCATCGCTGCCTTGAGGTCGAGGGAGGCGTTCCTGCGGCGCTCCGGTCGGGCGGCGAGTTCGACCACGTTGGACTCGGTGGCGAACTCGATGATGGTGCGGCCCTCGATGTCGTCGGACGGCCGCTCCCTCCGCTCGATGGTCACGGTGTCGACGAGGCAGCGGATGATCTCCCGGCGGTGGTGCGGCAAGAGCGCCGCCCACGCCGAGCCCTCGCCGACGATGTCGCCGTCGGGGTCGTCTGAGGCTTGGGCGAGGTCGAAGAGGGGGCCGAGGTCTGCGGTCGGCTTCGGGGTGCTGCGGAGTTCCTGCTCCAGCGCCTCAATCTGATCGGCGAAGCGAGACTCCAACCGCTCGTAGGTGTCCCGCTCCATGGTCGACCGCTGGAAGTAGGCGGTCTGCAACTCGGCCTGCTTGTCCCGCAGTAGGCCGAGTTCCTCGGTGATGGCCTCGTGGCGTCCGAGTTGCTCCGGGGTGAAGCGGGCCAGCCACCTGCGCCCGACCTCTTCGATGATGGGGGAGTCGTCGTCGAGGGAGGACAGGAAGGCGAGGGCCGCACGGGCGACGTGCTCGTCGAGGAGTTCACGCCGGACCGAGTGGACCGGGGCGGAGCAAGTGAGGCATCGGTAGTAGGGCGCCTTGCGCTTGGCGTTGTTCTGGTGCCACGACGAACCGCACTCGGCGCAGACCATGAGGCCGCCCAGCAGGGACTTGGGCGGGTTCACGGCGACGGCGGGACCCGTTCTCGTGGACCGGGACGCCACCGTCCGCTCCAGACGGTGCCAGAGCGCCTCGGGAATGAGTGGCTCGTGGTACCTGACTGGCTCGCCGTCCTCGTCGCGGATGACCTCGCCCTCGTGGGATCGGTGTCCGATTACGGAGGGCCGCTTGAGCGTCTGCCGCAAGGTCTGGCCATTCCAGAGGGAGCCGGTCGCCGTCAGGTCGCCGCGCTCGTTGAGCGCCCGCGCCGCTTGTCCGTAACTGGCCCCGTCGCAGATCATCTCGGCGGCGAACTTGAGGACCGCCGCCTCGGTCGGGTCCACGACAACCTCGACGACCTTGCCGTCAACCTTGACCACCTTGAGGCCGTAGCCGACAAGGCCGCCTGGGTAGTCACCGCGCGCCCTTGCCTGCTCCTTGCCGCGGAGGATGCGCTTGGAGGTGTTCGAGGACTCCTGCCGGGCCTGCTCCGCCATGAAGCCGCCCATGAAGCGGGACGCCTCGTTGGACGTGTCGAAGCCGTCGGCGGTGAGCACCCGCGCATCTCGCTGCTCGACCAGATCGAACAGGTGGGCCACGTCGCCCATCCCGCCGCGGGTCAGGCGGTCCAGCGCCCAGCCGAGGAGCACGTCGTAGGTGCTCCCCATCTCGGCGAGGGCCTGCTCCCACTGCGGGCGGTCGGTGTTGGACAGGAAGGAGGCGGAGACTCCGGCCCCTTCGTTGTATTCGGCGACGATGGTGAGGCCGTGGGCCTCGGCCAGCCGCTTGAGGTCCTCCCGCTGCCCCTTGATCGACCGGCTGGACTTGCCGTGGCCGTCGTCGTGGGACTTGCGGAGGTAGAGGGCCGCACGGGTGCGGTGATTGTTCTGCATGTCTGGTTCATGTCCTTCGCTGGGTTGTTTCTGCCAGCGAGTCTGGGATTCAATACATCCGCATGAGCGGGTATCACGAATCCGCGACTCGCTCCTGACAGAGTAGTCGAAGGCCCCCTCACGATCTAGTTCTCTGCGCTCTCCTCGTCGGCTGACGGGGCCTCTGCCTCTAGTTCGGCGAGGCGCCGCGCCTGGGCGTCGATGACGGCCCGCTGCGTGGCGAGTTCCAGTTGGGTGCGGCCCTCGGGGGTCTGCTGGAGGGCGGCGAGTACCTGTTCCATTGTCACTTCGGTCATGCTGCCTCCAGTGCGGTGATGCGGGCGTCTTGACGCTTGATGAGGTTGATGAGCAGCGGAACGATGCGGTCGTACTGCACACCGTCGGGGCGTAGCACCGGGTCGCCGTCGCTGTCCGTTTCCCAGAGGAGAGCGTGCGTCCCATCGAACGGGTCGCCCGTGGCCCGCTGCTCCCCGTCCTCGTCGAGTAGCGGCACCTGTCCGTACTGGACCAGCCGGGGGTCAATGGCGGCGACTTCTTCAGCGATCAGGCCCCAATGAGACCAGTCGCGACGATCAGCGGTTGCCAGCGAGCGATACCAGACGGGGCGCAGGTCCATCACCTTGTCGGCGAAGGCGTCAACGATGTCCTCCACGTCGGTCTTGAATCGCGCGGCGGAGGTGGAGCGGTAGAAGGAGCCGTCGGTATCGACGTAGAGATTGGCGGCGTTGCCGGTCGTGGCGCTGTAGGACCGTGGCGAGGTCAGGAGGCCATCGTTGGCGACCTGCAACCGGTTCACCCACGTAATCGCCCCAGCCGCCGACCCCGACGTGGCTGAGTAGAAGTGCATCTTCCCGTCATCCACTCCGCACAGGCCAGCGGGTCCGTCGTTGATGTAGACCCACCCGCCGGTCGCCTTGACCGAGCCGTTGGAGGTCAGGAAGATCTGGTCCTGCCCGTTGGTGTTGGAATACATGATCTCGCCTCTGGGAAACAGGACGATCCCGTACTGGCCGGTGTCCTCTGTTCCGCGAGTCGTGTTGATCCCGATGTTCGCCACGTCGGTGTCGTTGTTGTAGAAGTGCATCTTCGTGTTGCCATCAAGTTGCACCGACACCGTGTCCTTGGCGTTCAGGTACAAGTCCTCGCCGGTGCCGAGCGTCCGAATCCAGAGGTCACCGTCGCCCGAGTGGTCGATGAACGAGTTTGACCCGTTGGAGTAGATCTGGAGGTCGTCGCCCGTGCCGAACTTGATGACCGACGAGTCGGTGAGGTCGATGTTGCCCCCGATGCTCACGACTCCGCTTGAGTCGATGCTCAGGCGGGTGTTGGCCCCTCCCGTCTGGAGGTTCAGAGTGTCGACCGACTGGAGGTACAGATCCTCACCGCTGCCGAGGTTCCGAATCCACAAGTCGCCGTCGCCGTTGTGGTCCACGAACGAGTTGGCCCCGCTGGCGTAGACGAGTAGGTCGTCGCCAGTGCCGAGCCGGATCACAGCGTTGTCGTCCATGTCCAGATCGGCCCCGACGAACGTCCACTCATCAGCCGACTGGTCCCACAGCGAGTAGACGCCCGAAGTCGTGCCGAACAGTTTCACGTCGTGGCCGGTCCCGTCCACGCCGACGGTGAGGTCGCCCTTGATGGTGTAGTTGCCCGAGGCGTCTGACGCCCAGGTGTCGAGGTCGAGCAGCGGGACCCACGCGGAGGAGTAGGCGTGGATCTGGTTCACGTCCTTGATGAAGGCCACGGCGCCCTCGGCCAGCGTGGGCTCACCGCTGCCCCCGTAGGCGGCGTCCCGTGCGGAGGTGTCGGCGTAGACGCCGACGACCTGATCTTGGACGTAGGTCTGGAAGTCGGTCGCGGTGACGGTGTCACCCGTGGCCCAGAGTTTCGTGCCGCTTCCGGCCATGGTGGTCTCCTTATCCGGGGGCGAGGATGGTGGGCAGGTTCGAGAGCACCGGGTCGCCGAGGCGCCAGTAGCCGGTCGTGTCGGCGGCGCTGGTGGCGTAGGTCGCTCGGATGCGGGAGGCGTTAGAGGCCATGTCCTTGATGGTGATGTCGTAGTTGACGCCCTCGACGAGGTAGGCGCCCGTGAGCGTGGTGCTCGAACCTGGCGGGAGGTAGGAGAGGGTGATCCCCGACATCACGTTGATGTGGAGGCACTTCTCGGCGTCGGCGGCCGTCATGGCGTCCACGTCGGTGGTGACTGACGAGATGCGGAGCGACGGCTCGGAGTAGAGGTTGATGTAGTAGACGCCAGCGTTGGTCGTGGCCGTGTTGTCGCAGAGCAGCGTCCGCTTCACGACCCGCTCGCCGTACTTGGCGATGGAGGCCGTGTCGGTGCCGGTGCGGAGGTCGCCCGTCGAGGCGGTGAAGGCGTAGGAGTTGAAGAGCAACTCGCTGCCGAACTCAAGGGTCAAGCCCGTCATCTGCACCGAGCCGGTCCCGAGGGACTTGGAGTCCGAGAACGAGATGCCCCGGTCGGTGGTGCTGGAGTTCTGCGAGTACCACGAGAGCACCCCGCCGAAGTTGGTCGACGATGGCGCCCCGGCGTGGTTGATCAGGAAGCGGCCGTTCTCGGTGCGGGTCAACTGCTGGATGTAGTCGAGGGCGTTGTCGGTGACCGGGTTGGCGGCCGGGGTCTCCACGTCGCCCGTGTCGATGTCGCGGTCCAGAGGGTTCGTCCCGTTGGGGTAGTCCACGGACGAGAGGCTCAGGACGCGGGCGACTCGGGTGCCGCACTTCTCGGCTGAGCTGAAGTTTTGGGCCGTGAAGCGGGCCTGCCCAAGCCGGTCGAAGCCGTCGGTGACGGTGATGGTGACGGTGGACGAGTTCTGCTCGGCGACGTAGTCGAGGTCGGTGACGAATCCCCTGAACAGGTAGGTCGAGTAGGAGTCCGACCCGCCCGTCACTGCCGTCGAGATGCGGACCTCGCGGCCGATCAACTGGGTGTTCCCGTAGGTCGAGTCGGAGTGTCCAGGCGTCAGCGAGTTGTCCCGGTTGTCGTAGGTGATGCGAGCCGAGCCACTGCTGAACTCGTCGAGGAGGCGGCCTCGCCCGTAGGAGATCGAGGTCCTCGTCACCTTGGGGGAGATGTCGACGAAGGTCGAGCCGTCGAAGGCGATGGCGATGGTGGTGACGATGGTGGCGGACATGGCCTACGCCGCCGAGGTCGTGAGCGGGATGCTCCCGTTGTGGCGCTCCCACTGCTTGAGGACCGAGATGATCTCCCGGCCCACCATCACTGGGTCCGTTCCCATCCCGGCGTTCACGGTCAGGTTGATCGTGTTACCTCCGCCGAAGCCGAACTCGTTGGCCCGGCTCAGGGGGACGATGGCCTCCGGCTCACCGGCCTCGCCGATCCGGGCGAGGGTGCTGCCCACGGCTACACCGCCGCGGGCGAGGTTCGGGATGCGCGGCAGCGGGTTGTCGGGCAGGTTGACATCCGGGGCGAACGGGATCTCGATCTTGTCGGGGATCGCGTCGTTGATCGTGTCGATGACCTTCTCGTTGAAGAACGAGATGATCGCCCGGACCAGTCCGGCGGCGAAGTCCGCCACCCAGCCCACGGCACTGCTCAGGCCCTCGACCATGCCGTCGAGGAGGCTGCCGATGAGGTCCTTGCCTGCGTTGACGAGGAGGGAGAGGCCCTGCCCGATGACGTTGAAGATGCGGAGGGGCATCCCCATCCACCAGATGAGGATGTCGTCCCAGTGCTCCTTGAGCCCGTCCCAGAGGGCACCCATGGCGGACCCGGCCCAGTCGAGCAACTTGCCGCCGAGCGGGGCGAGCCCTTCGAGGAGGCGGAGCGGGAGGCCGATGAACGCCTCGACGATGAAGTCGAGGACACCGCGGGCGATCTCGCCCATGTGGTGGAGGGCGTCGTTCCAGTCGCCCGAGAAGATCGCCGAGACCAACTCGACGAAGTTGGAGATGACCGTCCAGACGTTGAAGAACTGGGCGACGATGGAGTCCCAGACGGCCGTGAAGATCGGCAGGACGTAGTCCTGAAGGAACCCGGCGAGGGCGTCGATGACGTTGCGGACTTCCTCGAACTGGAAGTAGGCGGCGACGAGTCCCCCGACGAGTGCAGCGATGGCGGCGACGATGAGGACCACCGGGCTGGCGAGGACGGCGAGGATCGCTGCCCACGCTCCGGTGGCGGCGGTGAGGATGGCCTGGGCGGCCGTGACGACGACCAGCGCCGCCTTGTAGGCGTACCAGCCGACGACGAGTCCACCGATGACGCCGCCGAGGACGATGAGCCAGTCCTTGTTCCGCTTGATCCAGTCGATGGTCTCGCGGAAGGCGTCGGGGATGCCGCGCACGAAGTCGAGGACGGCGTCGCGGGCGGTGATGAACGCCTCGCCGAGGGTGGCTCCGACGGCGCCCCAGTCGATGGCGTTGAAGAGCGAGATGAGGCGGTTGACGCCCTCGTCGATGAGGGCGACCACGGCGTCCTTGGCGGCGGTGATGCCGGGGCGGAGGTACTGGTCGACCGCCCGGTAGGCGTCCATGACCTTCTCGGCCACGACCTCCAGCACGTCGCGGATGGAGCCGAGGATGGGGACGGCCCGGTCGGCGATCTCGGTGCCAAGGTCGACGACGAAGTCCTTGGCGGCGACGACGGCCGGTCCGAGGTTCTCGAACGCCCGCAGAATCCACCCGGTGGCGGTCTCGATGTAGGGGGCGATCTTCTCGCCGATCTCGATGGCGAGCACGTTGAGGTTGGCCTTGATGCGGTCGAAGCCCGCGGCGAGGCCGGTGTCCATCGTGTCGAACGCGGCCTCGGTGGCGCCTGCCGACTCGGACATCTGCCCGAGGGTCTCCATGTAGTCCTCGGTGCCGCCCTGCGTGAGAGCGAGGACGGCCTGCCCGGCTTCGATGGAGCCGAACATGTCGAGCACCGAGATGCCCGCCTCGTCGGCTCCTTCGGCCATGATCCCGATGGCGGAGGCGAAGTTGCCCTCCTCTTCGAGGAACTGGGTGAGGCCCATGCCCGTCAGCTCACGGAACGCCTCGTCGGCCTTGGTGCCCTCCTTGCCGAGTTCGGCGAGGGCGGCCTTCATCTGGGTCGAAGCCACGCTCGTGGGCACGCCCATCGCCGTGAGGTTGGCGATGGAGGTGGTCACGTCTTGGAACGGGACCCCGAGCGACGCCGCTATGGGCGCCACCTGGAACATCGAGGCCGACATCTCCTCGAACGTCGTCTTGCCGAGGCGGACGGCGGTGAACATGAGGTCGGAGACCTCGGTGGCCCCCGACACTTGGTCCCCGTAGGCGTTCATCACCGAGGAGATGCCGTCCACGGCGGTTTCGAGGTCGGTGACGCCCCCCTTGGCGGCCTGCTGGGCGGTCTCCATGAACTCGAAGACGTTGTCGCGGGGCACCCCGGCGCTGAGGGCTTGGTAGAGGGCCGGGATGGACTGCGACGGGAGGACGCCGAACTCCTTGGCGAAGTCCTTGACCTGCCCGGAGAGTTCGTCGAACGCCCCCTCGCCCGCGTCGGGCAGGAGCGTCATCACCTCGTTCATCGACTTCTCGAAGTCGCCGAACGCACCGACGCCCTTGACGCCGATGGCGGCCGCGGTCCCGGCGAAGGCCGCCCCGGCCTTGAGGCCGAGGGTGCCCATCTTCTTGCCGAAGCCCTCGACCGACTTGGTCGCGTTCTTCAGGGCTTTCTTGAGGTTGGAGTCGTCCCCCTGAATGGAGATGACGATGGGCTTGGTAGCCACGGTGGGGTCTCCTACCGGCGGCGGTTGGCCGCCTTCTCGGCGTTCTTGCGGCGCTTGGCCTCGGTGTCCATGTGGTCGAGCAGGGCTGCCACCTCCCAGAGGCGCAGCGTCTTGGCGTCAGACCACGAGAACCCGAAGCGGTCGGCGACGAGCGCGAGGTTGACTACTCGCCGCCGTCGGTAGGGTCCGGCTTCGACGAGTCGGTCGTGATCTTGAGCGCCCCGGCGTCCTCGAACGTGAACTCGGGGTTCTCGCGGCGCTTCGAGATGTAGGCGAGCGCCTGGAGCATCCGGCCCTTGGGCTTGTCGGTCTGCCCGAGTGCGTCGAGGGGCATCCCGGTCAGGTCCTCGATCTCGACGACCTCGGCGATGGTGAGGTCGTTGATGTCGATGTTGAGGACATCGTCTGGCGTGGTCACTTGCGGTACCTCCCCACGACGCGGCTGGCGCCGTGCTTCTTCTCGAACCTGCGGGCGATGCGGTTCATGCCCTTGACGAACTCGTCCACGATCTGGGGCCACGCCTCGGGGATCGCCTTCTTGATGTACGGCGTGCCCTTGGTGCGCTTGCCGGTGGCCGGGACGTGGCGGCCGGAGTGGATGGCGCGGGCGTAGGGCACCTTCTTGGCGGTGCCCGCCTTGACGCGGGCGTACCGCCTCGTGCCTTCGGCCTTGATCGAGTCGCGGAGCGCCCCGGTGTCGACCGGGACGCGCTTCTTGGCGTAGGGGACGACCTTCTCGGCGGCGGCCTTGGTGACGGCCTTCATCTCGTCGCCCAACTCCTTGTCGCCGATCTTGCGGAGCGACGTGGCGAGGGCAGCGATGCCGCCGACACGAACGAGGGGCTCCTTGCTCGTGCCAACGGTTACCTGTCGAGCCACTAGAAGGCGGTGTCCGTGCTCTGGTACTCGATCTTGACGGCGGCGTCGCTGCCGTTGTCGAGCACCGTGAACGGCAACTCGATGGTGGTGAGGTCGTCGATGGAAGCCGTCGGGGTCGAGCCGGTGAACACGCAGACCGGCATGGTCACCGCGAACTTGGGGTAGTACGAGCCAGCGATGGCCGTGCCCATCTGCGCGATGAACTCCAACTTGAAGGTGGTGCCCGCCACGAACTTCTCGTAGTTGCCCATGGTCTGGAACTCACCGCTGAGGCTCCCGGTGTACGAGGGCAGGGCGTTGCGGAGGGGCTGGCTCTTGGTGGCCGAGCCCTTGAGGAACCTCCGGTCGGTCTTCATGCCGAGGTCGGCGTCCAGGCTGAAGGACGTGAAGGTGCTGACGGCGCTGTCGTCGATCTCCACCGTGCAGTCGGTGTAGACGAACACGTCGGTCCCGCTCGGGTACGAGGCCGACGCGACGGCGGTCGAGTTCTGCTC
>CEUI01063374.1_pt1 | contig 12024 bp, 11 predicted proteins | sample 531411 | NCBI WGS metagenome assembly CEUI01 (sample SAMEA2622841, study PRJEB7988) | marine metagenome | isolation source: saline water (ENVO:00002010), including
AAAAAAAAAAATAAAAAAAAAAGCTTGACTAGTATATAATATTAATGTTATATTATATCATGTGTAAAATTAATAATAGGAAATTATGATAAGTTATATAGGTGGTAAATCAATAATAGGAAAGTGGATAAGAAATTATATTCCACATAATATTGATACATATGTTGAAACTTTTGGTGGAATGTTTTGGGTATATTTTTGTATGGAGGATGTATATCCAAATCTTAAAAATATAGTTTATAATGATTTTAATCAATTAAATTCAAATTTATTTAAAAATGTTATGGGTTCAAATTATAAAGAATTTGGTGAATTATTATTATTAGAAGACTGTCAACAATATGGTACTCCAGATACTCCTGAAGAATTGGAGTTACATAGAAATAAATTTATTGAATACCAAAAAGAAATATTTAAAGATGGATTTGTTATAACAGATGATAATAGTAAAGAGGTAGCTAAAAAGTATGCATTTGTGTTAACACAAATATTTTCAGGATCTCAACCAGAAAAATCAAAATATATGGATTTCAAAGGAAAATATAAACCAAAGTTCAGAACATTTAGAGAGAAACTTACAACTAAAAAATATGATAAATTTCAAAAACAACTTGAAAAAATAAATCATATAGAGAACATGGATTTTTCAGATGTAATAGAGAAGTATGATTCTCATAATACGTATTTTTATGTGGATCCACCATATTGGAAAACAGAAAATTATTATTCTAAGCATGATTTTGATAGAAATGATCATGAAAGATTATGTCTTCAATTAAAAGATATTTCTGGTAAATTTGGGTTATCATATTATGATTTTGAATTATTACAGGAATGGTTACCAAAAGATAAATTTACATGGGAAGAGAAACAGTTTACTAAACAGGCTGGAACTAAAAAAGATGGTACTAGAGATAAGGGTACAGAATTATTAATAATGAATTATGATATAACAGATTACCCTTATAATACAGAATTTGGTAATGGATTATCCATTAAAGAGATGAATAAAATAAATAAACAAAATCACAAATTTTTTTAGAGGAAATAAAAAATGATAAGTTTTAAAACACAAATAGATGGTAATTGGAAAAAATTGATGGAATTAATTAATAAATATTTTAAAGATGATATTAAAGAAAATATTTTAAAATTACATGAGCATTTCGAAGATAGAATTAAATCTGCTCCCGCATCTGGTAGACCTAATTATCACAATTGCTTTAAAGGTGGATATTTAGATCACGTAATTAGAGTAATAGAAACTTCTTTAAAAATAAATAACAATTTTAAAGAACTGGGAGTAAAACATAAACATTCGGATTCAGATATAGTATTAGCGTCTATGTTTCATGATTTAGGTAAGATAGGTAATATGGAAGAGCCGTATTATATTTATCAAACTGATGAGTGGAGAAGAAATAAACTCAATGAATGGTATACACATAATCCTAAATTAGAGATAGGATCCGTAACTGATAGATCTTTATGGTTGTTATCTAAATTTAATATAGATGTATCAGAGGAAGTTTATAAAGCTATAAAGTTATCTGATGGAGTTTTCAATCCAGGAAATGAGAGGGAATATAGAAAATCTACAGATAGTAGAAATATATTACATTATATCGTACATTTTTCTGATTGGATGTCAACTGTCACAGAAAAACAACATTATTTACAATCATTAGATTTAGAGGATGAAGTTAATGTTGATAATAATACTGATTTGAGTGAATTAAAAAATGCATTTGATGACTTATTTAATGAGTAAATTATGGTGATTATAGTAATAATATTAATAATATCAATAATATTTTTATCTTATGCTTTAAAAGTGGCATTAGATAGAATAACATTTTTTGAAGAATTTATATTAAAATTAGATTTAATAATAAATGATTGTTCTAATAAATTAGATGTAATTGATAATAGTGGACATTTCGAATCCGATGATGAAATTGGATTTGTTTTTAATGAAATTAAAGATATCCAAAATTTATTGGATAATTTATTTGAGAAGGATAATGATAATGAAAAAGTCGACAGACAAAAAGACCCCAACACAACCGAAGAAGAAGAGACGGAAAAAGAGTAAAATATATTTTGGACAAAAAACTCAAGATGCTATAATAAAATATAATGATAGTAATAATACATCAGAAAAAAATAAAATATATAATGAAATAATTCACCCAGCATTTGATAAATTAGCAGAAAATATAATTAATACTTTTAAATTTTCCTACTTTGATTCTGGATTTGAGGATATAAAACATGAAACTGTATGTTTTTTGGTGTTAAATATACATAAATATGATCATACGAAGGGGTTTAAAGCATTTAGTTATTTTTCGGTAGTAGCAAAAAATTATTTGATATTACATAATAATAACAATTATAAAAGATATAAAGTAACTGATAAACTAGATAGTCTAAACTATGATGATAGTGGTAAATATTATGCATATCACGATAGTAAGAATAAACATTATAATGATTTTATGAAAGAAATTATTAAATATTTTGAAAATAATATACCTTTAATGTTTAGAAAGAAGAGAGATATAGACATATCTTTTGCTATATTAGAATTGATGAATTCCAGAAAAGATATAGAAAATTTTAATAAAAAGGCTTTATATCTATTAATAAGAGAAATGACTGGAGTAGATACTAATCATATAACTAAGGTTATGAATGTATTTAGATCTCATTATAAAAAATTGATGAATGAATTTTCATCTAATGGTCAGATAGATGTAAATAAAGTATTTTTTTAAGTTAATTTTAATATATATTTACTAATTATAAAGGGAAGTTATAATAACTTCCCTTTTTTTATGATCATATATTTATATGTATAGATAATAGGAGAAATTTTTATGTCAAAAGATATTGAAATATTTGAAGGTAAAACTATACAAGATTTGTCAAAAGATATATACGATAATTCTAGAAATAAAAAAAAACAGATAGATATATTAATTAAAGAGTTACATACTTTTATACAAACCGCTGAAGATGCTTTAATGATAGCTCCTATAATTAAGGAATATTTAGATGTATCAGTTAAAAATGATGAACATCTAGTTAAATTGGCAAGTGTGATACAAAGATATATAGTTAAATCTAATAATAAAGATGAAGGTGACTTTGGATTATCCGATAAAGAAAAGCAGGAATTGTTCGATACGTTAAGCTCAACCGCAGCTGAATTACAATTGGAAAGTGATAAATTTAATAAATTAGAACAATCTTCCAGTAAAGTGATGGGACAGGTATAATATGTCTTTTAATTCTATTATAGAAGAATCTAAGCAATATTCTTTACCTGGATCCAATTCATATAAAGACGGTAGAAGTGATGTTAATATAGATGTACCATTACAATTTGTACCTGGACATGTTGTTAGTGTCATGTTGTATTCTCCATGGCCTGATGTAAATTATATAGGGGATTGGGCTACACCTTTATATGATAAGGATAGAGTAGTTAACGCCATTAAAGCTGTTAAACATGGGGGTAATACTATTCTTAGTAAAAATATAGAAGCCATGGCAAGTGAAGTATATTACCCATTGATGAGAGGAATAGCCGATGTACCCACACAGGGAGATCAGGTTTTGTTATGTAAATTTGGTGGAGTCAATTATTATATGGGTCCTATAAATACTACCAATAGCCCAAATTATAATATAGATCATTTATATAGACAGGATGATGTTGATGAAGTAGTTTTAAATTCTTCATCTGAAATTTCACCTAAACAGAGATATAATTTAAATCCAGATTTTAGTTGGCAACCAAACATAAAAAGATTACAAAAAAAAGTAAGATTATCTGACGCGTCAGCTGTATCAGATGACAGTAAAAATCCTAATCCTGTTACTAGGGGTGTGGGAGATTTAATATTTGAAGGTAGATATGGGAATAGTATACGGTTGGGTAATAGGTTTGGATACCCAAATTTATTTATATCAAATGGTAGAAATATAGATAATTTCGAAGAATCTATGGGAGATTCTAGTTTGATATTTATGACAACAAATGGAAGTTTTAAAAATTATTTTGATTATGATTTTAATATATCTTCCAATATAGCTATAAATTCGAATTCTAATGAAAAACAAAAAAGATTAATAAAATTTGATACTGAATATAGTAATCCACAGATGATATTATCTTCAAATAGATTGATATTAAATAGTAGAAGTGATAATGTTATAATATCTTCAAATAAAGATATTGAGATTGGATCCGGAAATAAAGTTAAAATTTATTCAAATAAAGAGACAATAATAGAATCTAAAAATATTTATTTAGGAGAAAGTTCTAAAGAAGATGGAGAACCTGTTGTATTAGGTAAACAATTAGTAGATTTTTTGGATAAATTAATAAACCATATAGGACTTTTACAGGTAGGTGGAACTATAAATGGAGTATCATTAACAGTTGAGGCTACTAATCTATTAGGATGGCAAATGATGGATAAATCTTTGAGAAGAGAACTAAAAAAATTAACTAGTGCTCATCATTTTGTGGAAAAAAATAAAAATAATAAATAACGAGGTTAAATATGAAGAAAACGCAATTACAATTAATGATTAGAAAAATAGTAAGAGAAGAAGTTGCTATGGCAATTCAAGAAGTAATAACTGAATTGAAACAACCAACACAACAAGTTTCTCAACCAAAATCTAAAAAGAAAATTGTTGAGAAAAAAACTTATTCAACAAATCCTATTCTTAATGATGTATTAAACGAGACGGCGGATGATGATGAATGGAAAACTATGGGAGGTGGTACATATGATTCCAATAGGATTGGTGAAGTTTTAAGTTCTGCTTATAGTGATACACCTAACGGTGGTGATAATGGAAATCTAGCGGCTTCAATGGGAGTAGATCCAAATAACGCTCCTGATTTTTTAAAGAAGGATTATAGGAAATTGATGAAAGCCGTGGATGAAAAATCAAAACAAAAACGTGGAGTTAATGTATAAAGATGTCTTTAGAAACTGATATAAAAGAGGCTTTCGAAGAATCAATGGGTACTCAGGGGGGTAATGTAAAAGATATATTAGCTCCGAAATTATCTATAGCTATTAAAGAATTTTTAAAAAAACAAGAATTTAGAGTAGTGGAGATGGAAATACCTATTGATGTTGTTCATATTAAAACTCAAAATGAAATTGCAGCTCATCTAGATGCTACTAAGCAATTTGATATGATGATGGTGTATGTGGGATTTTTTAAAGAATGTCTTGTAACTGTACAAGATGTAGAAGTTGCAGGTATTAAACCATTCGCTCCAATAGTATCTCCAATTATGACATTGGTTAATAAATTGGAAGAAAAAATTAAAAAAGTAGTAGAGAAGAAGGTAGAAAAATCAGTTATAATACCACCATTACATATAGAAGATGGGCATGATGGTGGTGATTTAGATGTAAAAGGTAATGCTGTATTATCAGAAAAGATAGGTAATTCACCTACACAAAAATCTAAGAAAACAGTTATTAAATTATTTCAAAGTGATATTCAATCTAATGATAAGTAATTGTAGGAGAATATAATGGCTATTCCAATAAGTAATTTAAATAATAATGTAATAGATAGAAGTGATAATAAATTCGTAGGATTAAAATTACCTTTAAAAAAATCAGATGGGATAGATGGATATTTTGAATCTAATAAACTTACCTACGATGAAGTTAAATTTAATATAATAAATTTAATAAAAACTAAAAAAAATGAGAGAGTATTTCAACCAGATCTTGGATTGGGGTTGGATAGATTTTTATTTGAAAATATAACTGATGAAACTAAATCTATGATAGAAGATGAAATAAAAACAGCTTTTACAAAATGGATGCCATTCGTAGGTATAACAGATATAAGTATATCTACTATAGATGATAATATTTCTGATAAAAATAAATTATTTTTAAAATTAACCTTTTTTATTAATAACAATAGTAGAATGTTAGATTCTGTTGAAGTTGTAGTAGAATAATTGGAGATATGAATTATGCCTAAATATAATATAAAAGAAAGTGAATTTTCAAAAGTAGGTGTAAATTATTTAAATAAGGATTTTGATTCTTTAAAAAATGATTTAATAAATTATGCTAAGTCTTATTTTCCAAATACTTATAATGATTTCAATGAGACTTCTGCTGGTATGATGTTAATGGAAATGTCAGCCTATGTAGGTGATGTGTTATCTTTTTATATAGATGAACAATTTAAAGAAACATTATTATCTACTTCGGAAGAGAGACGAAATATAGTTAATATAGCTAAAACTTTTGGATATAAACCAAAACCGGTAACTCCATCTATAGTTAAACTGAAGTTTAAACAGACTGTTGGAGATGACGGTACTTCTGATATAAATAGAGTACCACAATATAGTGATTTGATGACATTTGATAAGGGGTTGAGAATACAGTCTTTATCTAATACCGATGTTACCTTCGAAACATTAGAGGTATTGGATTTTTCAGTGACTGGATCAGTTGATTCCGATTTAATACCAAATGGCACTGATGTTAATGGGTTAACCAATTTATGGGAAAGTAGTAGAGAAATATTAGCTGTGTCGGGTAAAACTAAAGAAATAACATTTAATATAGGAAGTCCACAAAAATTTTTGAAATTAAGTTTACCCGAAAAAAATGTCATTTCTATAGAAAGTGTTGTAGATTCTAGCCAAAATACATGGTATCAGGTAGACTATTTAGCACAAGATAAAGTTTATACTAGAACTATTAGAGATAATCCATATGATTCTTCTAATAATATACCAGTACAATATACTTTAGATTCACCAATATCAGTGGACAAGAGATTTACCGTGGATGTTAATGAAAATAATGTTACCAGTTTAATATTTGGTAATGGATTAATTAGAGGTAAGAATGATACTTCATTTGTACAGGAAGTCTACGAGGACAATAAAGATATAAATGCATTAGTACAGGGTACTTTACCTACTGATTTGGATCCAAAAACTAGTATACAAAATGAATCTTTAGGTGAGTCCCCATCTAATACTGTATTAACGGTTAGATATAGAGTCGGTGGGGGATTAGAATCAAATGTACAGAGTAATGATGTACAAAATGTATCTAATGCATCCGAAAAGCAGATATCTGGTGGTAATAGACTTTCTACACTGACATGTAATAATGAAAATCCGGCCAGGGGAGGAAATGATTCAGAATCAGTTGATGTCATACGGGAGAGAGCTAAATCTGCATATGCATCTCAGAATAGAGCCGTAACTAGAGAAGATTATGAATCTAGAATACTATCTATGCCAGCTGAATTTGGTAATATATCTAAAGTTTTTGTAAATAGAAGAGCTTCTGGAGAATTATCTTCTGTATTTGGTGATTTGGATATAGATTCTAGTGGTACTGTAGATGGTGGTGATGTTGATTTTTTAGATACGATAATAGCTTCTGGATCAGCTGGAACGACATTGACTGATAATCAAACTGATGCGTTAACTAGTATAAGAACTTTTTTAAATAATGCTACTAACTTTACTAATACGGATTTATTAAGTTTTAAGAATTTAAATGCTTATGTCCTATCATATGATCAAAATAAATATCTAGTTAAAACTCCCGATATAGTTAAACAAAATTTAAAAAATTATTTAAGTCAGTATAAAATAATATCAGATGATATTGAGGTTAAAGATGGAGTTGTAATTAATTTTGGAGTTAAATTCAGAATAGAAGCTAGAGAAAATGTAAATAAAGCCGATTTAAAATTAAAATGCATAGATGTCATTAAAAATTATTTTAATCAAGATACTATGTTGTACAATCAAGTAATTAATACTAACGATTTATCTAATGTATTGTACAATATAGAAGGTATTAAAGTTATACATGAATTAAAATTGACACAAGATGCCGATGAATTAAATTTATCTAATCATCTATATGCACATAGTGGAGATGGAACTGGAGTAACTATAGATGGACAACCTATCGATGGGGTTAGTGGCCCGTTAGTTGATAGTTATGGATTTGGTTATTTATCGGAGTTTAATAATTTTTATAATAATACTTATTTAAAGGGGGAAGGAGTAATATTACCACCTAATGCTAATGAAACTCCTGGAGTTTTTGAATTAAAAAATCCATATGATAATATTAAAGGAACTGTAGAATAATGCATAAATTTATATACTCATCAAAAGACGCGTGGATATCGGAATTATCATCATCTAATAATTATGGATATGATGAAATATTAGAATTAAAAAAGGTATTTAAATCTACCGCTACTAGTAGTATAGTTAGTGGAGTAACTAGGATATTAACTTATTTTGATATATCTGGTATATCTCAGTCAATAGTAGATGGTGATATACCAGCTCCATCTGATAATAAAACTAAATATTTTTTGAGACTATATTCTACAGAACCTTCAGATTTACCTAAAAGCTATAATTTGTCAGCATTTGCTGTCAGTGAAAGTTGGGAAGAGGGAACTGGTAAATTTGCTGATAGTCCACCAAAACAAGATGGTGTCAGTTGGGATAGAACTGATCAGTCTAATACTACTACAGATTGGAGTGATGATGGTGGGATGTTAACATCTGGCAGTAGAACTTTAAATTCTGGATCTGGTACTAATGATTCCGGTTCTTCTGGTGGTGGTACTTGGTATACTGGTAGTACTACTAGTGGGTACGAATGTACACAATCTTTCTCATATGAATCTCCAGATATTAACATGGACGTTACTACTATAGTTGATAAGTGGTTAAAACAGGAAAGAATTAATAATGGATTTATAATAACTAGAAGTGGTAGTATGAGTGGTAGTGGAGATCCTCAAGGTGAGGAGAGTGATACATCTAAACAAAATTTATCTTTCTTTTCAAGAAATACTAATACTATATATCCACCGAAACTTGAAGTTAGATGGGATGATCATGTACCTGTAACTGGATCTTATACTGCAAGTTTGAATGAATTAGATGTAAGTGGTGATTCTGATAATTATGTATATATGAAAGGAATAAGGCCTTCATATAAGGAAAATGAAGAAGTTAAATTTAAAGTTGGATCTAGAAAGAGATATATATCAAGAACCTTTTCAACTTCTGTACAGACTATAAGTGGTTCTTATATACCGGAAGGAAGTGGTAGCTACTCTATAGTAGATATAGCTACGGGTGAAACTATAATACCATTCAGTGACTATACTAAGTTGAGTGGTGGGTCTGATGGTAATTATTTTATCCAAGATTTAAATACATTTCAACCAAATAGAATATATAAAATAATAGTGAAAGTTAAATATAATGATGGACAAGAATTAATATTTGATGATGATAACTTTCAATTCAAGTTAACGAGGTAGTTTTATGTCTTATAAACAAAGTGAAAGAATAGCAGATTTATTAGCTAAAAAGAGTATTGAAAACTCCGAATATAGATGTGTCGGCTCAGATGGTAATGACTTACCATATAATGATTCATCAGCATGTGAAGGTGGAGGTGGATCTTGGATAAAGGGATATACTGAACTAAAATCTCACCAAAAAACTATAAAAGGTGGATCTATATCTACTGGTAGAGAGTCTGATACCGATAGAATTGTTATGTATAAATCTGATCTACTCGCCCATAGTGAAGAATTATATAATATATCATCAAGTGCCATAACTGAAAATACATTAACTTCAAATACTATGACTCAATTGGAATCTGGAAATTTAATATCCGATCCTCACAATGTGAGTCAATTTTTAGATTTTGATCCTAGTCAATTACAAGTAAATCCTGAATTGGCGGATCAGGTTTTAGATAATGAAATAACAGAATTGTTACCTGAACAGACGAATAGACAACAACAGATTGATCAATTTTTTAGAAACTTTACAGAATTAGCAGGTGATGTACCGGAATTTTTACCTCCAGATGAAGATGGTAATGTAGTAATGAATGAATTTGGTTCATGGTTTGACATAGCTTCCAATCCATCTAATCCAAATGCCAGTATAATTAGATTATCACAAAATGAAAATTCTCAACAGGCTACTCCCGGCCAAAGTCTGGAAAGTCTTAGAGATACTTTAAATGATTATTTACAAGATATTGATACCGAACCTAGTACCGGTATACAAGATAATAGGCCTGAATACGTAAATAAATCGAGTGGATATTTAAAAATAAGAGGTTTAAATCAATCTATTTTAATAAAACGGGAAGATGGACAAGAATTAACTTTGTCTGAATTAGTAGATGATGGTACTGGAGTACTTAAACCTAAATTTTTAGTGGATGGATTTACAATAACTCAATGGGTTAGATTTAAAGATAAAATTAATGGTGGTACTCTTTTTAATTTAGCTAATCCTACTAGAGAAACAGATCCATATGGATTTAAACTTGAGACATTTATATTGAAAAGTGATGAAGTGACAGTACCAGCTGGTTTTGAATTTGAAGATGGAACAGTTCCATTTTCCGAAGGTGATTATGAGAGATTTGTAAGATTAGTGATTAGAGAAGATGCTACTTTAAGAGATTCTCATGTAGGATTACCAAATAGTTCTAGACAACATGGAATTGCTACAGGTGATTTTCTACTAAATTGTACTAGAATACCAATAGATTTAGAAGAATGGTATTTTATCGTTGCAAATTATAATCCAGATATAGTTGAAGATTCCGCATTTGGTATAACTGGTACACTTGGTAATATGAATGATAATCCAGATTTTTGGAGGTGGAATATAACACAGGATGGGGGGAGTTATACTACTTATTCTCAATACGGGGCTAAATGTAAAGTGGAGATTATATCTAAATCAGATTTACTTAGAGCACGCGGTTTTAAAATATAGGGAGTTTCCATAATGAAAAGATGGATAAACACCGAAGTTATATCTCAATGGAATGAAAAAACTCAAAGATACGAAACAGTTTCCTCTGAAGGATATTGGCATGAGGGTGACGTGGATATGTTAGAAGGATATCTATCACCCACATTATCATGTACAGCCCTTAGCCCTAACGGGAGTGAAATGGATATTGCTGATGTAATATCTAATGAAGATATTGAAAATTTTTATGTAGAGTGGGATATAATTGGAAATTTTGGAGGGACATCTTACCCAACTGACATTGGTGTAGGGATTAGCCGACAGACGACCTTCCCATTACATGGTATAAGTTCGACTGGTTACGTACACAATAATAGTGTCAGTTGCGATTGTCCATACAATGCCGACAGCATTTCGCAATGTGACGATGATGATGATCAAGAAACTAGGTATAGAATTGTAAGAGTATCAAGTCCTTCTGAAATTCACCCTGGATATACGGAATGGGATTCTGTAGTTTACAATTACAACAGCCAACAGGGGGAATATTTTAAACAGAATAATTACTGGTGCAACACTTCTACGGATGATATAAATGAGCTTGCGTGTTGGAATAAACAATCATATGGATCAGATTATCTTGAGATAATGGATAAAAATAAATTACAAGAACCTATATTAGTATACTATACTTATAATCGATCATGCTGGTGTAATGTGTCATGTCATTGGCAAGTTTGGTGTAATTGTGGTAATGGTAATTCTTATGAAGGAACATCTGGACAAGGTAGACCTTGTGGATCTCCACCATGGTCATCATGTCAACAATCTGCATGTGATATATGTAACTATAACGGAGGTTATGAGGGATGTTACTGGGTCCAAGATAGTTACACCTGTAATGATCATAATTCTACTACTGTGGGTGATTATAATTCCATGGTACTAGACTATAAATTCGGATGTACAGACGACGGACACATGGGACAATCTTGGTGGAATAGATATTATCTAGGTCATTATAATTCACAGGGATTTACCGCTAATATTTATCCTGGACTTATGAATGATAATACTCCACCAAGTAATTATGATCCAAATGCATGTATAGATGACGGTAGCTGTCAGTATGTAGAAGATTGTAATGGTATTTTAGGGGGACA
>CEUI01000416.1_pt1 | contig 11990 bp, 11 predicted proteins | sample 531411 | NCBI WGS metagenome assembly CEUI01 (sample SAMEA2622841, study PRJEB7988) | marine metagenome | isolation source: saline water (ENVO:00002010), including
TCTTTCCAAAGATGCTCTTCATTCGTTTTGTGGTCTCACGCATTGCGCGTAAAACAGCCTCTTCGCCGTCGTCACGGTTATCCCAGTAGTTACCGGCATAGACGCCTCCAAGACACGCTGAAGCTGCAATTACTCCCTCGCTATGCTTATCTAAGAGATTGTAGTCAACACGAGGGTAACGATAGAAATTGTCTCCCTGAAATGATGTGGAAATCATCTTGAATATATTATTCAAACCTGTTTGGTTTTGCGCGATTAAGATGAGGTGACGTCGGCGACGGATAATGTTGTCGACTTTACGTTTGGATGCGCCCTCGTCTTCGTTCGCTGTTTTTGTTGGATCGCTCTCTAGCTCTCTAGCGGTCTTTTTGTCTTCTTTGGCTTTCTCGTATGCTTTCTTCCAATCTTCGACTGAAGGCACGAAATATGCCTCGACTCCGAAAATGGGCTTAAAGTCTTTGCCTTCTTCCTTCATTTTCTTAGCATGCAAAATTTGATGAGACATACCATTCATGTTACCGTGGTCGGTAAGCGCGAGGGCGTGTGCACCGTTTTGATAAGCAAAATCCATATGTTCTTGCGGATATCCAAACCCGTCGAAAGGTGAACCGGCCACACTGTGAGCATGCAAGCCCACAAATGCAATAGATGATTTAATGCGTTCCATAAGGTCCTCTTTGTGTTTTGTTATATTATAGAAACAAATAAACAAAAGTCAACAATCTATACGCAACTTAAATATCTTTCACCGCGATCACATAGAAATGTCACGACAACACCTCTTGTTTCGTTCTCTTGGACCCATTTTTCGGCTGCAAGTATATTCGCACCCGAGCTGATCCCTACCAAAAGTCCGTTCTTTCTGGCCAGGAGACGGGCTCTTTCTTTTGCTTCAATTGTCTTAATCTCTATGATCTCATCGACGAGACGCATATCACATAAAAAGTCGGCGCCGTCGTTAATACCTTGAATGCCGTGCGTCTCGGCCGACTCATACGGGCGAACCAGAACAGTTTTCATGTTTCTCCATACCTTGGACAAGTGTCTAGCACACCCCATTATGGTGCCGCCGGTCCCCGATCCAGTGACAAGAGCGGCAATTTCTAAATTCAAATCTGTTATTTGATCATCAATCTCGGCGCCAGTTGTTTTGTCATGGCACTCAATGTTATAATGATTACTAAATTGCATAGGCGACCAGTATGTGCCAAAATTCTTGACTAAATCATCTCTTGTTTTAATTGCGTCTTTAAAAGCATTATCGCCTACCTCAATTATACGAGCGCCGAATGACCTCATCATTTGCTTTCGTTCCTCACTCATATTCCTGGGCATGATAATAATACATCCATAACCCTTGTTCGCTGCTAGCATTGAAAACGCAATACCGGTATTACCAGATGATGCCTCGACGATTGTATATCCTGGACGGAGGTCTCCATTTTCTTCTGCCTTCTTCAAAATATAGGACGCCATACGGTCTTTTATCGAACCAGATGGGTTATAAGTTTCAAGTTTGGCATAAATCTTATCCGTAATCTTAACCAATGGCGTGTTGCCAATCAAGTCTTCAATATTCATATTACCTTCTTTTGTTTAATTAGTAGTGAGGGGCTTCAATGGAGCGACTTCGGGAGGATCATCTAGCATCTTAGTAATAAGTTCAGATTCCCTTTCCCTCGTCATGGGTCCTTGGATCGGTTCGGACGAGGTTGGTGTTGGCTCTGGTGTTTCCTCTGGCTTCGGCATTTCAGCTTTTTTCTTTTGCAAAGCTTTCCATGTTCTCATGTGTTCTGGTCCAAAAATATAGTCGGATCCGTGTTTTGGCATGGCGTAAGCAACACTGCCAAGATGAGTCTCCACATCTTTATAAAAATTATCAAAATTAAAATTTGGATTTTTCTTTAAAAAGGATTTATGGCTTCTTAAGAAGCGGCCTCGGGGAGACTCTGGGGTGGGTGTCTCGTCTGGACTCGGCGGCGTGCTTCGAAGCTCTAGATTTTTTTTGAGAGAACTAAACTTAATCCTCTCTTCGGCTTGGCGCCTGTAGTAATCAGTTAAAGACTGTTTTTTTCTCCACGGAAACTTATCGTCTGCAGCCCATGGGCTACCAAAAGCTTGTGGCTTTCCTGCTTGGCCGCGGGCAGAATAATATGGTATGCCTGCGGCTTCTGCGGCAGCGCGGTATCGATCATCTACAGCCTTATTTTTTAAGTCATTCTTGTATTTTTTTGATCTACCAGAGCCACCGACCTCATCAACCAGCTCAAAGAGAGGCTTTACATAATCTTCTACGTAGGCATTAAATCCTTTTTTACTTCCGACGCGAAAGCGGTCATTGCCGCCCAAAGTGGCGATTCGAATTGATACAGGTCCCTGCTCCCTAAGTTTTGCGATTTTTGCAGCGATGGCCATGGCCTTGTTCCTTTTAGCGCGGTCATATTTACTTGACCAGCGATTGTGTCTCCCAGTTATCATAGTGTGCATTAATGCGGCGCCGGCGCCGTTTACGTGAAACACGTGTGCGTTAATACCATTTCTCTTAAAAGTGTTCTTCATGTGTCTAGACATACCACCAGTAGTCGAATCACCAATGTATATGACAGTTGGTGACGCTTTTGGCGGCGTGGTTGGGCTGGGCGGCGGGTCAGTAGGCTTAGGAATAGTTTTGCTATCTGGGCCGGTGGGAGAGAGTCCAAACTTCTCTAATCCAATATTGCTTATAAGCTCTTTCGGGACCGCGACCTTGTAAGATGGATGGCGCTGTGAGCGCCGGCGCCAAGTGCGGCGGGAAGAATCATGGACATAATCAGCGTACCTAACTCTTCCCACAAATCTATTTTTTTCTCTGCTGTATCTCTTCCAATCGATTAAACCATTTTCATCAACATAGCCGCCGGCTGCGGCTTCACGGGCAACCTTATTAAAACCACCACCGCCAGAGTAATAGGCGACTGCGACGGCCTCCCACTTATTCTTAACTCCTTTGGCACCAGTTGCCTTGGCGGCGCGTGAGTCAACCCGACGGTATAAATTGCGCAAATATTTGGCTCCGCCTTCTATATTTTGTTTCCAATCGTATCGATCAACGCCAAGACCTTTGGCTGTTTTCGGCATCAACTGCATCAAGCCGTAGGCGTCTTTCGAGCTGCGGGCCCTAACTTTATACCGACTTTCAATCCACATGTGGCGCATGATAATATCAAAAGGAACATTATACTTCTTTGCCATAGCCAAGGCGTGGGTTTCTATTTCAAGCTGATTCGGCTGTCCGCGTCGTTCGAGGAGAATTTTTTCCTCTCTTTTATCTAAAATTTCACCAATCTTCATCATAACTAATTAGTCTCGTCCACCCCAATATCATTCCATTCATGATATTTTAATATGTGCTTCGAAGGTCTTTTTGTTCTGTGTCCTTGTTCTGCCATATACGTACAATAGTTCTCCCACCTATCCAATTTCCAATAATTCATAAAGTCAACAACGTTCGCGTTTTTACGGTCCAAGACATAAAATATATCTTCAAGAGGAAAATCCATATTAAGTCTATGTGCTGAAGTGGCATATGCTTTTCTAAAGCTGTCTAATAAATTTTTATAATCATCATTATCAAATGTAAACCCCAAATATTCTCCGTCAATAACTGTTTTGTCATTGTGTGAAATAAAAAAGTTTTTATTATTAGATATCAAATCACGATGTTGGCGTGTGAGCGTGGGTCCGTAATACCCATACGGGAATGAGACATAAAACTTATTTGGACGAAGCCAGAAACTCATTTTAGATGATATTTTATTTGCAACGTAGGCGCCGTGCAAAATACTCCACGCCAGACTATTTTTCTTCTTTCTATCTCTGATATTTAAAGGTACATAATACAGAGGAATTGGCTTCTTGTGATCACCTTTTCTGGGAGAATAGTGACGTGTAACCCAAACAGGGTCTTGCACGTATTCCCCCAAACGATGCCTTACTAATGGTTGCACATCGTTGTCACACACGAGCCATATCGTTTCGCAGCCGGCGTTGGCGCATTCAACAACGCTTCTTTCAACTGCTAAGTAGTCAGGGCCAATTGGTAACATTGAGTCGTGCCAAGGCATTTTAAAATCAAGCTCAGGTCCGGCAAGAGGTATTAAGCCCGCTAAATGAAAATTCATCTACCACTTCCTTTAAAGGTCTGCCATCAACAATTATATCATTTTTTTGGAAACTTTTTATAGTTTTTCTCTTTTTGATTTCTCTTTTCCACAATTCTAACTTAATCGAAACATAATTGCCAGATCCATTCTTTTTGCCTCTTATTCCTGCCTTCTTCATCATATCAATTGATTTAAGTCTTGAAAAAGATTCTGAATATTCCAGGGCGCCCAATTGTTCTCCTGTTAGAAACGACTCCGCCACTAGGTCTTTTTTAGTTTGATTTCCATCAATTCTTTCTGATATATAAAAACGTATTTTTTTAACAAAATTATTGTGTTTATCCTCTATCGTGGATAATTCATGCAACATGCCAGACCTAACATCATACCAATCATATACATGGTAGCCCTCTATTTGCTCATCATTTTCATCGAGACCGTATACGTTTTCTGTGTCAAAAACTCGAAGCTTGTCATAATAAACCTCAAACAGTGTTGGTTTGCCTATATTCACTTGCAGCTTGTTTTCAGCTGGATATATTTTTATTTGCTTTACCCTTCCGGAAAAAGGATTTTTACCAAGCTCATTCATTTTGTATGCTAAAAAATACCACTCAGCCTGTGACGATGGTAGCCTTAGCCCCAAATCATCTTCAAGGCGCGGCCGGTCGTAAGCATAAGGGATATCCATAATATTAGGGATGATGTGATAACCCTTCTTGTGTGCGTAGAAAAGAGCATTCAAATTACCTCCAATGACAACTTCGTGCCACTTATACACCGGGGTGTTCAACAATCACACGCAGCATATTTTTTAAGACGGCGGATTTTTTTGATGTTTTTGTGCCAGTTTCTTAATAGCTTAACTTCTTTCTTTGGAGTTTTCTTATATTTCTTGGCACTATTAAACCATGCTTTAATCCAGTTGCATGATTCGTCATCTCTCTTACATCTATTGTTTTTACCCTTATTTAGGTTGTCGACGACGCGGCGCATCCAAATATCAGCAGTGCGTTGAAAATGAAACCTGTTAAATCTTGTTAATTTTTGTCTTCCGGTGATATCAAATATAGTTTTTGCTTTTGTGGATGGGGAAGTGGATTTCCAATACCGCAAATTTGTAATATCGCCTGATAAGGAGCCATGAGTACATGCATGTGCCAAGAGCATACCGCGCAGATCTGAGGGTACTTTAAATTTTCTTTCGATCCCCACTAAATCAAAAACCACTGATGGCTTTACCTTTGTTAAATTATTTTTGTATGCCGGGCAATTAAAAATCGCCTGATCAGCTACTTCAAAGTAACTTACACTCTCCTGCTTCAAACCCACCACGGGACTAGCAAATTGAACAGCTAACAACATTGTAAATAATGAATTCATATTTTTTTAAACTCCAAATTTTTATTGATGCGAATTAACACAGGTAAGTAGTCATAACAATTTAAAAAAACCTTTTTAAATCAGGCCCATAACATAATTTTCTAGAACTAAATGATGTGTTTTGCCGTCAAGTAAAATTTCCTCTGTCATAGCAGAATTTACGACGATCGTTTGCCCTCTTTTCAAAGCTATAGAAACGTCATCAGCATAGTCAACGACGACCGCTTTAATAAAGGAAGCTTTTTTAATTTTAAAGTCATCTGGTACTAATATTGAAGGTCCAGACTCTTCTACTTCGATCGGGTTTATGGTTATATATCTATTAAATGGCTTCATATTGTTTTACTTTACCTCACATGCACCGCCAGAGCATGCTAATTCTCCAGCTAGATTTGTATTATCCTCCATTTCTACCACTTTTGTTAAGTCAATCTTTTGAAGATTTTGAACCATACTCTCGTATTCCTCTTTTGTACAATCTTCAAAAGGAGCTTGTTTATAAGTATGATCTGAATGTGGCAAAACAGAAAGCCCATTGTAAGCCTTTCTATTCTCCCACATCCACTGACCGACACTCTCCCACTCGTGTTCTCTTACCGTAACTGTTGCAGAAACGTTATGTGTATTTTGCCCTCTTTTGTGTCCATTTTTTACCCACTCCTGGCTAACCTTCTTGATCCTCTCTAAAAGTTGTCTAGCTGGTGCACCTCGTGTGATTGCGCCTGGGGGAGCCATCTGAGGTACCGAAATAACCGCGGTATCATGTGGGCGGAAAAACTCATCTTCCACCAACTCAGAATGGTATATTGAAAGGTATGTGTATATCGGTTCATTCTTGCTGACACGAAGGCGGCGGATATAATAATCATTATGCCACGCATGAATGCCACTCGAAGTACCAAGAGTTAGAGAGGTTGTGCCCGCGGGCTTTACCGTAGTTGTTCTAGCTGCAGAGTTAATTCCAATCATTGACGCCACTCTAGCATTTTCTTTTTTTACTACTTTTGCCGCAGTGCTCATATCTAGATCTAATACGCGGCCGGAAGCAATTCCTGTCATTGAAACACCAACTAAAGCATCCTTTTCTGTTGTTCTTTGCCAAATATCGCGAAGATAATGAAAATCAGTGTAGCCGGCCTGCAAAGTACCAATAAATGCTGCGGCCTGTACTCGACGCTCAAATTCTTCTTGGTTTTCCAGATCATTAGCGTTAACCTCTGTCAAATTACAAAACTGATATGGACGCAAAGCAATTTCACAACAAGGGTTTGTTCCCCAATCTTTATCGTTTGTAAAATAAAATCCTGGTTCGCCCGAACCAGATTCTTTCACTCTTTCCCAAATATTTAAGAAAAAATCCTTGGTGATTCTATGTCTCATTAAGACTACAGAGTTATTCGCTCGTCCTCTTTGTGGATTTGTTTCCCACCAGCTTCCGGCCTTTGCAGCGAGCATCTCGTCGTCGTCGGCACTAAAAAGAGAAATAAGAGCAGCGCGACGAATGCCACCGGCAAGTACAGCATCCGCAATATGACATACAATATCATGTACTTCAATGGTCGTAAGCTTGTCGCCATTCTCTTTTTCATCCAAAATTCCTTTAACTTTAACCAAGCACTCTTTTAGAGGTTGTGGTCCGGGGGCCTTACCCCCGGACGTCACCAGCATGCTTCCCTTGGGCCTGATATCTGAAAAATCAAACCTAATGTCTGACATACCCTCAAAATAGCTTCTCACTAACACCTTAATAGAATCAGACCATCCCTCGATCGAGTCTCCAATAAGATATCTTCTAGTGCGTTTTTTATTCGGCTTTCTTATTTCCGGCAACTTTTCAACATGATGCTTTTGCACGGAGTAACCCACACCGGTGCCTCCCAAAAGAAGGAACATCACCTCGCTGAAAGATCTCCAATCATCGACTGGAAGATACGCACAATTATAAATCCTGTTAGGAGCAACTTCAATGGGTTTACCAGCAAACTGCATCGACCGCATCGAAGGCAGGATCTTCTTATCATACACAAATTTATAATTTTCTTCAATCTCCTCTTTTAGGTGAGGATATTTCTTTATGTGCATTTTCTTATTTCTTGTAACAAGTTCCTTCCATGTTTCCCTTCTTTGTTTTTTAGGCAAGTACCTAGCGTACTTCATGTATACAGCGATTTCTGATAAAATTTTTGATGCTTCTTCCATTATTATGCTCCTTTTGCTTGTCTTCTAAAATTTTTATACTTCTCTTTTATTGCATCAGCTTGCTCTTTAGGAGTTTTCTCTCTCAATAATTCAACTGCATCTTCCTCTTGTTCAAAAACCTTAATCTTGACTGTGGCCGGCTCCATAAATATTGGATAAACCAAACCATCAAGACCATTTCTATTTTTTGCAATAAACATTCTGCCCGTGTTAGCATTTTTATCTTTAATTGTTCTTGAGATTGAAAGAATAAAATCAGCAACGAAACACTTGCTGAAAGCCTCTGAGATTGATTCCATTGTCACAACTTCTGCGTTTAGCCCAGATCTATTAGTTTGTGAGGCTGTCCAAATTGGACAGTTGAACTCTTGCGCCAAAGCTCTTAGGCTTTCATAAATAGACTCCAACTCGGTCCTTTTCTCTTTATAATTTGTAGAGGGTTTAAGCAAATCGGCGTAATCTACTAAAATCATATCGATTTTTTGATTTCTTTTTTTTAATTTTTCTAAATGTGCGCGCAAATTATTGACTGTTGCAGAACGAGTTGGATATTCTTTTATCAAAAGAGAACCTTCGATATCATTAATTTTTTCATAGACCATATCCTTCATTGATATAAGGTCTGATAAACGTACACCGCTCACACAGCTGTCATACCTTTGGCCTGTGACAGCCTCTGACAACTCCAATGTGTAGTGCACAACGCTCTTTCCCACCTTCACGGCCTGGGCGCCAAGGTGAGCTAGCACCATAGATTTGCCGGCGCCTGTTGGAGCTATGATCACGCCCAGTTCGCCCTTTCCTAGACCATTCTTTGTAATTCCATCGATGATTTTCCATCCAGTGGAAACAGGGTTTCTAGCATGCGGCGTGTATCTTATTTCAAAATCCTTTTTAAAATCATGACCATGGTCATTATCAATACCAAGTTTTAAGGCATTGTCGATAACGTCTTTAATCTCATCGTAAGATGATGATTGTAATAGTTCAACAGATTTTAAAATAGCTCTTTTTAAATTTTGCTTCTTACAAAAATCTAAGCTTATCTCTTTAATGTATTTTTCGTCTTCGATTGTTCGAACAAGCGTGCGAGCAAAATAATCTCTAACTTGTTTTTGAACCGCCTGGTTTTCATTGTCTAACTCCGTCCTTAAGACAGAAGCCACTATTTTGTCTGTTGGATGAACACCATATCTATTCCTGTATTCAAATATTTTACTTACAAAAATACGAAGATACTTTAACTCAAAAAAGCTAACATCAAGAACTTCTTCAATCTGATCAGCGAATGGCCGATCATTGACAATCAATTGTGCAAGCATCTCTTGAAAACTTTTACCATATTTGGCAAAATTTGCCTGTTCTTCTTTCATCTCTTCCCTTTTAATTGTATAGAGGTAATATAGGATCAAAGAGTCTTATTGTCAATCACTATTTTGTTAAAGTGTACAAACAATTCGTTAAAGTTTATCTCACCAAAGCCATCCTGGGTCATCATCTTGATTACTTCTGTCTTATTGAAACTCAGTTCTGCTTCTTTTATGGTCTCGTGAATCTTTTTCTTAGATACAATATCTAAAATCGGAGTGTAGAGCTGCATCATTTTGTAGTTCCTCTTTAAGACGACAGCGTTATTTACAACGTTCTCATATGCTTTTAGTTTCCGCTCTTTTAATTGTTCTTTAGAATACTCTAATATCTCAGTTAGTGTAACAGACTTGGAGCCCGATAAAAAAGGAAACCGTTTATATGCTGTTGCCAAGCCAATGTTTCCCACGCCTTCAAGATTATCGCTCTTGTCTCCAACCATGGCACGTGCCAGGGCGAAATTATTGGGATGTATATTGTGCTTCTCTAATAGATTATTCATATTTAAGACTTGCTTTTGTACAGGTCTATAGAGAACTGTTTTTTTGTCCAACAACTGAAAAAAGTCCTTGTCGCTTGAGACGATGACTTTTTGCCAATCCTCATAATGTTTGTGTCTTGCAAGATAAGCGATAACATCATCAGCCTCAACCCCGCTGAACATAAACTGAACAAGTGGCATTTCATTAAAATATTCTGTTAGTCTTTGTAACTGCCATACTTTGTTTGTCTTTTCTTCAGTTTCTGTTAGGACACGTGCGCCGCGGTTGAGACGCGGCGGCTTTCGTCCTTCTTTGTAGTTCTTGTTTATAATCTTTCGCCGGGCAGAGCCGCCTTGACCATCCCAACATATGATAACCTGATCTGGTTTTGATTCTCTGATGATCTTTTGTAAAGACTTGATCACTCCTTTTAATCCACCAATTGGTTGCCCATTTGTTGATAACGACGGGTCAACGATATATGATCTAAAAAACAAATTCAATTGATCAATTAACAATAATCTCTTAGTTTTCAAATTTTCCTCTATGTTTCAATTTTCATTAAATCTTTTTGCTGTCTTCTTCTTGCTAATTTTTGCTTTAAATTTTCAACTTTTTTAATTTCAAATGTAAAAACACTTGGTAGATTTCTTACATAAGAAACTAAATTTCTGACATATGCATCCGAAGATGCCACGTTTGGAATAAATTTAATTTTCAAATAAGATGCGTCTCTTTCATCAGAGACTCTTTTTGAGGAGCCAACCAGGTTAACAATTGTTACACCCGCAATCGCTCGTATTGAAGTCAAGACATCAGTAAGATTTTCTCTTGTTGATGTGTGAATAACGCACTCAGCTTCTTGAACTTTGTCCGATATTACTTCCACAACCAAATTCTTAATTCTTTTAGACATAACTCTCTCCTAGATAGTGTTTAATAATTAGTTTAAAAAAGCCCCCTTTGCTTAAATTAAACATCGGGGGCTAAACACGGAGGGACTTATGTGGAAGAAGATTGTTCTGTCTTTCTTTCATATTTCAAAACAATCTCTTCGTGCATCAATTCTAGCACCCTTTCACGGAACTGTTCACTACTTTTTAATTTTTCAATCCAATTTTTTGACTGAAATTTTTGTGATGTGCCGTCTTCGAAATGCAACGTGTACCAAGCACCGGCCTGTGTCAAGTTCTCTGAACCAATCAGAGCTTCTAACCAACTCTCTTCGTTTCGGATGCCTACGTCGCCGGCGAACATAATTTTAAAATGACATTTGCGACCAGAAGTGCCAAAACGAGACTTTTCAAGCTTGACTTGTACCTGGTATCCTACGCGGTCATCGCCATCCATAATGAATGAAGATTTAGCTTTTCGGCCAGTTAACCAAATACGCAGCGAATACGCATAGTGCATAGCTTTCCCGCCCGGAGTGACATATGGTGTTGTCATAATCTCCATTCTTTGTGCAGGATTTGAGGCGATATTTGTTTTAAGCTGATTCAGTACTAGAAACGTCGATTGTGTGTTGGCAATAGGAACAGTCAATTTAGACATCCCCTTAGCAAGAATCCTAGCCTTAACGGCCATTGAAGATTGTGGATTGAAATCTCCCTCCACATCTGTTATTGCTGGAGTTAGTGCCAGCGAGTCCCATATAAACAACATCTGACTATCGTTCGAACCTAATAGTTCTTCAATTGTCTCTAAAACAAATTCTACGCTTGATGCTTGCACATAAAGGAATCTTTCCAAGTCAATACCTAATTTAGACAACAGGCTTGGATCAATAGCGGATTCTGAATCGAAATAAACAACATCAATACCCATCTTCTGTGCATTCGCTGCTACCTCTGCTGCCATCCACGATTTACCTGCGCCTTCGAGGCCGGCAATCTCTGTAATTTTACCTACTGGGATCCCAGCCTTTTTGCCTCTGCAAATAATATTATCTAGCCAGGTCGAGCCAGTTGATATCCATTGTTTGACTTCAGTTGGATTGTCCTCTCTCAAGTCATGAGCAACCTCAAGGCCGGCCTTTCTATTAATTAAATTACGCATGTCATCCATGCTAAGTTTTCCTAATTTTTTAGCTTTCCTTGCCATGTTCCCTCCATGTGTTTTGTGACTTATTCATTGCAGTCAATAATTTCAATTTCAAAAGTCAATGCTTCGCCGGCCAGTGGATGATTGTGGTCTAGTACAACTGAGTCTGCAGACTCAGAAATAATTTTTGCAACCAAAGGCTGGCCAGCGGATGTCTGACCTTGGACAGTGCTGCCGATCTCAAAGTTAAATCCACTTGGAAATAGCGTTTTTGATGTCTCCTGAATCGCGTCTGGATTAACCTCGCCGTAAGCATCAGAGGGGGACAAGGTGAAAGTCTTTACCTCGCCAAGTCCCATTCCATGTACTGCAG
>CEUI01056661.1_pt1 | contig 11962 bp, 18 predicted proteins | sample 531411 | NCBI WGS metagenome assembly CEUI01 (sample SAMEA2622841, study PRJEB7988) | marine metagenome | isolation source: saline water (ENVO:00002010), including
AAAGGTACTTTTTGGGAAACAGATTATTAAAAAAAAGAAAAGGAGAAAAAAATGGATAAAAAAATAGACGAGATAATAAATCATTTAAATAGCATTCCTGAATTAGCACATCAATTTGATTGCAGATTTAGTGAAACACCTATTGAAAATATAAGTAAAGATGATATAGTAGATGTTGCTTTATATACTAAAGATTGTTTTGAAGAAGAAGATCATTATCTTTATGAAGGTAGGTTTGGCTATTCAAATTTTAATAATGATTTTAAACCTAATAAAGAATTAATTAAGCAGTATAATCAAGTTAAATATTTTATAAAGAAATGGAATAATTAAATGAAAATAAAAAAAGAAGGAGAAAAAAGTGGCTATATTAAATGAAGATAGAAGAGAGGTTACTAAACAAGTAATCGATCTAGCAGGACCTCAAGGTAATGCTTTTTTCTTGTTAGGTACAGCTAGTAAGTTAGCTAAGCAACTTAACTTAGATGCAGAAGCTATTACTGAGGAGATGACCAAACATGACTATGATGGTCTAGTAGAAACCTTCGATAAGCACTTTGGAGATTACGTAGATCTTCAAAGATAAGTAGTAAATCCGCACAAATAGAGAGAGGTCACTAGTGGGCCTCTTTTTATTTACCTATACATTTATATTAAATAATTAAAAAAATAGCTCTATTGTACCTCTTATGGCCTCTTATTTGGGTCGTACACATTAGAATTGGGTTATACTTGGGTTGTAGAGCCTCTAAACTAAGTTTGGGTTCTAGCGTATCTTAACTACTATTTCTAGATAGAATGTTCTAGTTCTAGAGGTTGATATTTATTCTAGCTCTAAATTGCGCATCATTATTTACTAGAAACAATATACAGAATCTTAATTGAAAGTTATTATAAATAAAATAAGAGTAATAATATATATTAGTTGATAATTAATTCGGAGAAAATATGACTACTAAAAAAGTTAAACATTATCTCATAGAAAGACATTGTGAAGATGGTTCTTTGCTTTATGTTAAATATAGAAAACTATATAAATTAGTACAAAGAGCTAGAGAAGAAGAAGAATCACAATGGGGAGACCCATTTAGAATATTAAAAGTCTATGAAGACGATACTTGCGAAGAAATATATTTATAAATAAGAAAGGATAAATATGAATAAGAATCTAGAACAAATGTTATCTTGGTTACCTTTTTATCTAATTCTAGCATTAATTACAAACCATATGCTTAGAGATTTAAATTGGGTACCTCTATTATTGTTGCTTCTACCAGCTTTCTTGATTGGGTATAGCTCTAGTAAATAACTTGGGTTATATTCTTGGGTCTTGGGCTTGGGTTGTCTAGAGATTTATATTATACATTCTACTCTAGACTAGACTAGAAAGTTATTAACATAGTTATTAACAGTTGTATATTCGAGACTGTTAACAACTTTTAAATTAAATATTTTCTAGTTTTTTTTAAAAAAAAATATTCTAATAGTTATTAACAGCTATCGTTACAATTCGTTACATTTAATAATTATAATAATTAATAAAACTTTAGTAAGTTATAATAGTTGATAATAATAAATAAAAAACGAAGGAGACAAAATGTCTAAAACTAAAAAAAATACTAAAAAAAATAATAATAAAACTGGTTATTTTTTAATTACACGCGGTGGTCTTGAATTAACAACATTAGTTAAACAAACTAAAATGTGTTATGTTGTAGATAGACCTAGTGTTAATAAATCTAGCGAATATTGTTATAAAACTAGATTTATAATTGACCCTAGTGAATCTGATATTAAATTATTCGGTCTTAAAAAATAATTTAAATCCGATCGGAAAAAAGCCGGCTTTCGAGCCGGTTTTTTTTTATATAAAATTTATTCTCGAAATTTAATAATAAATATAATCGCGTTTACTAGATTTAAAGGCCCCCGAATCTAAGAATATTAATATTAATTAAATAATTTTTCTTTCAAGAATTTTTCAAGCATATATACCAGTATCATTCAAGTGAGAGGCAGGCAGGTAATCTCACGCAAAAAGTTATAAATTAACGTTTAATTTTGTTAAATTACCATCGAGATGATTATAAAATATCTAGGAAAAAGGTCACAGAAGTGTGCTATGTGCCACGAAACATCATTTAATTCTCGCTTTTTTTTGTGGAGAGCGTATATTACTAGGCAGACGCTAGAAGTATGCTTTAAATGTGCAAAACGTGAAGTAGGATCATCTAAGAAATCCAAGGAAAAATTAAGGAAATTATATGAGTAAAATAGAAACTTATAATTTAAGTAAAGGGCAGATAGAAGCAATAGAGCTTGTAGCTTCTTCTCCAGGTACTTCTAATAAAGATCTAGCTTTCAAAATAGGAGTATCTGAGAGTACTATGTCTTCCTGGAGGAAAAATCCGGTATTTATAGAAGCTTGTTATGATAGGTTTGTAGAACTTAATGGTACCAGATTAATGAGAGTTTTAGATTCGATGTTTAATGAGGCCGAATCTGGATCTGTCCAGGCAGCTAGTTTAATTTTAAATCACTATAATAAGCTTAATAACAAAGTAGAATTGACTATAGATTCACCCTGGGAGAAGTTTTTAAAGAATAAAAATATGGTAGTAGATGCAGAAGTAGTCTCAGAGCCTAAGGTTGTTGAAAGAACTGTAATTGATGATGATAAAACTATAAAAGTAGAGAGGAAGAAGATTAAAACGTTTATCACAGAGACTAAAAAACAGAAAGTTAATAGAGATCAAAACAATAGGTATAAACTGAGAAAAAGAGCTGAAATAGTAGGTTTAGAACCTTTACCTGCAGGAAGGCAACCTGACCATAAAAGAAAAGAGTGGATAAAGAAACTTGAAAATTTGGAAAAAGAGTTAAATATTCGTTAAGACGTAGATTCTTGAAAAGATCGAGGGCTAACTTCCCGTGCTTGATGGTAAGAAAAGGTTGCTATTCGCAGCCTTTTTTTATTAAAACTCTTGATATTATTGTTGATTCTATTTTAGACTGTTCTTGTCTAACCTTAGGTTTTCCTATGAATTTAGTATCATCATCCCATATAAATGCTTCATCTGTTAGTGCATCTAGTAATTGTTTACATCCACCAACTAAGTTGTCATAATCTCTTATTCTATATTTTCTGAATGTTAAAATGGATAATTTATATACGTCGCCAGGATTAGCTTTCTTTATTTTATTTAAGTTCATCTGGCTTCTAACAAGAAGTGAATATTGCTTTTTAAGTCTATGTCTTACAGCCCAATGCATCTGATCTAGTTTATTTCTAGTTTGAATTGCAACTGGTACAGTTATAAGTTCTACTTCATTAGGCATCTAATTTTATTGTAGCTATTGAAGCTCTATTTAGCAAGACAATTCCCTCTTTAGTTGAATATTCTTGTGTATAATATACTTCTTTTATTTGACATTGTACAATCAATTTTGCACAATCCCAGCAGGGTGCTAATGTTGTAAATAGAGAAGCACCACTACAATTAGTATTAGATGTGGCTAATTTAGCTATTGCATTTGATTCAGCATGTAATACTTCTGGCTTAGTTACTAATTTTGTTTCTACTAAATATTCACAATTATTATCAAAACCACGTGGAGTTCCATTATATCCATCTGATATAATCATGTTATTTTTTACTATTAAGCAACCAACTTTATTTCTTTTAGAAGTACTATTATCTGCCCATAATTTAGCCATTCTCATGTATGTATTTGCATTTTTAATCATATTATGCGCCTGGTTCTCTTATTCTTGCAGGTGCTTGTATATTATCAGTTAAAGTTCCTGTTGGATCTAATACACAATAGCAAAAACCACGACAAACAGACCAACCTGCTCCAGGTAATCCTCTTTCGACCCAATTATCGAATGTATCTATCATACCGCCTCTTTGGTCACAATCTGGACATACTTTATGACCTGCTACGGTAATCCACATGAAATTCTCAAATCTATTACCATATTGCTCTAATTGTCCTAGTCTTCCTGCTTGATTAGTTAGTTCTTGTATAGCTGCTGCTATACTGTTTTTTAATTCCCCAAATATACGTCCACCTGTTTGCATATCATTTTTAACCTGGGCAATTATAAATTCATTAGATAATCCTTGTGCTGTAAGGTTTTCAACGTATTGAGTAAGTCTACTACCAAAAATGATTGTATCGAATGTAATACTCGACATTACAGCTCTAACAAGATCATCCATTCCTTCTGGCAGACCCTGTTCAAGGGAATCTAAAATTTCCTTAAATTCTTCCCCAAATAATTCTAATAATTCCTCTTCTGTCATCTACTCCTCACTGCTTTTATAATTAAACTTTTAAAGAATAATGTAAACTTCTTAAGATCTTTTCCGCCTGCTCTCATAGATTTAGGTACACCAAACCATCTCCTCTTTGGAACTCTTGTTCCTGGATACCTTGATCCAGAAGAATTTACAAAACCTTCATTATGATAGGCACCATACGGTACTTTTTTGTCATTTTTTCCAATACCAGGTACATTTTCTATAATAAATACGTTTTTAGCAGCAGTTGCAGGTATTTTTTTAGTTTTCCTCATATTTCCTGTCTGAACTAGCTTCTTAGTTCCTGTACCTGCAGCTAACCTCTGTGGTATAGTTGTTTTCTTACTTAAAGACGCAAATGGCTTGTCATTTATATCCATTCCTTTGTCAAGACCATCTTGAATAGCCTTATTTACTCTATTACCTAACTGATTTAATACAATAGTAGCAATATTAGGTAATTTATCGCCTAATTTTTTATAACTCCAATTACCAACTCTTCTAACGTTTCTTTTTGCCATCTTCTAACTTTCTAGCCATATCTTTTCCAGATTCAAAGGCTTTTTTAAAATGATTTATGTATTTAGCGAATGTGATCTCGATAAATTCTAGACCATATTCTTGAGGATTTTTTATAACTTCTTCAGCATTTGCTTGAGGTATTGTAATGGTCTTTTTTACTTTATCGTTGAGGTCCCGTAATTCGACCACGTAATCTACTAAAAACTGGTCCTTCTTCTTGTTTCTCTTCTTCTGTGCCATTTATTTCCTTATTTTCGTCTATAATCTTTTGAGCTTCTTCTATAGTAAGTTCATCATTGTACTTAACTAAAAGTCCGGCTTCTGTTATTAAATTATGTTCTAAATTAAAATTATCTAAAGCAATTTGGTCATTAATTGTCATAGGATATTCAGGTTCATTAAAATCTAATTTTAATTCTTCCGGTAAATTAACTCCAAATTGTTTTGCTAGTGCTCTTTCTTTTTTATATATTTTATGTTCATATATTTTCCATAATTCTATATCATCTTGATAATCTTCAAATCTTTCTAAGTCTTTGATTTTCAATGCTATTCCTGATGGAGTTTCTCCACCATCTTGTGCAAATTGAACATATAAATGATTATTTTGAGCACATAAATCTAATTTTGATTTTACTAATTCAATTGCTTGGTCAATATTAGTTCTGGTAGATGCATATGAATAAGTGGATCCTTCCGGTAATACTACTGTTTCATCAGAACCGGCTCTCATTATTTTATCATCTGAATAAAATCCTGTAATGACGGCTTGCCCAAATAATTGGAATCTCATTCCCAATCCAGACTCAGTCATTATTATATTAATTTCTTCATTACAAGCAACAATATCTTGAGATCCTGGAGATATAAACTCTGTTAATTGATGTTCTCTATGTGTAAAACAAAAAGGAAGCATTCCTAATCCATGTTCATATTCTTCTAAGATATCTCCATCTTCATTTACACGTACAAATCTAGTATCATCCCAGTAAGCATATTCTAACTCATTACTTACTGTCAAATCTTCTGGAGCACTAAGTAGAGGATATATTATAGCTACAGGATGATAAGGATCATCATGAAATATAGGGTCAAAATAATATATAGGTTCATATCCAAAATATAAGTCACCGTCATAGTCTTCCATGTGTATTCTGATAGCTATAGTTCCAATAAGTCTTGTCATTTTCTCTATATGCTTCATTTTATAATCTTTTAAATATGTTAATCTGTCATATCTATTGTTTACATTCCTATTAGCACCTAAAGTATATATACGGCTCATTCTATTGACAAAACGTTTAGTGATATTAAAATTAGATGGAGGATGCTCCTGAAACGCAGATATTTTAAATTTATCTTTAATATATTGTTCAGTATTATCACCTGCATAGTAATCTAATAATTTTCTAACTTCATTCCTTCGCTGAGTAGCTTTTAATTTCTTCTCTAAAGTTAAATTATCTTTTATTATTTCTTGGAATGTTTTTATCATTTTTGAACTGTCCTATATTTGTATTGTTTTATTGGAAAATAACTTACTATAAAATACCTCAATGCATCTATCCCATGGTCATGATAACCATCCTTTAGTGGTTCTTCTTTTAATGGAGTTCCATCTTTATGCTCAGCATATCGATAACTTAATAAATCTTCTATTATGCCAGTACATCTTTTATGTACATGTAATCTTCTAGTACCGTCAGATGCTTCAATAAAACCCCTTACATGATTTATTCCTGCAGAAACAGATCTAGATACCTTATCTCTAAGTGAAAATATACTATGTCCTGTTCTTTTTCTAAATATTTCAGCATCACCTATGCCAATAGAGCTTTGTACTTGATATCCAGCAGGATCCCCGAAGTATCTTGTAACTCCATATGGTTTTTTTAATATTTTATCAAAAAATTCATTTGATTTTAATCTTCTAACATGTATTATTTCATCTATTATATATATATGATGAATACCTTTTATTTCTACTACTTGAAACCATAATGCTGCCGGCATTCTAAAACCAAAATCAATGGAGCAAAAAACAGGAGCATTAGGTACAAGAGGAAAATACCCAGTGTCATGATTTTCATCAAATGGAAATACACGACCAGCTAAGCTAGTGAATTTTGCTCCATATTCTTGTTCAAAAACTTCTTTAGATAAATTACTTCTTGCTTCTTCTAAATCCATGTCATCTTCTCCTTTTGGAAAAGCATATTGATTTTCCCAACTAGGTGAATTAAAAGAATACCATTGAGGTTCATTTCTACCTCTTAAATACATTTCCCAAAATTGACCAAATCCATCTGGTGTAGATATGAATATTGCCCTTCCTTTTCTATCTGATAATGTAGGACGTAAATATGCGTCCCAAACTTTTCTATTGATTTTTGCAGCTTCATCAATAATAGCCAAGTCTAAACCTTCACCTATTAGTGAATCCGGATGCTCGGCTGATTTACCTGCAACAAAGCTTCCCCATTCAAATTGTATATATTGCTCCTTTAATGACTTTCTTATAGTTGGCATATTTTGATCTATTATCATATCTTGCCAAATAATCCTGAATATCTTTTCACTAGTTCCGTAGTTAGGAGCTATTATCCAAACGTGTTTATCAGGTTTAGTTAAAACAATTTCTGCTTCTTTAGCAGCCGAATGTGATTTACCCCATCGTCTTCCACAACATGCAACTATAAATCTTGCACCTTCAGGGTTTTTATTATAGTCAAATTCTCCATTTGGGGGATTGTGTAATCTAAGTTGCCCTGCATGTGGAGTATAGTTTATAAAATCGAACCACTCTTTTTTATATGTGTCATTTACCATATATTTTTTTTATTTTATAATATTGTAATTTATAATAAATTATGATTAAAATACATAGTTGAATTTAATTAATTTAATAGGAGGATAACAATAATGTTATCAGATATTGGAGAAGCTAGTACAGCTCAAGATACAAATAATGGTCAGGTAGACCAAACTGAAGCTCAGACAGAAGTTCAGGATAGTGCTTTATCTCAAGAGAAGATCTATGCAAAGAAAATGAGGCATAGAGCACAGGCAGCAGAAACGGAACTCAGTGATTTGAAAAAACAAATAGCCAAATCCAAGGAAGAGTCGTTAGCTAAGCAAGGTAAATATAAAGAAATGTATGAAAATTTAAAAGTCCAATCAGAATCCTGGAAAAAAGATTCTGAAGATTTCATGGAATTCCAAAATACAGAAAAAAATACTTTGTTAGAACAGTTGCCAGATGAAGATAGAGACATGTTCAAGGATCTTAACTTAAAACAATTAAAAAAAGTTGTCTCCAGGATATCACAGCCTAAAGTAATACAACCTAAAATTCCAAGTGGTGGCGTACCAGATAATACTACTAATAAATCTTACGCTGAAATGACTGATAAGGAAAGAAGAGCGTATTATGAGCAAGCTGTTAAAAATGCTGGAGGCAGATAGTCGAATATCTGTCAAAATGAAGGCCTTAGGCAGTTGAAAGACAGATTAATTTCCGAGGAGGAATAGAATGGCATTAGCACCTTCGGCCAAACCATTTTTAACTGGTGGTTTGCAAGATTCTGCTGTAGATGCAGGGTTACAAAATTTTGTCCCAGAAATATGGGGACAAGCTATTATGGATTATATGGAAAAAACTCTTGTCTTAGGAAACTTAGCACAAGATTTATCCCCTTTAGTAGCAGGTGGCGGTGATTTAATTCACTTACCAAAACATGATGAAATAACAGCTTCAGACTTATATGGTGGAAATTCAGAAGCTTTACAAAGTGATACTAATGTAGGTATTACATTTGATGATACAACTACCGCAGGTGGTGAATATCAATTGATACTTAATCAATCAAATTATGCTGCATTAGCTATATCTGATCTTGTGAAAGCTCAATCATCATATGATTTAATGAATATATATACAAGAAAACTTGGTTATGCATTAGCTAAGAAAATTGATGCATATTTGTTCATTGAATTGTTTAAAGCTATTGCATTTAATGCTGCAAATGATGGAAGTACAGATGGAGCACAAGCTGGTAATATCGTTCAGATGTGTACTGCGTCATCAAGAAACATTGATCAAGTTGGTGTAGCTAATATGGTACAAGCCATTTATGAAAATGATTCTAGGCAAGAAGATTATACATTAATCTTAACTCCAGCTTCATATGCTAGCTTGTTCAAATTAGATGAAGTTGCAATATGGAATGGTGTTGGTAATACTATGGCAGGTGGTGAAGTACCTTTAATTAGTGGTTTTGTTGGTAAAATTGGTGGAGTGAATGTTGTTGTTTCTAACAACTTCCAAGATTACGGAACTGATTCAACAACACAGCAACAAACTACAGCACCTGTATTCAATGATGATGGAAGTGCAACTGGTGAAGCTGATGAACTTTGTGGTTTTTTAATGCACAAAGATTGCTTGAAAATTGCTTATTCAGCAGGTATGAAAGCAAGAGTTCAAAGTGATTATGATTTAACATCATTATCAACTAGATTTGTTGCAGATACTGTATATGGTGGTTTAGTTACAGGATCTACAACAGCTGGTAATAAACTGTTGTACGCTATTTCTCACCAATAGTAGATAATAGCTGAATCTTAAAGGGGGCAGAGTCACTGTCCCCTTTATTTTAATTTAGGAGAAAAAATGAAATTTTATTTTGTAAAAAAGAATGGATTAAGAATTGAAAAGGAAACAAACAATACTAGTCCAGAACATATAACAGAATTAAAAAAATTAGGTTGGATAGAAGTTAAAAAAGAAGTTAAAAAAGAAGAACCTAAAAAGAAGACAAAAAAAGAAACAAAGAAAAAATAATTTAATTTTTAGGGAGATATAAAAAATGGCTCAAACAGATTTAATGTCAAGAACTTCGCAACAAAAGCTGAATTCTATGGCAGTTGATTTAATCACAATTACTCCAACTGTACAAAATTCTGATACTGACGCCATAGCCGATTTATTGTTTGATGCTGTGGAAATTAGTAATGCAACTGCTGTCGAGGGTGGTACCTCTATTTTACAATCAGTCTCTGTATTCCATAAGGGAAATAAGACTGTAACTTTTGATTTAGTATTCTTTCAGGTTACAAAAGATTTAGGATCGCCAGGATCAGCATTGACTTGGGGAGGTTCAAGTGAAACAACTAATGCAGACGAGGCAGTATTATTAGGTCATGTTAGTGTCGGTAATTGGTGTGATTTAGTTGACGTACAAATTGCTACTAAAAACAACATAGGTTTAGTTCTTCAATCTGCATCAGGAACGAAAAGTATATATTGTGCTGGCATATGTAGAAGTGCTGCAAGTGGTGCTCATGGTGCAACAGATAATATTGATATTCGCCTTGGAATTGTAAAAGATTAATGCTTCCTAGTAGAAGAATAACAACATCAGGTAGTGGCAAACTTAAAGATGAAAGCTCTGTATATTTTTCTGATAACCTTGCCGATGATTCACTTAATGTAAATTGCATTGCAAATACTTGGAATGCAAGTGTTGGAGAATGGAATACAATTTCATGTTGGTTTAAAATGGACACTGATAATAGTACAAGAAGAATTTGGAATATAAACTCTGCCAGACCAGGTCTACTTCTAACAACTCGTGATGGTGCTTGGCAAATCTCATACAATACAGGAAACTCTGATAGAATGGGTTTTTCAAAAACCTTCGATGAGATGAAAAGGTGGAATCACATTATAATGTCCTGGGAAGTCAATAATATAGGCGATGATACTGCACTCACTGATTTGGAAACAGGAAAAATGAAACCTTTAATGTGGTTTAATGGTGTTAGACAATCTATTGGTTATCAAACTGGTGGTGTTACAACTTCTAATGCTTGTGACCACGATAATGCTACAAATCTTGAAATATCATCAAATTCAGGTAATGATGCAAACAATACTCAACCATCAAAAATGTGGATGTCAGATTTAGCAGGCTATAAAACTAAATTTGATGATAGTATGGCTGCGACCGTTTACAATGGAAAAGAACCTTTCAATCATAAGGATTGGTCGATTGGTAGTCAATATTTAACTTTATGGTATAGATTTGGAGATGAACCTGGAGATACAGTGCCAACTTATCATGAAAATATGGCTACTATATTTACAGATGATACATCTTCGCCTGGCTCAAATGATTATGGAAATTTATATGATGATGATAGAAAAATGCTTAGATTTAATGGAGAATCAACTGCTTTTGATAATGCAGATGAAGCTGGTTCTGGTTATGATGTATTGGCTAATTCTGCTTTCACAGGGGTTAATTGCACAGCAGAAGTAGTAGATGATGATTCTGCAACAGGATTAGAAATTACAAATACTACAACTTCAGAAGGAAGTATTAGAGCAGAAGTAACAGTTGAAAGTAGTACCAAATATCAAATATTTTTTGCTTATTATAGTGAAGACCAAGGTTATGTTACAGGAGAATATAGATTCAGATTAGGCACATCAGCAGGTGGAACTCAATACTTTGATGATAATCCAAGCCCTTCAGAATCAGAAACAGTCAGAGAATTTACAACAGGTGCTTCAGATACAACATTACATGTTGAAGTAAGATGCAATACCACAACAAGTGGACATACAATAAGGCTTAAAAGAATACATTTACAAAAAGTAGATTTTCCAATATTAAAAGATGCTTCTGGATTTGGTCAGCCTAATACAACGACTGATGGTGAACCTATATTTTCGAATGAGAGTCCTTTTTAATGTTTAAATTTGGCAAAAAATCAAGAGAAAAATTATCTACATGCCATCCAGATCTTCAAAAAGTTTTTAATGAAGTCATAAAAGTTGTAGATTGTTCAATATTAGAAGGTTATAGAGATGAAAGAGCCCAAGATAGATATTTCAGAGAAGGTAAAACTAAAGTTAAATATCCTATGGGTAGACATAATTCAAATCCCTCAAGGGCTGTGGATGTCACTCCTTATCCAGTTGACTGGAATGATAGAGAGAGGCAAACTTTGTTTGCAGGATATGTTTTAGGGGTTGCAGCTAGTATGGGAATAAAACTAAGATGGGGTGGAGACTGGGATATGGATTTTAAAGTAATGGATAATAGATTTGATGATTTTCCGCATTT
>CEUI01007529.1_pt1 | contig 11952 bp, 12 predicted proteins | sample 531411 | NCBI WGS metagenome assembly CEUI01 (sample SAMEA2622841, study PRJEB7988) | marine metagenome | isolation source: saline water (ENVO:00002010), including
CAAAAGGCAAAACTAATGGATAAGATTGTTGTTGTCTCTAATCATGCTAAATACGGCTTTGACAGCACACAATGGGAAGGTCAGGACAAAGCGGGAAACAAAGTCATTCTTAAGAATACAGTGCCCGTTGAGACAGTCAATTATGCAGTGCGAAAATGGGAGCCTACCGAGATAGATTTGGATTTGGACTGTGACTTTAATTTTCTTGCGGTTGCTCAGTGGGGTCCACGGAAAAATCTTCCCAACACAGTAAAGTGGTTTGTTGAGGAGTTCCACGATCAAAAGGTGGGTCTTGTCTTGAAGACTAATTTGCGTAAGAATTGCATATTAGATCGCATAGAGGCAGAAAAGCAGATTGCTCGTGCCCTAGAGGGATTTGAGGACCACAAGTGTAAGGTATATCTGTTGCACGGCGACATGAAGCAGGGCGAAATGGCTGCACTATACGAGCATCCTAAAATTAAGTGTCTGGTGAGCCTCTCTCATGGAGAAGGTTTCGGGTTACCAATCTTCGAGGCTGCATGTCACGGCTTGCCAGTGATGGCTCCTGATTGGGGCGGGCAGTGTGACTTCTTATATGCTCCGGTTAAATCTGGGAAAAAGACCAAAATGAAGCCCATGTTTTCGCGAGTAAATTATTCGGTTGCCCCGATTCAGAATTTCGCTCACTGGGAAGGAGTTTTGCACCCTGAGTCAAATTGGTGTTACCCAGAGTCGGGAAGCTTTAAGATGAGCCTCCGAAACATGAAGAGCAAATACGCCAAGCACCTTAAGAACGCCAAGACGTTGCAGAAATATGTTTTGGAAGAATTCGCTCACGAGAAGCAATATCAGAAATTTGCTGATGCTCTCTTGGAGGTCGTTCCCGAAACTCAGAATGTGGTGAAGGTATTCGGATGAAAATAGCGTTTGTCTCCGACTTCTTTTTGATCGATGGGATCACAGGAGGCGCCGAGCTTGCTAACGATTGCCTGATTCAGCACCTGCGCGAGCGCAACCACACAATTCAAATTTATCGAAGCAATGAGTTTCATGACGTTTCACAGCATGATTTCTTCATTATTTCTAACTTTGTCAATATGTCAGAAGAGACCAAAGAAGCGTTGCTCGATAAGCCATATATCATTTATGAGCACGACCACAAGTATCTGAGAAACAGAAATCCTTCAGCTTTCCCAGACTTTAAAGCTCCTCCGCATATGATCGTGAATGAGAAGTTTTACCGTTGTGCTAGGGCGGTCCTTTGTCAGTCCAAGATTCATGCCGAGGTCGTAAAAAAAAATCTTGCCATCCGAAACGTCGTAAACGCAGGATGCAGCCTCTGGCATAAAGAGCATTTAGCGACCCTACGCAAGCATTGCAATGATGAGAAGGCTTCAAAGCATGTAATTTTAGGCTCTAGCAACCCTATCAAGGCAACGGCAGAAGCCGAGCAGTATTGTAGGGACAACAAACTAGAGCACGATACCGTTCCCTTTTCTGAATTCGATGAGTTCATTGAGAAGATTGCATCTTATGAGACTCTGGTGTTCTTCCCCAAGACCCTCGAAACGTTTTGTCGAGTGGTGATGGAAGCACGGATGGTGGGGTGCAAGCTCATCACCAACGACTGGAACGGCTGTACTCATGAAGACTGGTTCCCAGATTACAAGGGCGAAGCGCTCATTGATTTTGTGGAATCGAAACAAGAAGAGGTTGTCGATAAGGTTTGTCACTTTTTGTCACAACGAGTTACAAATGTAGACCCCGAAGACATCACGGTTATCCTCAACTGCTATCGTCGCCCCTATAATCTTCGGATGCAGATCGACGCCTTGCGCTCTCAGACAAAGCCGCCCAAGGAGATTTGGTTGTGGGTCAATCAGCACCCAGACAACGAAGGTTTTTCTTTTGATTCTCTTGGGTTCGATAAGGTTTTCCACAACGACTATAATTGGAAATTCTATGGTCGCTTCGCTGGTGCTCTCTTGGCAGATACAGAGTATGTGGCGATCTTTGACGATGATACAATCCCCGGTTCTAAGTGGTTTGAGAACTGTCTCGACACGATGGAAGTGAGCGAGGGAATTATGGGCTCAGCAGGCGTCATTCTTGACGACAAATATTATGTCCGTCATGAGCGCAGTGGCTGGGCTGCACAAAATCCAGAGACCACGGAAGTAGACTTGGTTGGTCACGCTTGGTTCTTTAAGAGGGACTGGCTTCAGTACCTGTGGCGTGAAAAGCCTCCTACATGGGATAACGGAGAAGATATGCACTTCTCTTATGCTGCCCAGAAGTATGGCGGCATTAAGACTTATTGCCCTCCGCATCCTCCCGAGGACCGTGAACTGCATGGCTCCATTATGGGCAACGAACTGGGCATCGATGATAAAGCCACGTCCAACAATAACGAGACTTCGCATCAACAATTCTTCACAGAGAGGGATTTCTGCGTTCAAGAGGCTCTTCGTAAGGGTTGGCAAACTGTACGCGGAGTAAAACTATGATTCTCATGGCTTTCGGGACAAGACCCGAATATATTAAAATTAAGCCCTTGATCGAAACAATGGAGGGTAGAATTCCCTTTAAGTTGCTCTTTACGGGTCAACATGTTGACCTGTTGTCGAATGTCGAAGACCAAGATGTTATCAGGCTTGAAATTCAAGACGGCTCCAATCGTCTGGACTCAATTGTTTCCTCGATCATGAACCAAGACCACATCTTTGATGGCATCGACGCTGTTTTGGTTCAGGGAGATACAACTTCTGTTTTTTCTATCGCCCTCGCAGCTTTTCACCGTCGAATCAAGGTCATTCATCTTGAAGCTGGGCTAAGAACCTACGATAAAGAGAATCCATACCCAGAAGAATTCAACAGACAAGCCGTCTCTCGCATCGCCGATATTCACCTATGCCCTACCCCTGACTCGGCGTATAACCTCGGTATGGAGCTTGTGAGGGGCTCTATACACGTTGTTGGGAATACGGTTCTGGACAACTTGACGCATTTGGAGCCTACAAGGGACAATACGGTTGTTGTGACGATGCACCGCAGAGAGAATCACGACAACATGGATGAATGGTTCAAAGTTATCAACAACCTTGCCGAAGAGTTCGAAGGTCAGTACGAATTCATTCTTCCCATCCACCCGAACCCTAATGTCAAAAAACACCAACACTTGCTCACACACATTAAGGTGATTGACCCGGTTCCGTATGATGAATTCTTGGAGCTTCTTGCAAGCTGTTCCTATGTCATCACCGACAGCGGAGGACTCCAAGAGGAGACTTCATTCTTGGGTAAGCGCTCTATTGTTTGCCGCAAGACAACAGAGAGACCAGAAGGTTTGGGAGGCTTCTCGACTCTTTGCGGGGAGCCAGAGGGGTTATATGAGGCTTTTAGAGAAACGACTTACTTCTCGCCACCCACAGGAGATTGCCCGTATGGTGACGGCAACTCGGCTGAAAGAATTGTTGAGATTTTATTGGAGGAGCTAGAAGATGAAATATTTTGACAAGGAATTTGATAAGTTTCTTCAGAAACTTAAAAATAAAGAGAACTTTGCGTTTGCACGTTTCTCAGACGGGGAGCTTTTTATTTTGCGGAACGAGACTTTAATTCTAGCCGAGGACCACTTTGTCACGGGCGAAAGAGAGGGTCATGGAATTTATCCCGCAGAGGAACAAAAAGAATTTATTCCCGAGAAGCATGGCTTCTATCAGGAGAAGCTGACGGAATGCTTCAAGTTTAAGATGCCTGAATACTACAAGGGTATTTGCTGTCGTAACGACGTAGGAGAAGACGCCTTCTTTTGGCAGAAAGGGCTCAATGGAGGAGACGCAGATCTTACCTTTTCAAACCTGCTGATTAACCGCAACTATCGTCGTTTCGTCGAAGATATAGTTCCCGTTCTGAAAGAACGAGATGTCTTATATGTGGTCAACGAAGCGGCAAACTTGGAAGGTCTGCCATTCGATGTCAAAAAAGATTTTAGAATCGGAAGCAATTGCATGATCGACAATTACGATACGGTCGAGGAAGTGAAAGAATATATCCGAGAGAATAATATTAAAGACCATGTGATCCTATGTTCAGCAGCCAGTTTGAGCAACTTTATCATCCGAGACTGCTTCGAGGACAACCCTAATAATACTTTTTTGGATATTGGTAGCTGTCTTAACCCTTATTTGGAGTTGGAGGGCTGGAAACATACGAGGGGGTATTTGACCCACTACTGGATGAAGAGCGGAAGCCCCTATGGAGAACAGGTGGATATTTGGTGATGTATGCCGTATGATGTGATTGGAGATGTGCCTGTAATTTTTGTCCATATACCAAAGAATGCTGGCACCTCGATAAAAGAATATTTTAATATAGAAAGATCGTGCCACCAGACTTTACAGGAAATGTATAAAAAATATTTTATCGACAAAGAGGGGATACAATTTTATGATTCTGAGCTTGACGGTCGCGAATATGAGATTTTATTAGAGAAAAAGAAGAAGCTACTATTATTTTTTAAATCGCTAGATTCATTGTACAATATATGGGATCCGGCATTTAAGTTTAGCTTTGTACGAAATCCATGGGACAGGATCTCATCAATTTATCATTACCATAGAGAGGATTTTAGTGAGTTTCAAAATTTCGAATGTGTGCTGCGAGCGCTGGAGCTAAAAAGCAAACCTTTCGAAAAGGGCGTTTTGAGTTATACACAGACTGAGTTTCTTTCTGTTGGGGGAGAGATTGAATTAAATTTTCTTGGCAAATATGAAAACTTAAAAAAGGATGTTGAGAATTTATATCAATATTTGGCAGAGGAAGAAGCAAAGGAATTTGATATCTCCGAGAGAAGATCTGATAATAGTAAGAGTCACTATACAGAAATGTATGAGAATTTTGATTCCATATACACCGTGTTCAGATATTTTTATGACGATGTTATAAATTTTAAATATACGTTTAACAACGAGCCGAATTGTGAGCAAACCCGCAAATGTTTTGAAAGATATAGGGAGGAACTTGGTGATGTACAAATTAGAAAAAAATATGAGTGACTATTGGGATTTCATTTTAGAACTTAGAAACGATCCATTGGTCAAGAAAGGCTTCATCCAACAGGAAGAAATAAGCCGAGAAGATCACTCCATGTATATGCAGGCTTTTGGAGATAATTTTTATATTTGCCTTGACAATGAAAAGCCTATCGGTTATATTGGGGTTATAACCAACGATATCCGCGTGGCTACTCATCCCGATTACCAAGGGAAGGGTGTTGCAAAATTTATGGTTAACGAGGTGATAAAAACTCACCCTAAAGCGTTTGCCAAAGTTAAGATTGAAAATGAAGCGAGCTTGAGATTATTTGAGAGTTGTGGATTTAAAAAGAAATATTTTATTTTGGAGAGATAATGATATCGATTGATATAAATTCTGGTTTTTTAGAAGAGTATTATCAAAGTAATCTATACGAATGCTGGGGCGAGCAGATACTTCCAGTCATGATTGAGAGCGGTACTTATTTAGGTTCCGCAGTCCGAGCAGCAATGATGAAGGGCGTAAAAGAGATTCATACGATAGAGATAGATAAAAATCTATATGACATCAATGTAGACTGGATGCTCAAAACCATCAAAACAAACAGAGGGGGCTGTAGAATTCTGGAAAATCAAAGTAAATTTGTGCTAGAGGGGTCGTGTGAAGTAAATTTATATTGCGGAGACTCTTGCGAAATACTGCCACATATTCTCTCTGATCGTTTTCAAAAAAGAGCCTTTTTTTGGCTCGACGGTCACGTCTCTTCTGAAGAAAATGCTGCACACATTGCTTCTAAAATTGGAGGACCCAATCCTTTACTAAGAGAGTTAGAAGCTATCGCTCAGCACCATATTAAAAACCACACCATTCTCATTGATGACATCGAGACTCCCGAATATGTGGAGAATAGACATTTAATAGTCGAAGCGCTAAAGACTATAAATCCCAAATATGAAATGAAATTTATCCCTCGCAGGTGCTTTGACCAAGAAGACAAGCGCACAGAAGCCTTAGAAGCTATTGACAAATTCAAGAACCCTGACACTGCTATTCAGGGCGAATCTATAGAAGAGTATTTTAAGGCAAGATTGCCGCACAATGATTCGGGCGATCCAGTGTTGGGCACTGTGTTGGTAGCCTATATACCGGAGATACATGGCACAGGGGGGATTGTTGCTTCATAATCCTTACAAGATAGTAAAAATGTTCGAAGAAGAAATGGCGCACTATACCGGTGCGCCTTACGCTGTTTCTGTGAATAGCTGCACAAATGCTATTTTCTTGTGCTGCAAATATCTTGATGTACAAGAAGTTACAATTCCGAAGCGCACATACCTTTCAGTTCCCCAATCGATTATTCAGGCTGGTGGAACCGTAAATTTTGAGGATATCAAGTGGGAAGGGGCGTATCAATTGAAGCCGTATCCTGTTTGGGATGCTGCGAAGAGGCTAACCGGACAGATGTATATACCCGACTCACACATGTGCTTGTCTTTTCACATCAAGAAGCATCTCAAAATTGGAAAGGGCGGCATGATTCTTACCGACAGCAAGGATTTAGTCGATTGGGTGCGCGAAGCTCGTTACGAAGGAAGAAGTGAGGGCGTTAGATATCAGGACGATGACATCGACTCAATGGGATGGAACATGTATATGACGCCCGAACAGGCAGCTAGAGGTCTCACATTGATGCAAAATTATCCTTCTCACATGCGAGATATCCCTGAAGAGCCACCATACAGGGATCTGACAGAGTTTAAATTGTTTAAAGAAGAGGGTAGATAATGGTACATATTTTAACATTTCACTTTGGAACCCCCGCGTGGCTTGAAATTCAAAAAAGACACATATTGAAGTACACAGAGGGGAAACCCTACAAGTTGTGGTTGGGCAAATACAGGCTCGATCTCCCAAACAGTTTTGAGCTTCCAGAAAACTGGGAAGTCATAGATTTGGATGAAATATATCCCGAGGAAAACGGAGTAGACCACTACCAACAAATGGAGTGGATGTACCACAACTGTGTAAAAAACAACATGGATAATGATGACGTTATCATTATAATTGATAATGATGCATTTCCCTGCGATAATGGCTGGTGGATGTTGCCCGAAGCGTTGCAGAGCGATGACCCAAACTCTCCACAAGTCATCCATACGAGTCATGCTGAAAATATAGGCATAGCGCAGCCTCCTGAGTATCATGTTTATCCTGATTTGTGTTTTTTTGCCACGACCAAGAGGGTGTGGGAAGAGAACAATTTAGGATGGGGCTTTTTCCAGCCCGGACAGCAAAACCCCGGATTTGGGATGAAAGACAGGATTTCTGAAGCCGACCTTAAATTGGGGCTGATGAAAAGAACCAACAGGTTTAACTCTCATCGTGTTATGTTTGGGGTATATGGGGATTGTTTGTACCACCAACATTGTGGAAGTCGTGCGCTCATCGGAAGACCACAAGATTCCGGTGCCGGGGGCTCTGTTAATAATAGGCGAATGTGCTATACGGCGGCGGATTTACAGCAACGTATGGCTATAGGAAATTGGTTTGAGCAAGACTTTGAAACTGAGTGTGAGGATGTTGTTGAAGTGAATACTGAAATATTTGACATTATCTATGGCAGACTTGAGTCTGACGAAAAATGTACGTTTGTGAGAAGATACTTCTTAGGAGTTAATTAAAATGAAAAGACAATCATGTATGTCTTGTTTATCGGAGAAGCTGGCACCTATTATTGATTTTGGCGAGCAGCCTTGGTGTAATGATTTTTTGACAAAAGAAAATATTGGGCTGGAAAAAGAATATCCCCTTCAGTTAGTGTGTTGCGAAGACTGTGAGCTTTTGCAACTTAGCTATGTTGTGCCAAAAGAGACAATGTTCTATGATCACCAATATTTGTCTGGTATGACGAGTACCCTCGGAAGGCACTTTCTAGAACTAGCAACAGAAAACAAGGAACAATTCAGCTTACAAAAAAATGATCTTATTGTTGATATTGGCGGAAATGACGGATTCCAACTTATGCAATATCAACACATTGGGTTGAAAAATGTTGTCAATGTTGAGTCAGCAAAAAATATATGTGCCTTTTCAGAAAAGAAGGGAGTTAAAACTGTCAATGCCTTTTTCAACGAAAAGACAGCGAGACAATACTTTACCGAACAAAGCGCAAGAATAATTAATGCTTCTGGTGTGTTTTTTCATTTGGAAGAGCTTCACAGCGTCATCGAGGGCATCAAATATATGTTGGCGTCGGATGGCGTATTTACGATACAGTTTATGTACGCCGGGGCAATGATAGAGAATAATAATTTTGACACTGTTTACCATGAGCATCTGTGCTATTATACTCTTAAGAATGTCATTGACTTGCTTGCCCCGTATGGTTTAGAGGTCTTTGATGCATACTATACATCAATTCATAGCGGCTCTATTATCGCCAAAGTGTGCCATTCCGGTAGCAAATTAAACGAAAAGACTAAGCGGTATCATGAGACGCTACAAAATGATCAAAAATACAACATGGATTCTTATAAAGAATTCTTTGCAAAGGTGGAGAGCTACAAAGATCGCTTGCATAGTCTTTTAACGTCGCTTAAAGACGACGGAAAAGTCATATATGCTTATGGGGCACCTGCCAAGGGGAACACTCTTTTAAATTATTGTGGCTTAACAAGCAAGATTGTAGACAAGGCTGTTGAAATTAATAAACTCAAAGTAGGCTTTTATATGCCGCAGTCTCATATTCCAATTGTTTTGGAAAGTCCAGAAGATCTACCGGACTACTATCTTTTGCTCTCTCACAACTTTGAGAGTGAAATCCTCAGCAAAAATAAAGATATTCTCAAAAAGGGCGTGAAATTTATAATCCCATTCCCAGAAATAAAAATTATAGGGATGCCGTGATGAAGGTTTTAGTTACCGGGGCAACAGGCTTTTTGGGCTCTCACTTAACAGGGCGCTTGGCTCAAGATGGGTACGATGTTTATGTGTCTAACACTAAAAAAGCTAACTTATCCAAAGTAGAAAACATCGTAGAGGCTTATGGAGATATAAGCTTTGATTTTATTTTCCATTTAGCCGCAGTTACCCGAGCAGGAGATTATTGCTTGCACCACAAGGGAGATCAGTGGCTTCAGAATCAGCTTATTAATACCAATGTTTTACAATACTGGAAAGATTATCAGCCGCAAGCAAAAATGATATGTATGGGCACAAGTTGCACATACGCTCCCAATATTCCTATGAAAGAGGAAAATTGCCTTTTGGGGGACCCTGAAGATAGCTTGTACACTTACGGAATGACAAAAAGAATGCTTCTTGTGGGTCTGAGGGCACTTCAGCACCAATACGGGCTAGAATGGCTTTATTTTATTCCCTCTACGCTATACGGACCGGGTTTTGAATTGGAAGATAATCATTTTATTTTTGATTTTATTCGTAATTCTTATAACGCTAAACACCGAGGCGAGCCATTTGTGGTATGGGGAGATGGGGAGCAACGCAGGGAGCTTATCTATGTAGATGATGCCATTGATGCCATGATGCAGCTTCTCCCCCAAAAAAATGAAGTCTTTAATTTAGGCTCCGGTCAAGATCATTCTATTAACGACTTTGCTCGTAAGATATGTGAAATTTATGAATATGACTCGTCGCTAGTTCGCCACGATATGACCAAGTATGTTGGTGTGCGCGAAAAAAGAATTGATACCTCTAAAGTGGAGAGGTTTATAGAGGGAGAAGTGTTCTTGAAAACTACACTCGATGAAGGTCTTCGAAGCTCAATCGATTATTTTTGTGACCAAATGGCTAAAGGAAATTAAGATGATCACTTTTGTTCAGCTAGGCAACCTTGGGAGACTCGGTAATCAATTGTTTCAATATGCGGCTCTTCGTGGCTTGGCACTGGAAAAGGGTTATGAGTCTAAGATCCCCCACCCCTCGGGTTGTCAATGGCATGGGCAGAAATGCTTGCTAGGAGAATTCAATACCGAGTCTTCATTTTTGGAGACAGATGACCTGCACAAGATCAAGTTTAGGTATCAGGAGCCCGATCATATGAGGTTCGATTCGAGATTCTATAGTGTGCCGGATAATTGCGATCTTGTTGGGTTTTTCCAGAGCATTCATTATTTTGAAAATCACCAAGATCAAATTAAGAAGGAGTTGACCCCCAAAGAAATACACCTAGAAAGGGCAAAAAAGATTTTTGAGGGTTTGAAAAAAGACAGCCCTAATCATGAAATTGTTTCCCTTCACATAAGGCGTGGAGATAACACTGATCACACTGATCCTAGCCAGACGGCGTTGAGAGAGTTCTTTGACGAAGGGCGTGGTTTTGACGAGTATGTGGAAAGGGCAACAAATGTGTTCAAGGGTAGAAAAATAAAATACTTGGTGTTTACCGGCGGCAAAAGGTGGTCGGAAGACAACAATGAGGACATCGAGTGGTGCCGAAATCGCTTAGGTGAGGAGGACTTTATTTTTTCTGAAGGCAGATCGCCTCTGGAAGATTTTTGTCTGATAATGCAATGCGATCATCATATTATTTCGCCCGCCAGTTCTTTTGGTTGGTGGTCGGCGTATCTCGGAGATAGAGAGGGTAAGACTGTTGTTGCCCCGGTCAGATACCACCCAGATATTGATGGCGTAAATCATAGACCGGGCTTTTATCCCGAGAATTGGACCCTAGTTTAAGGAGCAGGATCGTGAAGATGGTGAAAGATATGTCAGGAAATTATCCCGACTGCATTGTTACTTATTGTAATTTTGAGAAATACGTTGCCAAGTATGATGATGTAGAGTGTGGATTCTACTTCGGCTACAATTCCAGAAAACATCCGGTGATCAACCAGCAAATGAAAGAGAAATTTTCTTCTCTCATATATTTCAACCAAGAGCAGCCCTGCGCCTATCATTCGGAAGCCGAAGGGGGTATGAGTTCGGATGTTGAAGGGCTGTTTACGGACATTTATACCATATGCCCCCACACCGCAGATTGGAATAACAGGCTGTTTAGCAATGGGGAGAAAAAGTTTAAACCCATCCTGTTTCCCATTGATAAGGAATATGTAATTCATGCCGATGAGAAAAAATGGGATACCGTATTCTACGGGAGCGTTTGCAGCAGAGAGCACGCTGAGGCGATTGATATCATTTCCAAATTTAAGTATAGATTTATGACTTTAGGATACGAGTATTGGAATCCGAACGAGCCGATAGGGGATTTGCAGAGAACTGCCTCGTTGGTAACCGACATAAACATACATACATTTGAAAAGTGGAAAATATTAAGTGAAACAAAGGTGTTGCCGATATACAATCAACTGTATATACACGATGAGCATATGGCGAATATTAAAAAATATGATAGATGGGAAGAAAATGTTGCTTGGTCACACTTGGACGAGAAGATAGCTCCACAACTGAAGCCGAGAGTGACCGAAGCTGCTTTGTTTAAGATGTTGATGTTAGTTAAGCGCGACCCATGGAACCTAATAGAGCAGTGGTTTGAGCCAGATAAAGATTTTATTTATTTTGACTCAAACGATGATTTGGAAGACCTAATAAGGGAAACAACAACCAACATGAACAAATATCAGCACATTGTTGATAGCGCTTATGAGAAAGCTTACAACAATTACACAACGGAGCCGTTGTTCGACATGATTATTAAGAATAGGAGAATGTTATGAATTTTTGGGAAGGGAAAAAGGTGTTGGTAACGGGGGCACACGGGTTTGTGGGAAAAAACCTCATGAAGCTCTTAGAAGCCATGCAGCAAGATGTAAGTTTCGAGATTTTAGCACCAACTAGAATTGAGGTTGACTTAGCCAGCGAGAAGCAGGTAGCAGAATATTTTTGGAAACATAAGCCGAATATCGTCTTACATTTAGCGGGTAAAGTCGGGGGCATTGGGGCGAACAAAGCAAA
>CEUI01001204.1_pt1 | contig 11934 bp, 5 predicted proteins | sample 531411 | NCBI WGS metagenome assembly CEUI01 (sample SAMEA2622841, study PRJEB7988) | marine metagenome | isolation source: saline water (ENVO:00002010), including
ACCAAATCCCTCAAAACTTGAAGTTGATGTATTATATCTTATCTGACCTGTAACAGCAGTTCCTACATTATCCCTCTGTGCAGTAGTACCAACAGGAATCTGGATTGAATTTGTACCATCAATTATTACTCTATTACCACTAAAAGTTATCTTTCCACCACCAAAATCCTCAATCCAAGGAGTAAGTAATGCAATAGTAGTCCCTATACCGACACCGCCTGTGTCTCTTTCTGCAAATAGGTGACCATCATAAAAATTGAGTGCTAATTCGCCTTTCTCTAAATCCGCTAAAGTGGGTCTTTTTCCAGTTACAGAAGATCGTTTAATTCTATATGGAGTTGCCATTTACTAAATTCGGTATTTACCAAAATTCGACTTATGTAAGTCTCCTTTTATTTAGTATGGTTCTACCCCCATATATTTGAAAAGGGTATTTTACGAAAAAATACCCGAAGTTTTTTTTGGACTTTTTTTGAAACAAAAAGCTAATTTCGCTGACCTAAGACACTTCTGGTGTGGCAGGAGGAGCCTCTGGTGCTGGTGCTTCTGCTGCTCCTTCTTGTGGAGCAACACCATCAACAAGACCTAATGCTTCAACTGCACCTTGAACACGAATAAATTGTTCTTTCTTTTGATTGAATGTTCTTTCCATCTCAAGTAATTCTTTCCTGAGAGTATCTAATTGACCATTAAGGTCATCAAGCATTGCTTTGGGATCCATGCGTATGTTCCATTTATTGACTAGTTTATTTATCATACACTAAATAGTAAAAAAAGTCAACATGGCACAGAAGGTATACAAGAGAATTGGATTAAGAAGAAGTAGAAACCTTAGTGATCTTTCCAATTCATCAGAGGCTTTAAATAACATGCTTGAAGACCTTGCAGCAGGTGGTGTTGCTGGTGAAACTTTTATTGGTGAAGACTTAGATGCGATTAAAAATTCATATTCAGAAGGATTAGAACATTCAGATTATGTTCAAGTAGGAGGAAGTGCTGTAAAATTTTGGGATAATGCAACAAATGACACTAAAACATATCTACCATATATTACATACCAAAATCGTCTAGATCAATTTGAAATATTCGCTGGAGATCCACGATTACAAGGAGGAAATGGATTAACTGCATCATACTATCAATTTAATCAAGTTTTTGAGAATAACATTAATAATGAAGGTGTTGTCTTGGGTGGAAATGCAAATGTCATAGGTATATTTTCTGGAGCTCCATTCAAAGTTGATAATTTCTGGGAAAGGGGTGATTTTCATTGGGATAGAAAATTACACCCAAGTTCAATTAATGTCAACGGTGGTATAGAATATGAAGGATATATCGTACCATTCGAAACTGGTCCACATCGTTTTTGGATACAATCTTCAGGAAATGTATCATTTGATTTCCAAACTGAAGGTTATGAGGAAGATGACCAAGGAAATATAATATCAAGTGGAATAGCAACATATACCGAATTGGCAAAAATAGGAATAGGATCAACCGCATCTGCATCTGTAAACAATTGGGGTAGCGGTAATAATCAAATCGTACTATCAGATACATCTCTTGTAAAGCATATTGCTATCGGACAAATCGTTACTCACTCAAATATTGCAAGTGATGTACTTGTAGATACAGTTAACCGAAGTAATGGTGTAATACAATTAACAGCACCTACAAGTGGTGATGCTATTACAGGTAATTTCTCAAACCAAAACGTTGTCTTCACTAAAGATGTAGATACTGTGATTCGGACAGAACATGTAACATCATATTCTTTACAAAAATTTAAAAGATATAGAATAAAATTCAGATATTTTATTCCTCAAATACATGATACTTCATCAATAAGTAGATACCTGGATATAGAATGGAGAGGGCCTAGCGGTCAGTTTAGAGACTTAAGATTTACTAGTCTGTATCCTATTGATTATGATTTTAGTGAGGCTGCTAAAGGCGATATGAATCTATTTTTAGATAATTCTGTCCTCTTTGGTGGAAATACTAATAGTACTGGTATAGGTAGTGAAACTGATTATTTGAACTACGTTACAGTAAAGACAGGAAATAAAGTTGATGTGAAATATGATCCAAGAAATATAACTACTTCTAGTGTAGTAAAAAGAAGTCTAACATCACAAGCTACAACAAACAACTCAACTGTATTATCAAATGATAATACATCAAATATTGAAGTAGGTCAGTACGTATATGATACAACTAATATAACTGGCACTAGAGTTATTCCTGATGGAACTAGAGTAATTGAAATCGTCATAAATGAAGCAATTATATTAAGTAATCCTGCTACTTCATCTTCATCAATCAATATTGATTTTGTAGATCATCGTGGTCATGTTCAAAGAGTTATTGGTCAATCAAATGGAACAAGTCAGATTGATTTCAATAGTGATTATGCTACGAATGAAAGTACAATGCGTGGTAGACTAATTATTGGTGGTAATAATGTAAATAACACTAAAATTGATAGCATCTTAGATTCCGATACTATTGGTCTATCAACAGCAATGAGTAGTACTACAGGATCAAATCAAACATATTATATCTACGAATCTCAAGGTATAATTAACAATAGTTTAGCAGGATTCTGTGATAATGATACTAAATGTGTAATGGTCAGAGGTACATCGAATGTAGTTGCAGGATCAGTAACGATACCAGTAAGAGATGCAGACTCTGTAGTTACAGGTGATAGAGTTCTTGGATATTATTTCTTTGATAAAACTACAGTCACTAGTAAAGTATCTAATGGTGTAAATGGTGGAGGTACTGCAGGAGAAAATAGTAATCATAGTATTACTATTGCAGTTGATGGTAATACTAGCACAGGAACAGAAAAACTAATCAAACCTGGAAATAACTTTACTACAACAAGTAAACCAGATGGTGATAGAGCACTATGCTGCCCACCAAAAGATACTTCTCCTCCATTTGAAGCAACTGATGATGGAATGCAAACAACTTCTGCAAGATCCAACCTTCAATTAACTACAGGAGATCTCAAATTTGATGCATTTGGTGCTACTGGTATTACTGCTACTACACCAACAAATATTGAAGCACTTGGAAATGAGGAAAGTGAATCTAGAATTCGTATTCATACTCCCAGTGGAGTATTTAAACTCTTAACTACGTAGTGGCTTGATCTAACAATACGTAATAGGTTTCGTCATTTATTACTATAGGAATCTTGTAGAGTGATCCTGCAGTATAACTTCCTACTGCTTTTGGTGTTACTGTCTCAGTAGTCACTCCAACAATTTCTATCTCGTCATTAAAAAATATTTCACCAACACTAACTTCTTCACTCTCAGTTTCTACCCCACCAGTTACTTCATTCCAAGGATTATTATCAGTTGAAAATGCACGGGTATCTCCAATAAAAATACCTGGAGACCTTGGTATATCATTTACTCCAGTACCAGTATTGTTTCTGTTGTCAGGATCACTTACGTTTATATGTCCTTCAAATTTAATCTCTCTATCTGTTAAAGTATTGCCATTATTACGATACTTTTTACTAATTAAAAACTCTGCTATTTCATTACTTGATTGAGTTGCATCAAAAGATCCATTAATACCAGGACGAGCATAATCAAAATCCTCATCCTGCAGATCTGGTTTAATAAAGTTAAGAATATTAGTCTGATGAACTGGATCCTGCCTAACAATATTAAAAATTCCTGTTGGATCTGCAGGAAAAGGTGATAATGGTCCAGTAGTAGGACTATCTACACCAGTTGGATCACCACTTATTTCTGCTATTGTACTTACTCCAAGTATACTTGTTGATGGACGTATAGAAAGTTTAAATCTATTTCTTCCGTCAGAATTACAGACATAAAATTTTGTACCATATTCTAATGTAGTACTAGCAAAACTAACAGTATGACTTAACCCAACAGTGTCATCATTAGTAAATATAAATTCACCATCACTACTAAACTCAAAGAAATCATTATGTATACTACTAAATCCAATAGGAGATTTATTTCTTAAATTATTTCTAATAACACTAAGATCTAAACCAATTCCAACCTCATATAAACTATCCCATGCACTGAAATCAGATGCAGTTTCTTGAAGGTTTAAATCCTTTCGGTATCCTTGATTCTGTAACTTAGGGCCTGACATATTATGTTACCTATTAAATGTTTTTATAAACCCAATTCCAACCATTACTATTCAATTCTTGAATCTTTTCTTCCTGTTCTGGACTTGGTTCTAGATAAGGATTAGTGTCTGGTACTCCCATTGGTCTAATCCTTTTACTATTTATTGTAACTCCACTACGTTTAACAGTCTCCCAATTATCATATAAATCATCAATAATTTGATTATATGAAGCTTGAGATAATTTTGTGTTTGTTATATCTAACCACTTCAAATAATATAATTCTTTGAATGAACCTTCTGTATAACTGGTCCAATTGTTGCTATATAACATCAAATATTTTAATCGTGTGCATTCAGTAAAATCTGGTATCTCTCCAACTATCTGATTGTTATGTAAATATAATCTATACAAATATGGTAAATTTTCAAAGGTGTTTACTGCAGTAATATTATTTCCATGAAGATACATGTGATTTAAATTAGATAGATTTTTTATAGAAGGTACTGCACCACTTAATTGATTATTCTGTAGATATACATAACGTATGTTAGGATTAGATGAGAACGAAGGTGGTGCTCCCGTAAAAGCATTACTATCTAAATTAAGATAACTCAATGAAGAATTTGTACTAAACTCAGGAATATTTCCTATGATTCTTCTATTCGAATGTAAACGAAGATGATTAAGACTTACAAGACCAGCAAATGCATCTGGATGTACCTCTTTTTGTAATAAATAAGAACTATTTAAATCCAAATGTTTTAGATTCGGACAACCACTAAATGTATTACCTGGAATTACATATGTTCCACCACCTGCAATATTCGGATCACCTCCATGCAAACGAACACCATACATGTATATGTTTTGCAAAGCTATATTCTCAAATTTAGGAATTGGACCAGTTACATAGGCATATCCAATAGAAATAGTTTTTAATTTATTACATCCAGTAAACTTGTAGCCACTATAAGTAGAACTTGAAGAATAACTATCGGCACTAAAGAATGTTCCAAAATTTCTAGTCCATGTTGCATATACTCCTTCTAACTCGACATAGTTAGTCAATGCTGGACATCTCAAACCAGTAGAAGAAATATTGAAATAACCTAATGTACTAGGACAATTAAGAGTGAAATTACTATCACCCAAATAATAATTGCTACCTATATGTAAGTATGTTAAAGAAGGTAATTGTTTAACATTACATCTAGTTGTTCCATTAGCAGTTCCACCTGCTCCAGTACTTGGATCAATTCTTCTAAAATCGTGACTATAAGAACGATAAGTAGTTACTGTTTCATTAACATTAGGTAATGTACAAGAACCTGGAGACTGATCATCATTATCAGGATGAAAGTATGCTCTAGTACTCCTTCCAATATGGAAGAATGTTAGATTTGGAAATCCATTCGTAGAATCACCATCAAAAATATTCTGCTCTATGGAACCATAAAAAGATCCTCCAAGTGTAAGTTCACGTAAAGAACTTGGAATCTTATCTACAATTGCTTGGTTTAATCTTCGTTCACCTGCAGTTTCACTCAAATAAAAATAATTGTGAGAGAAATCAAGTTTAGCTAAACTTGGTGCATTAGTAGTAAGATCTGGGAAGTTCTTAAATTCATTATAATTCAAATAAAGTTCAGTCATTGAACTAAACTTTGCAACAGGCATCTCAAAAATATTTGCAGAATTTAATGTAATTCTAGTAATTTTATCTGCTGGATAATAAAGACGAATCCATCTTTCTCTTGACCTAACAGCAGAAAAACTTACTGATTCTTGATCAGCAAAATTACTATACCCACCACCATCAACTCTTTCAACTTTCCAACTAGGATTTATTTCATTCCCACCTATTGATACTGCAGAGTACCCTACACTTCCACTAAAACTTCTAAAGAATCCTCTAAATGATAGAGGAATACCTTTCATCGCATAAAATTCTATTGTTTTACCATTAATCTTTGCTTGAATCTTAGAAGTAGGAAGTTCTGCAGCGAATTCTGTTGGTACTGGTGTAAGAGAAGTTTTTAATTGATGCTGACCTGCTGTGCCTGTAGTACTACTACCAAATTTAAGTTGACCACCAGTTCTTACTGCTATCCTCGAACCATAAGAAATAGCAGCAGTTGCTGGAATTGGTTCAGGTACTGAAGAACTCCATGCACTTACTCTTGACGTTGAAATATCTGCTATCTTTGTCTCTGCATTGGTACCACTTCCTGCAATATAACGATACCTAATAGCATTACCACTTAACTTACCATTAATAACTAAATTACCAAACAACATTGAAGTTGATCCTGCTCTATCAATTAATGCACCTTGATAGATCTGAGAATCATTATAATAACGATCAATAGTTCTCCAAAGAGGATTCTGCAATCTTGAAAAACTACGCCAATCATCAAAAGTTACAGGAGGGTTAGCATTTCTTGCACCATAAATTACTTCCAAATCTAGAGGAGAAACACCAAGATTTACTAAACATGCATTCTTATTCTTAACATCAGCCAATGCACGGTTAGCATCAAGACCAAATAGTTTTGGATTCTTTATAGTCATCTGCTAAAAATATATACCATTTTTATTATTTATTATTGTTCCTTAAAGTTTAAACTAGTTTCAATGATACCTGTCGTATTACCTCCACCAACTATAGAAGCAGTCAAAAATGTAGCTTCAATATTATTATTGTCTGGAGTAATTACTGCTCTATCAGGTCCAAATACTTTAGACATATTAATAGTTTTAGATTCATTAGAACCAAGATAGAAATTATCTATAACTGTAAATGGTTCTCTAATTTTCTGTTGGTTCTGAACATCAAGTGAAGCAGAAGACAACCTTTCTATTTCATCATAGTTTGTTGGAGGTTCATCAATAACAGCTAATCCACCATAAGTATTAACTGTTGTATTGGATGTACCACCTGCTCCATCACTACCATTTCTAGCAGGGAATAATTTAGGAGTTACAGTTCTTACCATATCACCAATAGTTTCTTTCACAGATATATTATTAACTGATGCATTATCCTGCATCTTTATAATCAAATACAATGGGAATGGATCAAAATTAAATAATTTACTTGCAGTATTATATTCACTACTAGCAGTAACTGGACGGAATACAATGTCTATTGCAGTATGAGTAACTCCACCAGTAGTTCCTGTTGCTGTTCCATATCCATTTAATTGTTGATCTATCTCAATAAACTGCCAATTGACTATTGTAGTACCTTCAGTTGTTTGATATGTCTGAACAGTCCCAACATAATTTACCGAAGTTGCTTCATCTATTACTTTTTGTGCTCCAGTAAATGGATCTATAATTGGATTACCACTTCCATCAAATACTTTCTTTCTAACTCCAACTTGTCCACCATCATATACTATATTGCTAGGAAATTCTGAATCCCTTATTCTAAGATAGTACTTACCTGATCCAATCGGGTTAGTTGGATCTGGTGGCCAAACATCTAATTGTGATACATCTTCAAGTTTTTGTGTATTCCCAACATTAATAGTAACTTTAGAACATCTTCCACCTGCAGGATTAGATAGTGCAGGTATCCTATAATCCAATGCCATACGTAATGGTGGTTGAGGACCAGTCCATGCTTCCTGCGTTTCCGTTCCTTCGGCATCCATAGCAGCCCAGTTCTGTGAGTGAGCAAGACCCAGTATATTAGATTCTGGTACACTAGAAGTAGTTCCAACACCTACCGTAGCATCTATAAAATGATTAAGTTCATTAGTAGCAGTATCTACACTCGGTTCAACATCAGTTACACCAATTAGAAAATCTGCAAAATGACTATCAGACTTATAAGATGAAATACCATCTTTAGTATTTGGATTAACAAACTGTATCTCAATTTTTGATCCAGTAAATTTAAAATTAGATGCTACTATACCATTAAAATTACTCAACCTTATCGCATGAGGATAGTCTCCAGTTGCATCATCAGCAGCAGTAATATTCGTAACTGTATCTGTAGCATGATCATACACTGGGAACAAGGAAATATCTCCTGCAAAATTTCTTACAACTTTATTATAAGAATCACCAGCATTGATTCCTACTATCTTAGCAGTTTCAAATTTTTCTAATCCTGTACCTCCATCAAAACCTCCTGATGTATTCACACTACCAATATATGCATTGTAAATTGAAGGTGCAATTATCTTTGCACCAATATCTTTTTTAGTAAAGAAATAAGGACTCAATGCAGTTATCTCATCACTACCAGTAACACGTATAGATCCTGCAGGAATTTCTCTACCATTTGTTGTACATCCAACTCCTGGAGTATACACATGTCCGAATCCTGGACATCCTTTACAAACTATAGTCTTAACTTCAGTTACATCATTTTCCCCAGTCTTAGTAGATACATTTAACTTTGTTGGAATGATTAACTTTTTATTTACAATTCCTACACCATCACTATTGTATATTAAATCTTTTGGTCTAATACCAATTAAAGATTCTGTTCCTATACCACTAATAGTTTTTCTTCCAGAACTAATAGAGTATATTTGAGTAGTTCCTTCATCTCCACCATCAATATAATATGAAGCACCATACTTAGTAATATAAATTGGTTCCTTCATAGCAATAGTAGAATCCACATTAATACTATAAGTTAATCTAAAGTAAGAATCCCTTAAACATGGTTGACCAAGAGAGTTCTCAATAACAATAGTATGTAAAACTACCCATCTTGCTCCACCACTTCCAGTTGGAACATAAGCATAGAATCTTGCACCAATAGCACCATACCAACCAAATTCAATCTTGTACATAGTAACATTTGGTGTTTGTAAATTATGCCCTGATGGCCCATTACCATTCATCGGATCACCAAGCCAATTATCAGTAGGAATATCAAGAGTCCAATATGAGTTAGTATCAAAAGGATCAGAACTAATTACTTTTTTCTGATCGGTCAATTGCATTCCACTTCTTTCAATAGCACTCCTATTCAAAGGAATAGTACTTCTTCTAACAATCGAAATATTTCCATTATGAATTCTAAACACATACTGATCTGTTGGATTTTTTATACCCCACTCAGTAGCATATCCAGTTCTAGATTCTGATGATGCACTTACACCAAAAGTAAATCCACTAATTCTACCTGGTTGATATCTGAATACTCTTCTCGATTGTAATACTGTAGAACTTTTATAATTATCATAATATCCAGGTCTAGTATTATCAAGACTCCTATTTGTATACGTATAACTACCACCTTCATGAGCACGAGGAAGAATTCCTGCATCAAATCCTGCCTTTAAAACTTCATTTACAGTATCAAAATTATAACCATCCCCAGTGACTGGATCATCTAATTTATTTCCACCAAGTTTAGCCATATCTCTATACCAATCAGTAAAGGTATCAATTCTTGCAAACGCAGTCGTGATACCTGCATTATAATCAACATGAGCTATTCCTGCTAAGGGAATGACATTAGCAACATCATCTGGAATAAAACTATCTTTCCAATCTTGTGGATAAGCATTATATGGTGCTACACCAGAATTATAAATGGCATGAAGATCATTACCCATTCTAATGAAATCACTATAAGGTTCATACATACCTTGGTTATACCACCCTAGTTTCTCAAATCCTTTTTTGGGGAAAGGATAACTATGAGATACAGGAAATATTTCTAATTTAATTCCTGATTCTTGTGTTTCTTCTGTTACTTTACCTCTATTTCTTCGTCCATATATTTTATTATACCTAGTTCTCCAGTTATGTTGAGTAATACCTGTAGCATAAGTAAAATGTTCAAATTCATTGGTATCTACTCCATAAGAAGATACATTAGAAAATAAACTTAACTGTGTTTCTGCACGAGGAATACCCAATAGTGTACTACTTACCTCACTACTATCTCTAAATTGTTCTGCTATCTTCCAAACAGTATTAGCAGTTTTAATTGATGGTTTTGCTCTTCTAATACTTACAGGTACAGTACTAATACCACTACTTAATAAATTATTTGATAGAACAATTCTATTATTATGACTTATATTAGAAATAAATGTAGCAGGTGGTATATACTCTCCAACAACTCTATCACCAACCGTTGCTCCTAGTATAGAATTAATTCCTACTGAAGTATCAAAATATATTTTATTATTTCTTATACCCTGATCACTATTTGTTTTTACAATAGGAAATGGTGTTGATAATAAAGGATCTCTAGGTTTAAATATTGTTCTACGACCATCAGTTGTATTAGTTACAATACCAATAGTACCATCATTGATACCAGAATCAGAACCTATACCTGTTGCAATTTCAGCAGGACCACCAAACAGTTCAAGATTATACCAAGTAATATTAGAATTATCTCTAGTTAAAACTGAAGTTGATCCTATACCAGTAACAGTACCTCCACCAGCCTGCAATACTGTTACTTCACCACCAGCAGTAAAGTTTAAGTTTACATCAAGATCAGCATGAGTTGCACTGACATTAGTAGCAATATCAGTAAGATCTTCTCTGACATATGGAGAACTTGGTTTCTCATCAAACACAACGGAGGTTGACCTTTCCATTGTTACATCATTAATAAAATAAGTATCAACCTCTGTTATTAGAGGATTACCAAACTCGTCTGTTAATACTTCACCACTTTGAATATTATAAAGTACCTGCTCATCGGCAGGTACTGTAGATACTGGCCGTTTATCGTCACCAATTCTTACATCTTTTCCACCATTCATTTATCACTGCTCCTCCCAGGTGAGACTAGCAGAAACTTTAATCGTGCCAATACCAACATCAGCAGTTCCTACAGATGCACCAACATTATATGCATTAGTAGTTGAGGCACAGAGATATAAACTTTCTACCTTATTAGTTAGTGGGAATGATAAGTACTCTTTATTGTAATCAAAATAAGGAGACAAATCATATTGCTCACCACCAGGAGGTGCATATACAGTTGCAACTATTGTTCCTGTTCCAGGAATAGGTGATCTAACCTCAGGACTTACTTTAATTGATGATAACTGTGCAAGAGTAGTTTCAGCAACAGAATCTGCTGTACCTCCACCATCTTTAGCAACAGAATACTCTTCCCTAATGAATGGTTTCGCTCTTGAATCTGGAACACTTGTTGATGTACCAAATAGAATTATATCATCGTTAGTTGAATCAACAGCAGAGAAATAATATCCATCATCTTCTATGTTCTTAGTTCTATCACTTCCTTTATTCTCAAGATATCCAAGAACAGAAATCTCTTTCTGCATAATATCTGTTGAATAATATCCTCGGAACCAACCATAAACACCAGTGCCAATATCTCTGATGTACTCAGCAGCAGATCCTACATCTGAACTGTTACCATTTGCTTGTTGATTAGTTACACGGAAAGTAATAGCATTAGTAGCAGTAGTAATAACCTTTATAGTCTTACTCCATGTTCCGTCTGCATCCATATCCTGTGCAGGAACTGATGATGGTGCTTTAATGAAATCAGTATCATTATTGTCCATCATTGGATCAATCAGACGAGGATAACTATGCGTACTAGCATGACTATCTAAAAGACATGTGAAACTTATGGATGATAACTTAATCTGAATATAATCACCAGCACCAACACTATGACCTGTCTTCATTCCAAGTGTTAATATGCCAGTAGCAGAATCATATGCTGTATTTGTAGATTGAGCTTGCTTGTTTGTTGCACTTCCACTTGTATCAATTGTTCTAACAACAGCACCAGCAGTTTCGCTAACTACTGCACCATTAAGGTG
>CEUI01064430.1_pt1 | contig 11910 bp, 10 predicted proteins | sample 531411 | NCBI WGS metagenome assembly CEUI01 (sample SAMEA2622841, study PRJEB7988) | marine metagenome | isolation source: saline water (ENVO:00002010), including
ACAAGTGTCTCCAGTCTACCAAACCATCGCTGTGTTCCTGGTCTTTCAAGAAAGGGCGGAGGTTTAGATTCCTCTTCAAGCTTCTTTTTGTACCATTCAATGTCCGCTTCCAGGGCCGCCGTGTCGATACGATATTGTGACGAAACGGCTACCCCCCACTTTTCGGCAGCGAGCAAGTCTGCATAGTCGGAAAGAGGAACAACAACTGCTGAGCATGACGCAGATTTATCCTGCGCAAGGATCGCCGGAGGAAGTGGCTTGCCTTCTCGTATTGGGTACACTTTCAGGCACTCCCCAAGAATCGGCTCAATCGGATCTGGCCGCTCGATTGCATCACCAGCAAACGCCAACGACGCCATCAACAGCCACATCATCGCCGCCTCCGGGCGTTTCCTCGATTAGCAAGATCACCAGCAGGGTCGTCGCCCTCGGCATCTTTGGCAATGTTCTCTACCTCTTCCTCAAACGAGCGCTGGATAGTCTCTGTTGCTACCTCAGCAGCGCGGTTCTTTGGCGGCTCAGAAGCCTTTGATGCCTTTTTGCCGGCCATACCCTTGCCGAAGACAAAGGCAAGCACAGCGCCCCCCAGAACGGCGAGAATCGTAAGCACGCTCTCCATACCTTCCATCAGCTTGCCACAACGTGAACAATGACGGCATTTGCCGGATCTGTTGCCGAGCTACCACCGGTAGACTCCGGCCCAGTCACAGCCCACAACGTAAGGCCAACAGAGTATGTCGCCCCAAGGGGCATTACGTATTCAGCCACCACCCCAGCAGGAGCATAAAAGATCCAGTCAGGGTGTGTGGTGCCAGGGGATGCAGCCGCAGCGTCTACCACCTTTACATACACGGGCGCGGAGTTTGCCGTGTTGTCAATCTTCACAACAAAGAACTCGCCGGACGCATTGCCGGTTACCGAAAGCGAGGCATTAGAGCTTGCTGATGGCTCAAACACCAAACGTCCTGCAAGAACCTTTTGATCGGATGTCTTAGTAAGCTCTGCGGCCACGTCTTCTATCCAATCGTTAGGGTTACTTTGGTCGTTGAGTCTGGATGGACAGTGTCCAGCGGGTTGGCGTTTTTAGTAGCCCACATGTGAAGGTTGGTGAACTCGAAGCCATTCGGAATTTGGTATATCTGGGTGGTGTTCTTGACACACTTGAAGATCAACTGAGGCTTGCTTGAGCCAACAACGGCGGCGTTGCCATTAAAAATCTTCACGTAGCAATCGCTTTTGACTCCACCCTCGACCACAACAGAGAGAAGGCTTCCGCCCGTGTAGCCAAGGTTGGAGTTCAAAGATGCCTTGGCATCATCCTGAAGAACTACCCGGTGCGTGACCGCCGTTCCATTAAATCTCGTAGCCTTCAGGGTCATTCATCTCGCCTACTTCTTGCTCAGTGCAGACATGGCCTTCTCAGCCGAATCACCAGCAATATATGCAAGGCCAAGATAAAGCCACTGATCTGACTCAAGCATGCCGGCAGCAAGAAGACCTGTGCCAAGAGCCAAGACGGCCAGCCGCCGCCAAGAGATTCGATGCTGAGAATCAAAAAGAGCCTTGAACATGTTCTTCATTTTGTACTCCTGTTTAGGTACCAAGCAGTTTAGCAATAACGGTACTGCTTGGGTTGCTTTGGGTCTCGGTTCCAGTGTCGTAGCTTTCTTGTGTTTGGGTAACCCAAAACGTGACGCCGGTTGGATATGTCGTCCCAGTGTCGCAAACATAAGTTACCTTCTCGCCGGCAGGGGCGTAGAATACTGAGTTTGCCTTTTTGCTTTGTGAGGCGCCAGACGTAGCGTTGGTGATCTTTAGGTAGTTGACTTGGCTTGCGTTTGCCGTGTTGTCGATTTCCACAGCATAGACGGTACTCGATCCACCAAAAACGTCAGCTTCGGAGGTAGCATTAGCAGTAGCATCTGTGATTAGTGTCCCAGCAAGAGCATCTGCAACAGTTCCAGTAGTTACGCCCATTTTTACACCTCAAGAAGTAACAAAAGTAGCTTTTACGTTTCCACCACTGATTGCGGCAGTAGATGAAACACCAGGATCTGCTGCCGCCCAAAAACTAAGCTTAGTAAACGTGATGCCATCAGGCATCTTCCATCTAACATTGGAGCTTGTGGGGCAAAAGACCACGATGTCCGGGTGGGTTGTGCCAACGGTGACCCCGTCAGCAATGTCAGTAAGCGTAATTTTAAGGTACGCCTCAGTGGAAGATGACCCATTTTCTACATCAATAGAGTACAGCTTGCCGTTGTCCTGGGTCACGTCTTGATGAACAGTGGTCGGACCAACAGCGGTCTCTACAGCAATCTTGTATGTAAGCTTGTCGCTTTCAAAGCGTGCAACTGAAAGTGCCATTGGTCTGTCCTTTATACGGGTAGATAAACGTCAGCAGCGACGGCATCAAGGTTTTCGACATTGCTGCCGCCGGTCGGGAATCGAAGGTTTGTTGCCGAACTGCCGTCTTGAACACCACTCTGCTCGACCCAGTTTCCCGGAGCGCCGTCGTTAGTGTTGATTGACACTCGGCCCGCGTCATGAACAACCACCCATGTGCCATTCCCGTCCGTAGCCAAATCTCGGGCATCTGTTCTCGGCAGGTCATCACTATCGGTGTTGTATTTTGTCCAGTCTTGGCCGCCATCAGTGCTGCGGGCATAGTTGTCGCCAGCAGTGATTAGAACAGTAGCCCCGCCAGCTACGACTTGACGGGCAACAGCATCAATAAGGTCTTGTGCTGATGCGGCTGAACCGTCTACAGTGGCCAAGGTCCAGCTTGATGTGTCACTCGATGCAGCGTAAATGACGCGAGTGGACCCGCTCTTTCGGACTAAAACCACCCAACGCGAGGTTCCGCTGTGAGTGCTATAGGCGATACCTCGAACAAGATAGCCACTGTCGGACACGGGGGAGTCCGCTGTGTCATACACCTTAGACCAAGAGGCACCGTCGTCGGTAGACTTGAAGATCTGGTCATGGTTGTCACACATCCAGGTGCCAGCACCATCAGACGCCATGTGGCGAATGTCTACGCCTGTCGTAAACCAATCAGTGGCGCCAGACATGTCGACTTGAGACCACGTTGAGCCGTCTGTAGAGCGCCAAAGAGTGCCATTCTGGCCACCAGCCATCCAGACGTTATTGCCCCAAGCCACCGAAAACAGCTTTCCGGCAGCCACGTTTGTGTTTGACCAACCGGAAGTGTTGGTAGGGTCCGAGGAGTATCGAATCTCTTTGGTCCCATTCTCGTTTACCGCAACCCAGAGTGGATCACCGGACCCGTCTTTTCCGTAAGCAATGTGGTTGTAGTCTTTCGTGCCCATGTCCGCAGAGACATACCCAGTCCAGTCATTCAAGTCAGAATGAGCCGCAGTGGCTACAGCACCATCCGCCCCGACAGTACACCACAAAGACGCGCCAGTTGAAGGGATGCTCACACCGGAAATGGTGGAACAACTCGCCTTAGCAACACCGTTGATGGTGTTGATGCTTCCTGCTGCTACGCCATTTATGGTGGAAATGTCCGGCATTAAGCAATCACAATGTTTGTAGCTGATGGGTTGAAGAAGATGACGCCGCTTGTGTCAGTTCCATACCCGACTACCCTCACGAAGTCGCCACTTGCAGACGGGGCCGTAAAATCAATCTCGCCAGTTGCTTCTGACACGTAGCAGGGAAGCCCCTCGTTCCACGTTCCTTCCACGTAGCTGTTGAGCTTAAAGAAACCGCGAATCAAAAGACCATCGCTAACCGCAGTACCCAGAGCGATACCGAGTAGTTGAGTTCCACCCGTAGCAACGGCATCTGCATCGCAATACTTCCACTTTCCATCTGTGTGGAGGTACATCAATCGGCCCGCAGCAAGGGTGTCCGACGAATCCTCCACCCCAAACGTGACAATGTCACCTACGCCAGTGTCATTGGCCAGCGCCGCAGTACCGCCCCAGAAGGTGCTCACACCCTCAGCAGTCACGGTCACAGCAGGCACAAGAGTCTGAACTGTAGAGTTGCTACCGCCCTCAGGAACAGCAACTTGAAGATGAATGTTTCCAGGGTCGCCAGTCCCAGTGCCCTGACCGCCCTTGATTGTCAGGTCTCTACCAGCAGTATCCGTTCCTGAAACCGGATCGACGGCAAGCGTTGCGTCTTGGCCGCTCCCATAAGCAATGTCGCCGCCTGACACGAGTACATCGCCAGCAAACGTCGTAGACAAATCATCAGCAATAGTCATTGCGACTGCATGACTGTTGACGCTACTACCACTTCCGCCGCCATCGGCAGTCTTAAAGATGATCGAGCCGCCTGCGCCGCTGCCTGTCCCTGCGCCGCCTCGAATCGTTAGGCTCTTACCAGCAGCGTTTGTGCCTGAAGAAGCGTCGACATTGAGCGTGGAGTTTCTGTTACCAAACGAAAACTCACTGCCACCAACAAACGCCCCCTGCCTGGTGAGGGTGCCATCTTCCGACACGTAGAAGTCCATCTTGGAATCTTGCGTGTTGCCTGTGCTGGTAAATGAGTTGAGCTTCTTGACCCGGATAGAGCCTGAGTCAACCGCATTGCCGCTTGTGTCTTCCAGGTCAAACCGCAGAATGACTGAGCCGTTTGAATCGGCCGTGTCGTCTTCGTTCTTTAGGACAAGGGCGGTACGTCCACCGTCAGTGTTGCCGCTGATTGTAACGAGCCCATCAGAGTCGATCCGCATCGCTTCAGTCAATGCCGACCCAGTATGGGTCGAGAAGATCAGATCGCCCTTAGTGTCATCCGATGCGCCATCGTGGCTGCCCTGAATCTGGGCCAACGCAACATTAGCGTGGTCCTCAAAGATGATCTTGGACTCACACCCACCATCGCTGTTCTCAGACGTATCGTTCTTCAGCGTGATGTAGGGCGCAGAGCCTTCAAGCTGGAGTTGCGTCCCTGGAGCGGCGGTGCCGATGCCCAATCGATTGTTGGTCTCATCGACAACAAGAGTGGTTCCATCGACCTCAAGGTCAGTGAGGACCGTGGCTCCACCCTGGCTATTGAAGTTGTTGTTGAAGCCCACTGAAACCCCCTGTGGCTATCGGCTGCGGTTATCGGCCCAATGAAGCCTTGCTGTAGCAACCTCCGGGCTTCCAGTTGCGTCATCAACCAAAACCCAGAGATAGCAGGTTCCTGCTGTGGTCTGCGCTGTAGGAGCCGTTGCATCCATATCGAGGGAAATTGTCACATGCTTTAGGTTGGACGTTGATCCAGACTGAAGCTTGTAGCCGGTGGCCTCACCCGACATAGGATGGTCCCTACCGCTATCCCACGTCAAGAATGCAGACAGAGTAGTCGCGCTGTTTGCATTCGTGAGTGAGATGTCTACGTGAGACAGCCAGCATGACTGCGGCATGGCCCGAGACTTGGCATCAACAGTGTCCTTCTCCTTTAGAAGAAGGCCATTGCCATACGATGTCGTGATCTCAGTCGTAGCGTTGTCGTTACAGATGAATCCCCGCATGGGAACCTCCTACTCAGGGATTCAGGATCAGGTAGCGGTGGTGACCATCGCGTACCAGTACGTTCCATCGCAAAGACATGTCGCGATTTCATCTGCGGCAACATCGGAGTTAGCAAGCTGAAGCTCCGCAACAGAACCACTTGAATTGACATACTTCAGTTCAAGGTTGTTCGATGAGTGGCTGTTTACGACATAGAGAATCATGCCCTTGCACTGTCCGACCGGGGGAAGGACCAAGTCGTCATCTCCCGCCCCAGGGGTCACAGTAACAATCTGTCCCGTGACCTGCTTTTGGCCAGCAGTGCTCGTTGGGTTCATCTTGAGCGTGCAGACATTGCTATCAAAGTCAGCCGCAGCGACAACCGTGACGCCTACAGACATCGGGGGGGTCGGGAAGCGGCCACCAGAAGAGGCAAGAACAAGAGACATCTTTTACTCCATGCGGGGAGGGTTTAGGGATTCGGTCAGTAGAATAACATACTCAAAGCTACTCGGGCTCTGACGGTTCATATTCTTTAAGTGCTCTCTCAAGAACATAGATTTGGTCTTTATACAGCTTAGCCTCGCGAGCGTATTCGTGTTCAAGTGGTTTTGGTCGTGCGCCCATCAGGCCATAGAACTCAAGAATGGAAAAGTCTGTGGGGTCATCTTCGTAAAGGTTTGGACGTGGAAGCATTGTGTCGCCTCTCCACCCTTCTCCGCCAACCATTCTGCGAGCAGTAGGCGCCTCAAGCCATCCAGCTTCCTCAAGAGGATGTCTCGCATGTTCCCTAAATAGCGCCGAAAGCTCTACTGCGGTTTCTACAGGTCCAAGGTTGGCTCTATCCATGGCAGAGATAGTATCCATAGAGCGACCGGCGCCTGGTATTTGCAGCAAGTTTCGCCACATCCACCAATGTGTTCCGTTCGTAGCGACGTACCGACCACGGCCCGGTGCATCTTCGTATGCCTTGTTGTCTACGGGCTCCCACTTAACTTCCAAAAACTCGTAGAGTTGTCCACCGAACATGTTTGCGTCCAGTTCAATCAGCCACGCTGGAACGACATTGTTTCGATTGATGTCGTACCCAAAGTAGAAGTCTTTCTCACCGGCAACAATAAACGGGGCCTGAACCCACGGTGTTGCCCGAGACACAAGACCCCTGAATGCGTCCTTTCCGCGCTGGCTTTCCTTAAATGCGGCAACATCGTAAATGTCGGCCATGAGCCTGATCGCATCCTCAACAGGCAACATCGGCAACAAGAAGGCCGTGCCCTTTTGTCTGTGCTGATTGTGGTAGTTCCCAATGGACCCAGCAAAAAGACGTGTATCCATCCACTCTGGCAGCACAAGCAATGGGTCCTCTTCATCAAGAACCAACCGTTGCGACCCACGAATCAGGCGCATTTGAGCAATAAGCCTTTGAGGGTTTCTCAGGAACGTGTCCCAGAACAAATCGATGTTCTTTCTCTGGTACGAATAGAACATGACGGTGTTGCGCATAAACTTGCGCTCAAACTCAGTCAGGTCTGAGTAGTCGAATCCTGCCTTTCTCGCTATGTCTGCCGCAGCGGATGGAGACTTACCCATCGCCAACTCATCTACAAAGATGCTTACTCTAAAGTAGTTATCAATGGCAGTGGCAGTCTCGATCATGTTCTGCTGCCACCATTTTGGGGATCGCCTAATAAAGCCAGCAAGCTTTGGCATCCGTTGTTCGATGTCTCTCGATATGGCCTGCGCTGTTTCAGCCTGAATGAAACTTGATTTCATTCCATGCCGAATCGCCAAGTGTCCAATCATGTCGTCGGTATAGACCTGGCCAAACCTCGTCACGATTGCGGGAGCGTGTGGCGTATATCCGCCCTCTTTCCACATTCGAGCAACCACAGCGCCAACCATGTCAGGCCGGCGACCAACCATTTTAAGGAAAGACCCAGGCATCTTTGCCAGATACTTCCCGGCAGCAAAGAACCCCTGCGTCTGGTACGCCTGGAACAGCGCACCCAAACTGACACCCGCGTAGTAAGCCGGGTTTGGCAGGCCAAGGCCGGTAGTCACGCCCATCTTAATCCGTGATGCCGTGACCGGATTCAGGTCCATGATTGTGTCGAACGCTTTGGCAAGGTGCAGTTGAGCGCGAACGGACTTGGTTTTTTCCGTTGGTGATTCAAGCGCAACATTGCCTCGTGCCGACTTAAGAACACGACCCTTGCCTGCCCATCCTGTCCAAGCCTGACCGACATTAGTTGCACGGGACACGGCATCTTCGATTTCTTTGATGAGCATGAGCGGCACCAGCGCCTCAGTGCCATCAGGCATCGTGTACCGTTGCCACTTGCCCTTACCAAGCTTGAACCCCCATCCAGCCAAAAGGTCATGCGCCTTTGTATAGGCCACCATGTCTTTTGTTCCAATACCCCAACGGCCAGGCCCAGCATCTTCTGGCAAGTCATGAAGGTTGAACATGTTGTTCGGTGGCGCAGGCGCAGGGTCGTACTTTGCTGGCGTTGTATCGGTCTTTCTGCGCAAAAATGCGTTTGAATCCCAACTCATTTCTTTGTTGATGTAAAACGCAACTCGGTCCACAAACTTGTCCCGGTCCAAAGACGTGCCAGGGCCAAACTTGCGGTGTTCGGTCATTTTTCTCGCATCAAGGGTGACGCCGTACTCTGCCAGATTCCTGGTCATCTTGCTTACAATCTCATTGGCCCGCATCCGTGCGACCATCTCAAGCATCGCCAGGCTCTGGTCATACTCTGGAATCGCTTCTGGGCTTGCGCCGATGTCACGGCCACGCAGCCCAGCCCAATCAAACAGAGACTCAAAGTCGCCGTTGTAGAACCAGTCGTAGACCATTCTGTATTCGATTTCAGCGCGCTCAATCAGCAAGTTTGCGTCTGATGTTCCCTCAAGCGACATGATGATTTCTTTGGCACGAGAGACAACATCTTCTTTTCGCGTCCAAAGACCGTGATGAATCTCACGGATTCCATCACCGATGGCATACAAGTCGGCATCCGTCAGGGCTTCCGTTGGGGTGTCTTCGTAGGTGCGAAGAATGCGAAGTGCCGAGCGCTCATGATCCGTCAAGCCATTTGAATTCTGTAACAGGCCCTGAATGGCGTCCAGTTGGTCATTGATTTCCATTCTGGTAAGCTGCGCAACTTCATCGCCCGAAGCAATCTCACCGCGCTGCATGCGGCCAAGGCGCCTGGATTCAGCCTCAAGGACACCGCTAAGACGGTCTACAAGGCCAAAGAGTCGCGAAGTGTCGCCTACGTTTACTGGCGCCACAAGCTGACCAATCATGCTCTTGTAGACTTCACGCCAAACCGTAGCATTGTCAGTCTTGATGGCGCGGTCAGCCATCTGTAGAAGCCATCGGTCAATCGTGTTGAGTTCTCGCAGGCTCTCCTGAACAACGCCACGCGGAACTGGATCGATGTAGTCATCACCGAACCCAGATGTCTTGAAGTTCTCAATGATCTTGTTTCTTATTGTCCGCACCTTGCCGCTTCTCTTTGCGGCAATCTTGGACATTGTGTTGACTGCGTTGACCATGGCGTGGCCAAGGGTCGGTGAGATGTTCTCTGCGTAGCGGGTAGCTCTGGCCGACACGCCAGCCTCAACATCAATCATGACCTCAAGGATTCGGTTGTATTGCTCAACACCCATAAGAGTAAAGTCAGCAGCACCGTCGAGCATGAAGTCAGGCATGATGTTGGACATTGGTTCGGCGCCAAGCTCATGAACCAGCGTCTTCATTCCGGCAGCCTGTGCTGGAGATAGCTCGATAATCGGCTGGTCGTACCGCATGGTAAACCCAGGCTGCGCACCGAGCCTCCGAGACACGTCCTCCGGCAAAGACTCATTGGCATTGTATGTCTTGAGGTTCTTCGGGTGGTCTCCCAGGGCGGCAGCAATGCGATGCTTTACAGAGCGCTCAATGCGCTTCATCCGTGACCTCGGAATGAATGTGCGCTTCGTCAAGCGAACCCACTCATCACCAATAAGGCCACGCTTAAAGTGCTCTGTAGCCACGTATGCGATGGCATTGTTGACTACCTCAACAACATCAACTTCTGCACTGACGGGACGCCGCCGTGGAGCCCACTCATGTACGTCTGGGTTCGCGCTGATGTCTTCAAAGTACACCTCAGACTTACCGCCAAGAGCTTGCCTCACACTTTCTGGCCGCAGGTCAACCCGCGCAGCTTCACGCGCACGACCAGCCTTCTTAACGGCCTCTGCTTCAATTCTTGCCGCGCGAGCCGGGTCAACAACAACCGTGGGATGGCGCTTCTTCATCACCTGGGCCTGAGTCGTTGACGCATACTGCCGGACTTGTTGATCTGGGCGCAACCACCGATCCCAAAGGTCTTTCATTTCCCTTGGGATGGCTGGATCTTGACCGCGAAGTCGCCGCCATATCTCTTTAATGGACCAAAGAAGCTGCTCAAACAGCCGCTTGACGGGGCCGGAGGGCGAGAACTTCGACTGCATGTAGTGCATCCATGCATCAGCAAGTTGCTCCTCACCAAAGTCCGTCAGCCTGTATGTTCCATCCGGCATGACCTCGTGTTCAAAATGGCGAACAAGCTTGTTCATCCACTTGTTGCCCATGATGGCAGACACAAGGTGGCCGGACTCATGCCAAAGCGTGTTGATGTCGCCATTGCGGAACAGGGCAACGACGTACTTGGCGGCTACGGGATCCCACTCAAAATATCCGAGAGCCTCGCCCTCACCCATCATGTAGCGGACTCGCGGGTCAGCCGGGTCGAACGTGCCACGGTTGAACTTGGACTTGATCTGAGTGGGCTCGAAGACCATGTAGTGGTACGTCCCAGGCTTTACGCCCTCCATACCACGCCGCGTTACGCCAAACTGCTTTCTTGGGCCGAAGTGATAGTGGGCATCCGCAACGATACCGTCGAATCCCATGCGCTCAAAGACAACACGCATGAACTCCGCGTTTGCGGTGTTTCCAGTGTCTGGATCATCAATGAACCAGTCGCCCTCGCGAATACGATCCATCAAAGTGGTTGCGTCAATCTCACCATCCGCCAAGTCATCAAACAATGACTCCTTGAACCGAGCAACCTCATCTACGGCGTCAAACTCGGAAGCAACCTCGTCTATTGTTTCGAACAACCGAATGGCGGAGCCTTTTTCATCAACAATGTCGCCAACATCGTCATACACATACTCCAACTCGAAGACGGTACGGCCCTTCTTGCCTGACGGGTCGAGGTACACCGGATTTTCCATCTTCAGATAGACGGGCAATACGCTGAACTGCTGATCGCCTAACGCTGCCTGACGAGCCATTTGCTCAATAATGTCAGACTCATACGCATCAATAAGTCCGTCAGCGTCTTCGGCATCGATAAGACGCCGCAACTCTGGCGTCTGCTTTAGTCGACGCGCGGCATCCAAAATGTCAACTTCGTCAAAGTCAGCAAGAGACTCAATCCGATCAATCTCTCGATCAACCCGACTTTTGATGTCGGGGCCTTCAATCCTTGCGTAGTTTCGATTTACATCAACAACATCATCGCTAAAGTAAATTGACGAGCCAAACGCACCCTCAATATTGCCCCGCTCAAACGCATCGAAATCCCGTGACGTGCCATGGTAAACAACCAGCGGCTCACCAGCGTCATCGACCACCATGGACCCACCAAACCACCGCCGAAAAGCCGGGGTCTCGGAAACAGGGGTGACGGGTTCCTCTACCTGTCTTGCAGCAGCCTTTTGACCAAACGAAATTGCTGGCGGGTCGCCATCAAACTTCAGTCGCTCTCTGGGGAAATCGACAACCCCGAAATCTCTGCGGGCACGCGCTTTAAGGAGTAGAGCTTCTTCAAGAGTAGCTCGCCGTCCAACGTCTGCGATGAGTCGGTCGAGGGCGACTCTGTCAACACCGGGTCTTGTGAACCAGGGGATTCCGGCAGAGGCGGGGTCTGAGATTTTGAAGCCACGAGGAACAATCCTGTTTTCTATGTTCTTGTTTTTTGTGTGCTTGTCGAGAACATCATAGTACGCACGCACCGCAGACTGGTCAAGAATGTAGGGGCGACCAGCAGAGTCCTCAAGAATGTAGACTCTGCGGCCATCATCCAACGGAACATAGTGCATCCCGTATCGACGCATCGCAAACTTGCCTTCACGGACATAGACGCCGCGTGCTGGCTCACGAACATTTAAGGCTTCTCTAAGAAGGATCGAAAGCGTGTTGTGGCCAACCTCTTGACCGCTACTCGCTACCCAGCTTTCCCAGTGAAAACGACCAATAGAACCAGCACCCTCGCGACCAACAGCCCGATACGCAGAATCCATGTTGGCAAGAATTGCTTCCTCAATGACTTCATACAAGGCCAGGCCGCGTGCGCCATTTAGAACCTCTGCCATTCCGCGCTTTGTCGAGATT
>CEUI01145575.1_pt1 | contig 11899 bp, 23 predicted proteins | sample 531411 | NCBI WGS metagenome assembly CEUI01 (sample SAMEA2622841, study PRJEB7988) | marine metagenome | isolation source: saline water (ENVO:00002010), including
TCCAAGCTACCAGCGTGGAAACCATCGCTACAACCGATATTGGCATCGTCGCAGACTCCATTACGAGCCATTTCTAATACCTGTCCGACAGAGTTGTCGAACTTGCCCGTGTATTTATCACGGAACTCGGATGTAACTCCCTTGTAGGCGATAAAGTTGCCTTCGGGGGTTAGCGGCATCCCTTTATGCTCTAAAAACGAATACAATTCGTTAATAGCGCGGCGTGAGGGGTTCTCCATCAATTTACCCAAGAACTTAATCAGAGGCTTATTGGTGATTCCTTGGCGCATGAAGCTCATCAGCTTGTCTACGACTACGTTGTGAACTGCTTCGCCCTTGTAGCGAACCAATCCCTCGCTAATCTCGACTTGCGCTTCGTTGTCGAGGTAATCCTCAACCGCTTGGGCAACGTCGAATAGTGATTCTAGCCTTTTCCATTCTTCTTGGGCTAGTGCGTCCTTGGCTTGATGCCAAGCTGGATGGTCATTGTTCATTGTATGGGCCTTGCCATCAATAACCACCGTCAGGCTTTTTTCAGTTAATATGTATGGTATCATTTTTTAGGGTTTGTTTATTGTTTTCTAACTATGATAATAGTATAACCCATTTTTAAGCCTGTGTCAAGTGTTTTTTAAGAAAAAATTACTCTGTTGGATTGCCTTTCGAGTCGAAAATAATAGGCTTGGGCCGTCCGTCTTTTTGTAAATTCTTTTTAGCCCATTTTTCATCTGCTGTAAGTTGCTTTACGCCGCCGCCTTCTTTCATCTGCTTGTCGGTTTTACTGTTAATTTTTCTAATTCCAATATCGGTTTGATGCTTGTCTGCGTGACTCCCCTGTAAATTATACTTGGATACCAAGAAAACGCCTTGTGAGTCCTCCTCAAGCCATTTTTCGTCCTCCATTGCTGCTTTCACCAGCTTGAGAACAAATAAGTTAATTTCTAAATTTGAGGGATTTTTATTGCCTGTGCATTTGTAAAAGTAGCTTCTAAAATGGTCATCCATCTCGAAAGTAACGCCGCCATGTAAAACGTCCTCATGTTTACAAGCCAGAGCGACCAGATAAAAAGCCTCATTGTTTACCAGCACTGGTTTTTTCAGTGCGGGATTGTATGAAATTTTTGGAGCTTCTTTGAACCAATCATTAGAACTTTTGTTGTTTAGTTCTCTTTGAATGTCTTTGTCTATATTCATAATTTAAGAAATTCTTCTCGCAGAGAAGAATCCAAGTAAATTTACACACCTGCTTTCCTATTATAGTTTTTATTCAAGCGTAATCATAATTAAATTGAGTTTTTATTCAGCACCAAAATAAGAAGAACCTCCCCGCTCATGGAACGAGGAGGTTTAGACTACCCTTATGGAAACCTACTAACATAAGGATAGGACTATGGATTCTACTTGCCGCATAAGTCAATCACGTTAATATAGTTTTCGACTTTGGCTTTAACTTTAGAGTCAAAATTATACGACCAACTATTGCTGCTCATTAGCGTAAGCATTTCATACTTTTCTAAAACGCTTTTGAACTCTTTTTTAATATCGTGCGTTGGCTTAATACTCTTTGGGCAAGAGAACTCAACTTGATACTCGCTTGCTACTGCTTGGATTGCTTTAATTTGCTTAAAGGTTTTTTCTGAACCCGTCATAGCATTATATTTTTCTAGGAACTTGCCTAGAGAACCATCTGCAACCGCTAGATTGAGCTTCTTAATGCTGTTCACCTGTTCTTTAGTCTCGCCGCGATAGTATCTGTCGCTATCTGGATTCCATTGATGGAGACTATCAATCTCTTGAATGTCTCTCCACGCTTGGTGAAGATTACCGCTTTCGATTACATCTTCAATTTGAGCCTTGGCCCAAGTGTGCAACTCAACCCAACCGTCTTTACCTTCAATCTTGTCTCGTTGTGCGAGCTTAAAGGCGTAGACGTTTTTCGGAAAATCAATTCCACTCTGTTCGATAACCTCTTTAAGTTGCTTGAGATTGTGTGGGCATACCCAATTACTATGCGGCAAACCCTTCTCTTTTCTCTCTACTTGGAACTTATCAATGATAACATATACTCCGCTTTCATTCTCTACGTCCAACTCTGCGACTTTCCAAAAATCAGATTTTGGAGAGTGATAACTCCTCAAGTCCTTTGCTCCAGTGAAATCAAACTCGAAACACTTCGCGGAATGTTTAGCGTTCTTAACATAGGAACCACTACTTGAGCTTGAGGTGCTGCCCATGCCGAACTCTGACAAGGGATGTTGCTCCAACTTGGAAAGCATCTTCACCTTGGCATCAAACTTCTGCTCATCAATGAACTTCTTTTTAGCTTTAGGAGTCTTGTAACTAACAAGATAAACCTTTTTGCCCTCCGTGTGAGCGAATGGCAAAAGTTTACCCATACTTCCGCGCCTATGGCCCATATCGTTCTCAACTACCACTACATTCTTGGCGCATGAGATGTTATACGAATCATCATACTTGTAACGAGTCTGATAACTATTCTTCTTGAGAACATGAATCTCCATATCCTCAACCGCTTGGAATGTTTCTCCACTAACGAGTTTGCCATTCCAGACGAGCTTCTTTGAAAGAACATTACGCAGAGCATAAAGACCGCTTCCGTAATCAAAAATTTCTCCATAGAGGCACTTCGCAGCAAACAGTGTTTCGCAATTAGTGAAGTCTTTCAGAATCGTGTTTGCCAACTCGTCTTGAACTTTTTTAAGTCTCTTGAGGATAGCCTTACGGGTATGGTCTGTGTATTGTAGCTTCTCACGCGATGCTGAAATTTCCAAGTCTCCAATATCAAAATGTAATACTAGGTTTTGCTTCAGCAACTCTCTCAATTCATGCTCTGCATCAGTCTTAAATCCAAGAGAATCTTCGTCAATGGGGTATCCAATGTTACCCATGATTGCATAGGCATCGCCATTGCGACCATAGCGTTCGTTTTTAGCGTCAGTCCAAGTCCAACCGTCTCCAGAGAACAGTGCATTACCCTTATCCTCATACTCTAGTTCTGCTCCTTTGATTATCGGGCGAACTTGAAACCATTGAAAAAGGGTTGCAGCTTTTTCTACGAACTCATCCTCATCACCATCACGAACTGGCACAACAATCTCAATACCGTTCTCCTCATCTGTTGACTCAACAGACAGTTTAGAAATTTGCCCCAACTGCGATGGGTCAATAAACGCATTGTACGAGTGCTTTTCTCCGTTTAGGAAAGAATTGATAACAAAATTATCACCGTAGGCAAAAGCAGACTTGGAACCGATACCGAGCATACCAATCTGGTCGTTAGAATTACGCTTGGTGGACTCTCCGTAAAAAGCGTAAACATCGTTAATCTCTTGGTCGGAAAGTGCCGTACCATAATCCCTTACCTTAAAATAAGGATTGAGCCGATTAGGTAAACTAACCTCTATGGGCTTATCGCCATTCCCCGCTTCAACTTGAGCGTCAACAGCATTACAGGTATATTCCCTCACCACCGCTAAAATCTTATCAGAGTAGAGTTGATCGCGGAGGATTCCAAGAATGTGGTGAAGTCCAGACTGCTTAATCCCGAAATTAACGGAGTTTTGGATTCCTTGGGATTTTACTGAAGTCGGGTCTTTTGCTTTAGGTTTCATTAGTTAGGTTTCTTTCTGTTTGTTGTGTATGTCGTACTATGCTGATAATAATAACAACCTTTTAAGAGTAAGTCAAGAACTTTTTTACTCTTTCTTTAACTCTGAATTTAATTGAGTTTTTATCCTGCGATAAAAGGTATGCCTAGCCTTTGAGCTATTCTCTTGTTGTCTCTCAATAATGCTCCAGACTTAATCTGTCTCAATCCAGTTTTATTGGTATGTCTACGACCACAAAGACCTAATTTATTAAGTCCCTGCTCTCGTTTGTTGATTTTGCTGTTTCTTCTTGGCATATTATTTTAACTCCGATAGTTTGCTAAATTTTCTTTCAAACATAACAAACTTTCCTACTTTTGTTTCTTGTAACAGTTTTAGATACTTCTCTGCATCTTGTTTCCTCTTAAAGAATACAACGGATACCCATTGTAAATTATTATACTGCTGTTTTATCTCATAGAAAATCATTTTGTATTTTTCTTATGAGTTCCAGTTCTGCGAATCTTCCTCCTAGATTTGTAGTAATCGTTTTTAACGAAAGGATGAGTCATATAATAATTAGATAGCATAAATTTTAATTTACGCAAAGCAATCGTTTCAACCTGTCTAATGCGTTCTCTGGTTAGGCTTAATTTATCTCCAATCTTCTCAAGCGTTTCCTTATCCATAGTACCAAGGCCAAATCTCCTATAAAGAATAAATCTTTCCCTGTTAGAGAGTTTAGCTAAAAATTTATGGATAACATCTATGTTGTCTGCGATTAAGGCTGCATCGTCAGGTCTATCATTTTTCTTATCTTCAATAACTGATTCTAGGGTTTGTTCTCCTTCGCCATCTTGGGAAATTTTAGCATCAATAGAAGTCACGTTTGTCACTCCCGATTCTAAAATACTCGTCGCTGTTTGCTTTGTGCATTTTACTGCTTTGCATATTTCATCCATTGAAGGTTGCTCGCCTTGGTTCTTCTCTTTGTATTTGTTAATAAACTTGAGAATTTTTGAATGAGTTGCCCCCACATGAACTGGTAATCGAATTACCCTGCTTTGATTTGAAAGTGCGCGATAAATACATTGCTTAATCCAAAATGATGCGTAGGTAGAAAACTTTGCGCCTTTACTTGGGTCGAACTTATCCACCGCTTTAAGCAAACCAATGTTACCTTCCGAAATTAAATCTTCAAAGTCTAATCCATAGTTGCGGAAATCTTTCGCAATTTTAATAACAAGTTTAAGATTAGATCGAGCGAGCTTTTCTTTTGCGGCTCTCGTACCTCGTCCTCCCCGCTTTATTTTAGCCGCGAGTTCCTTTTCTTCTGCCTTGGTCAAAAGGTCATGGTCGCCAACCTCATTGATATACAATGAAAGAATAGAGCCTTGCTCCTCTTTGGAAACAAAATCAATTTCCTGCTTACGACGACGAACAGACTTCTTTTTAGCTCGACCAACCCCTTTTTTCAAAGGCGGCGATTTCTTTGAGGGGATGCCATTCTGGGACTTCTTCGCTGACTTCTTCTTCACCGACTTCTTCTTCACCGACTTCTTCTTCGGTGGAGTTTTCTTCTTCGTCTTTTTTATTACTTTTTTCTTTTTCATTAGTAAATCCGAGTGCTAGTTTTGTTTTCTCTACAACTTTATGTACGTCAAGCCATGTTAAACCTTGCTCTAACTGTCCATTTGAGTCCATGTGTTCCATAGGCGTACCTTGCCATGCGCCTCCGAAATTAACTCGACAGGTTGGGCCGTAATAGCCTCCCCATTGAGACTTTGTTGCCTTGCCGCGAATGTGTACCGTTACAAACGGACGCTTATCTCTCACCCTCCGTAGCCTGACTGTCGCCGCTTCAAACGGAAATAGTTCTGTTTTTGTGCGCGGAATAACGTCCTCGAAATCAATCTTGCCTTGGCTTACCAATTCCATTACCCGTGAGTTTTTTTCCCATTTTAGTTTCATTTTGTTCCTTTTTGTTTTACTTGAATGTTTGCCACTTCTCCTCTGAAGGAAAATGTGCATCTACTTGGTCTGCGTTGCCTTCCCATTCTTCACCGTTGTTTCCAACAGCGTAGATTAGTCCATCGTTCTTATCCATTTCCTCTACGATATATCCACGATTATTGACGATAACCTCGTCACCAATTTTTATATGATTTTTATTAAGCATTTTTAATTTTTCTTATTCATTAAATCTAATACGATGTTTGTCGCTACGAGCGCAATAATAACTGGAGAAAAGGCTATTAACGCCAGTAATCCGAATGTTGCTGATAATATCATTATGTCCATGAGAGATTATTCTAGTTGATTTTTTAATGTCGTGTCAAGTATTTATTCTTCGTGAGTGCAATAATCGCACATTAACGTATTAGTTCCGTCAGTAGTTTCGACTTCATACAGATGATTTACGACCTGACCACATTCGGGACATTCGATTGACCCATCAAAATAAGACTCATTAACTACTTTATCCATCGCTTTACATTTTAATTAGTTTTTATTAAAGATTCTTTTCCACCACGGCTTTCTAGTTCTACCGACAACTTCTTGAGCCTTTCTCCATTCGCTCTCGGACTGCTCTCCATAGACATCATCAACCCATTTCCACGGACAAGATGGACTGTCGCGTACCCACCAACCCTCATTACCTGTTGGACTCCAATTAGGAGGCGGTATTTCTTTATTCTCCTGTGGTTCCATTTTCATCTAACTCTAAACCGTTTCTCCGTTCGATTTCTTTAACGTCAGTCGTGCATGGATCAGAACTATACCAATCGTTAGGCTCGTCTTGTTTCTGCCATTCTTGTTCGATTAAGTCTTTCATATCGTGAACTTTGTCAAACATTCTGTCCGTGTTCATTAGGTGCTTATTATCGGCAATAAAACAAAGTTTCCTGTAAACTTCATCTAATATCTCTTTGTCAGTCATATTAAATGTCCCAATCGTTCAACGCACATTCAAATGCCCAGCCCATAGTATATGTCTCTGGTGCTGATTCGTGATACTTTGCGTAAACCCTCATGGCACTCCACACAACCTCTGCCGCCATTCCCTGTTCGTTGGCAAGGTCTAATGCCATTGCAACCGCATCTAAATCTTCATGCTGCTTTGGTAGCTCCATTTTTTTATCCACAATTTTCCTTAATGATATAATCTTCTTTGGTTATACTTTTGTAAGCGTAGTTCTCGCTTATGTGAAGTAGGTCATGCAGCTTCTCTGGCGGCAATGGCTCAAACTTCGGTTGCTCGTTCTTCGTGACGCAGCCAGCAAAGAACAACGGGAGTAGTATTAGTGTTTTATTCATAATCTCTTATTGCAATTACATAAGGGAAGCGGGGTACACCGTCAGGCGTGAGATTAAAATACTTAATCGTTGCTTCCTTTCCTATTAAATCTTCTGCTTTCTCTAGCAATTCTGTTAGATATTCAAACGACCCTTTAACATTAGAGTTAAACTCTTTGCCATCTTTATTCTCAAACTTGAAATGCTTAATGGTTCCTGCGCGGTTGCCCTTGCCTTCTTCATATCCAAGAATCTTATATTCTTCATCAATGAACTCCTTGCGCTTGAGCAGCCTTGGTGAGCGTTTATTCTCATAAGGCCCATCGAGCCTAATCATTTGGCCTTCATATCCCGCTTCTACATAATCTTCATAGCAACGGTCTAGTTGCTCTCTGCCGAGGATTTCAATAGTTTCTACTATCACAAGGCAGTCATGTTTCATCAAGCTCAACTTGCTATACTGTGCGTCTAGCATTGAGGTTCTGTCTGAAAAAGTATCCTTTTCGGTAAGGACATACTCGCCCTCACCAATCACGGGGGCATCATAAATATGATACTGAATCATCTCGGCACTCTCCGCAAGATGTTCTTCTGTGAGATTTTGCTTGCGAACGAGGTGAATGATTTTGTTAAAATCGTCTTTGTAAGCATGATTATACAATTCACCGTCAAGAGTAGCATTAGGATACTTCTCAAAGAGCGGCTTTAGTGCTTCGTGGATATGAGGCACGGCAGTAATCTCCTTACCAGTGCGAGTAAATAATCCCTCTCGCATGGCGATACAACGTATGCCGTCCAGCTTGGGTTGAGAAAATACAGGCGCACCAATGCCCTCCTCATCAATCTCAAACATTACCTCCTTCTGTCTGTTCTTGTTCTTGAAATCCTGTGCAAGCATCGGTTCGTAAAACCTTTTCTTCTCAATGTTTTCAACATTCAGATGGTATCCAGCCTTGAGCTTTTTGTCATGCTTCGCAACCGCTTCTTTAATCGCTTGTTCTTCTCCTGTTGTCGCGTTTGCCTTCCCTTCGTTTTTGCCCTCGCAAACTGTCCAGTTGTTTTGAATCTTCTTGCCATCCTGTTGACCAGAGATTGTGCGGAATTTATTCCCATCAACAATGATTTGCCAAGTTTGAATTTTTCCTACTGTGGTTTTTTTATAGAGTGTTGGTAGCTTCATTTCGTTTTTTTAAGTTCTGGTCTATGTTCTTTAATAAGGTTTTCAATCGCGGTCACTTTCGTTGAGGATGAAGGCGAACGCATATTGACGATTGCCCAAATCTTTTTTATCAACTCGTAGTTTCTCACGGTGATATAACTATACTACGTTTTTTAAGAAATGTCAAGGACTTTTTTCTCGTCGGTATTTTTATTAGTTTTTATATCACCCCCTCTCCCTTCTCGGATTTTTTCAAGACTTTCACGAATTGACTCAAATATCCAATTCATTTCGTCTATCTTCTTATTCATGTCTGCTGTGTTTTTTGTCATATTATTCGCTCCCTTCAAAATGCGAACGGCATTTCTTTTTTAGTCTCGCTTTAGACTTTTCTAGGAAGTCCCACAACTTTTGTTCTTCCCTAGTGTTAGCCTTTATATCGTATTCATCTTTAGCTAGAAAGAATATCTCCCCAAACTTCTCGTCGATCATGTGATCGAGCGTAATTTTCCTCTCTTGCTCTCTACTATTCATTGTTATTCCTTTCCGAATGGCCCCATAATTGCGCCATTGCAAACTCGAATTGTTCGTGCGGCTTCACATCTACAATATCAAAATGTAACGCTTTAGCTCTTGCTTCGTAAGCTCTGTGCGCGGCGGCGGCACTAGAGAACTTGCCCTTCGTGAGTTCCCAACGCTCAAAACCGTCCTTGTATCTATTCTTTATCCAGTATTGATGTTTCATCGTTCTATCTTTTCAAAGTGTTCGTCTACGATGTCCAGAATATCTCCTTCTAGCTGATTCTTCCAGCCAAACTCCCGTAGTTGAGGCCACTTTTCCCCAAAGTATTTTTCAATATCTTCGTGAATATCTTCTTTAACGTCTAGTATCTTGTATCCCATGATTTTTTCTCCTTCTTTTCTTTATGTCTCTTTGGTTATATCTTGTTTGAGCTTTAGAAGGCATATCTTTCTTAACTGCTGCTAACGCTGCTTCGCCTTCTTCATCAGTCATATCCATATCCATGCGCCAAGTTTTCGCCCAATTAAATTTCATTTTTAATCCTCCAATACATAACTCCAGTAGCGACTATCAGTTTTATCCTGCTTCCTATCCCACAAGATGCAACGTGCAATGTAAGACGGTACATTCCACATGGCGCACATATCGAGCCAGTAATTTTCTATATCTTTATAGCGGGTTGCGTCTTTGCTCTGGTCTAACCCAAATGCTTGAAATAAGTGAGTATCCATACAGGTTACTCTTGCTCGATTGGGATAAATCATCTCCAAAGCAAAGGATACCTTTGCAATCCCAAGGCCAAGAATCTCTTTCACTAATCTGTTACGAAATTTCTGCCAATCGTTTCCTTGGTACTTATAGTTTTCGGGATTATCCCAAAATTTTCGAGCAAACTCCCCAATGAATCTAGTACGATTGTTATGAAGTCCTACACGCGCTCCAACTATGATGTCCATGAGTTTCTCATCATCATTGAACCAAACAGTCCAATCCTTAATAGCTTCATACCCAATGACATTGCGCTCCCAAGTCGTATGCACTGACATGAAAGCAAAAAGCCAACGGTGAAAAATCTCCGTATCGTTTTTAGGAGCAACGCCTTCCCAATACTTCTCGTAGCGTTCTACCTCTTTCCTATCAAATGAATTAAAGAGAGCATCGACTTGTTGGAAATCTATATCTGTGCGGATTTTTGTGGGCTTACCATCTCTATCCCAGAGGTTGAATTGCTCCTCCTCTTTCTGTGTGGGTTGAGTTCCTATGAAATCTAGTTGTGTCATTCGGTTTTCCTTTTGTTCGTATCGCTGCAAACAAAGGTAAACCAATTTTTAATGAATGTCAAGAACTATTTTTTGAATTGCTCTAAAAAAGCATCGGGGTCGCCATCTTCATCATCATCGTTAAATAAATCGCTCGAAATAAAATTGAATTTATATTCGTTCTCTTTATCTATTACTGTAAAATCTAAACCCTCATCTAAATCCGCTGCTTCTACTATATGACTCAATACATCAAACAAACATAAGTGACACAAAAGTATTGGTTTTTTTTCTGGTTGAGCCGCCGCAACCACATTAAAATAAGCTATTTTATTAGCCTTGAACAGAATCGAATAACTTTTTTTAGAGTAATCTACACCACAATCCTCACAAGTAATTCTTTTGCGCGGTTTTACGGTCTTGGGGTAGACTATCTCTGCGTTCAGCATCCATAAACTATTACACTAATAAAAAAGGTCGAGGTAGTTTTTGCTACCTCAACCAATTTACCCCCATGCGCGGTTGAACAACCCCATCGCGCATACATTTATTTGGCAACCCTACTCTGTTTTTTGAGCTTCTGCTAATTGCGATTCAAGTTCGGCAATGCGAGCATCCTTTTCTGCTGTGAAAGGATTTTCGGTGGTGATTTGAGCAGGTTGCTGTTGCATGGCTCCTTGCATACCGCCCATTGGTTGCTGCTGCGATGCGGCTTGTTGTTGGGCCAAGGCAGCTTGCCTCATAGCTTCTTGCTGCTTCATGGCTTCTTCTTGAGCTTTTTGCTGCTCCTCCATTTTATCGCGGATTTCTCCTGCTTGCTTTAGCAAAAACTCTCGCTCGTCGCCTTCTAGTGCTTCCGTATCTTTCCACGGGATGCCGAGTTTATAGAGTTCCCAATTTTCTTCTAGTTTATTCATATTACTGTTTTATTCCTTATTCCCCGTTTCTCCTTTTGGGCCGATGGGGCAGCAGCCCGAAATACCATGCACCTCATTTATTTGGCACTTTTCTGTTAGTAAATAATCTTCAACGGATATTACGTTTGACTTGCTCATTTTTTCAAATGAAATATCATCAATATACATAACTTCTGTTTTTCGTCCAGCACCAATAGTGACTTTCTTCATGTTTATTTGGCTCTTTTCAATTACAATTTATAGAACTTGTGATTTCCTATAATTTTAACGGGTTTTCGCCCTTTTGTCCAGTATGGATTAGCCTTTATCGTGCAATAATGATTTGCTCCACCTGTAATCTCTTGATTCATGCCGTGCCGACAGACTTTTCTTGCTATCTCCCTAGCAACCTTCATTGAGGGAGACTTCCAGAGATAATATAACTCATGCTCCTTCTTGACCTTGCCCTTACCAGCGTTCCAGATACTAAATTGCCAAGGCTTTAGGCATACTTGTGATGCGCTCATGTTTCCTTCATCCATACGTTTTTGTATAACGCATCCTACGGCTTCCATTCCTCGCACAGATTCTCCCCGCGCCTCTCCAAGAATCGTAAGAGCCACAATCCGTTCGTCGCGTGAAAGCACTTGGTCTGCCAGCATATCTAGCGGCAGCATCAGCAGTAGCATAAATAATCTAATCATCATGTTTATTTGGCCTTTTTTTATTCATATTTTTTGGCATAGCTTTTTTATCCCAGTGATTTACTTCTCCAGCTTTAGAACACATTTCGTCCCACCAATCTTTTTTCGGTGTCCTGTCTGGGTTATCAAGTGGTAACGGTGTCCAATGGCGGTGTTTACCAGAATTATTATTGTCTCTCATAATATACTTTATTTGGCACTTTTCTGTTCTTAAATAACATTAAATAACTTCAATAAGATTACCACTTGTAGGATAAGAGTGCAAGCAGCTAAACAAGTTCTCATCAATTCCATCAGATGATTGAATCTATCTAGCTTAAATTCTGCGCGTTTTACCCAAGGGGGAACTGCGCTATACTTGTCTTTCTCTTTATCCATGTTTATTTGGCACTTTTTCGTTCGTAAATAATGGGTGGGAGGATTCTCATTTACCTCCATCGTTTCGGGGTCACA
>CEUI01023361.1_pt1 | contig 11898 bp, 20 predicted proteins | sample 531411 | NCBI WGS metagenome assembly CEUI01 (sample SAMEA2622841, study PRJEB7988) | marine metagenome | isolation source: saline water (ENVO:00002010), including
TTGCTTATACAAGTTTTGTAGGTGTTAATGGACTTCAATAGTAAAAATAAAAAAAAACAAGTGATTATAAACACATACCCGGCTCGGGAAGAGCAACAAACCAAATATTAATTTAAAACCAAAACCAATGACGTTTTATTATTCGACTAGAACGTGGAATAGTCAACCACAAATTAACCAAGAAACTGTAAACCTATGGACTCATCTTTCAAATAAAAAAAATTGGAGAATAGTTCAATTACCAAACGGTTTCTATCAAACCGAGTACCAAGACCTAGAAAAGGAAGATACTTGGCACGACGTAACCCGAAGAGAAACTATTGAAGGAGCAGAAGCAGCTATTGATGGATCAGTAGCACATTATGCGAAGAAAGTAGATTTCTTAAAAGGTCCAAAAGTCGTTAAAACCTTTAAATAACAATTAAATCAAATTCAATTAAATTATGTCAAATATGATAGTAAAAAATCTTAACTTTGGAAACGAAGCTAGAGATAAAGTATTTGAAGGAATTGAAAAACTCACTAAAGCCGTTAGCTCTACATTAGGAGCTAGCGGTAAATGTGTGATTTTAGAAGATTCTAGTGGTAATCCAACTATAACCAAAGATGGTGTTACTGTAGCAGAAAATATAATATTAAGACATCCAGTAGAAAATATGGGTTGTACTTTATTAAAACACGCTGCTAAAAAAACTGTAGAAGAAGCAGGTGATGGAACAACCACCGCTACAGTTTTATCTCATTCTATTTTAACTGAAGCTTATAAGGTTATTGATAAGCAAAATATAAGAGATATAAAAGAAGGAATTGACAGTGCAGTAGATAAAGTTATAAAATATTTAAATAAAATATCTATTCCTGTAAAAGATAAAATGCTAGATAATGTAGCTACTATATCTACTAATAATGATTCTAAATTAGGTAGTTTAATAGCTAATGCTTTTAGATCAGTAGATACTACTGGAGTAGTAATGATGGAAATGTCTTTATCTGGTGAAACATTAGTAGAAATAATTGATGGAGCTCAATATCCAAAAGGATTAACTAGTCCTCATTTTATTACTAATAAAGAAAAGAAAACAGCAGAACTAGAAAATCCTTTAGTTTTATTATTAGATTCTGAAATAAATAGTATAAGACAAATACAAAGTATTTTAGAACATGTTATTAAAAAAAGAAAACCTTTATTAATAATAGGAGATTTAAGTCAAGATGTTTTAGCAGCTTTAGCTATGAACAAAACAAAAGGTAATATTAAAATAAATGTAATAGAAGCTCCAGTATTAGGAGTTAATAGAAAAGAAATATTTGATGATATATCTTTATTAACAGGAGCTACTATAATAAATGAAAACTTAGGAGATGATATGGATCTTTTAAGTGTAGATTATTTAGGAAGCTGTTTAAAAAGTATAACTAATAATACTGAAACTATTATTCAAATAGGAGACACAAAAACAGAAACTATAGCTATTATAGAAGATATTAAGAAAGAATTAATAACATGTAAAATTCCGGATAAAATAATATCTTTAGAAAAAAGATTAGCAAGATTATGTGCTAAAATTGCTGTAGTAAAAATCGGTGCTAATTCTGAAGTAGAATTAAAAGAAAAATTAGATAGAGCTGAAGATGCTATTTGTGCAACTAAAGCTGCAATAAAAGAAGGTATAGTACCAGGAGGTGGAATAGCTTTATTAAATGCTGCAATGAATTTAAAAGAAGAAAATGAAGGAGAAAAAATTCTAGCAAAAGCATTAATCTCACCATATAAAACAATACTAGAAAACGCGGGTATTGATCCTATTTTACCTAAAAAAGAAGGGATAGGAATAGATGTTACAAGCGGAAAACAAGTAGATATGGTTAAAAATGGTATTATTGATCCTTTATTAGTAACTAAAAGTGCACTAAAAAATGCGGCTTCAGTTGCTAAAACCATTTTATCTACAGATTGTGTAATTAATAATATTAGAGTTGATGAAAGCAATAGGTAGAAATTTGATAATAGAAAAAACTAAAGAAGGAACTACTAAAACACAAGGTGGTTTATTATTAGGAGAAAAACAAAAAGAAGATATAAGATATACTGAAGCTACTATTTTATCAGTAGGTGATGAAGTAAATGGTTTAAAGTCTAATGACACTATTTATTTCGATAGACATGCTGGTCATAAAATAGAAGTAGAAGATAAAACATATCATGTTATAAAATCTCAAGATGTAGTCGTTGTTGTATGAAAAGGCTAGAAGCGGGAGATATCAAAGATATGAACCTGTTAAAACATTACCGTATAATACGCAAATGGGCTTGTAAGAACAACGGCTTAAATAACGCAGATCTTGAATTATTAATTTATTTAGATTGTATTGATCTTTTTACTAAGAAAGATTTTGAAATGGGAGTATATTCTTATAGTTGGGACAATAGAAGATGGAACAGATTAATAAAAAATAATTGGATAGTAGTTTGGAGAAACCGCAATAGAACTACTCAAAAATATAATATTTATAAGATTTCTTTTAAAGGAAAACAACTTATAAATAAAATATATAGAATTATGCTAGGAGAAGAAGATATTCCTACTAGTGAAAGACGAAACTCAATTATGAAAGGTAAATCATATATTGACAAAGTATTACAGACCTCTATATATAACGTAAATAGAGATAAAAATAGATAATTATGCCTAACACAAAACCAAATCTTAAATCTAAAGCAGGAAATGTAACTCATCCTTTTTCAGAAAAAACAGTAAATGCTGCCAATAAAATATATGGTGCAGAGCATGAAAGAGAAATGCCTCATCCATTAAAACAAGTGGGTGTAATAGCCGCTAATGCTGGTTATAATGCGATGGAAGCTATCAATCAACTCAAAACTCAATTAGATCCTAGAAGTGGTAGATACCATGGTAACATGCCTCAAGGATCACACGGTATGGGAACTGGTTCAACTACAGTTGCTTTACCTGAAGCAGACGTACAAACTTTTGGTTCTGGTAGTTATACTAATCCACAAGGTACAACTGATTCTAATGCTAATAATAATAGTAGTGCTTTCAATTATAGTTTTTTAGAAGATATAACAGAAGGACCACAAGCAAAATTTGATGATCCAAATAGAAATAAATTTGGTTTTTGGAAAAGAGATGATCAATCTTTACAAGCTAGAATAGATGATGCCGAAGCTAGAGGTAAAGATGCTAAAGCAGCTAGATTAAAGAGAAAACAACAAAACTTCCAAGACAATCAAAGCGCTAGAGCAACAGGAAATTTCTGGGATAAAATTAATCCTAAAAACTGGTTATAATGGCAAGAAGAAAAATATCATATAAAATTCCACCTTTAAGACAATTAAATAACGCTGCTGCTATGCAATTAGGAGGAGCTCAATGGGATCAACAAGGAATAAATAACTGGTCTCAACAAAATATAAATCAAAACCAAGCTGCAGCTTTTAATCAACAATTTAGAGTAGGTTCTTATAATTCTACTTATGGTAGTGGAGGAAGCTTTGATCAAGGAGCTATGAATGCAGCGGGTATAAATCAAAATTGGGGAGCTAATAATGCTAACACTAGACAAGATAAAATAACAGGTGCTACTATTGAAAATAGACCTTTTGGTAGTGGAGATTTTAAGCCAACTAGTTTACCTACAGGTGAAACACAACAAGTTTCAGGTTCTGATACTTTATCTCTAGGATCATTAAATGAAGGATTAAGAGATAATGTTGTTAACAAAGATGGGACAATAGCCCCTACAAATGATATTCAAAATGAAGCTTTAAATACTTTTTCTTCAGAAATAGATCCTGTAGATAAAACTCAATTTAAAAACGAAACTATAAACAATGTAATGGCAAGTGATACAAAAGTATCACAGAACCCATTTGAACAATTATACAAACTAAGTTAAAAATTAAAATTATGCACAACAAAAAATATGATCCAGCAATGGAAAAATTAAAACCAGGAACTAAAGTTGGTATAGTTGGAGAATCTCATATATGGGATGGGCCACTAGATCAAACTGGAAGACCTCATGGAGAGGGATCTAGTTCAGGTATAAACGGTATGCAGGTATTAAAAGCACCTTCTATGTATAAGGCAGGTCCTATAACTCAATTAGCAAAAAAATAAGTTATGAGTTTCGAAAGCCTAGTAGATAAGCTTATGAGAGAAGGTAAATCAAGAACTTCAGCACTAAAAATAGCTGGTTCTATAGCTAATGCTAAATTAAAAGGTGCTGGTTCTGGACCTACTGCTGCTCAAAAAGCCCGTATGAAAAAATAACAGTATGAGAGCTGTATAAAACTCATTTAACATTTAACATTTAACATTTAACATTTAAAAACAAAAATTATGGCAAATTACATTAAAATTAAAGCAGCTGATATAGACGGAGGCACAACTAATGGTTCTGATATACTAATCGGTAAAATTATATATGTTGCTCAAGGAGCAGCAGATGGTACTGGTAGCGCGGATACTTTTAGCGTTGTGACTGAAGGTGCTGAAGGTGCATCTGTTTGGACATATACAGTTACTGGAAAAGGTTTAGATTGGGCTAATCAAGTGATTTCAGCAGTAACAGCTAATCCAGGAGGCGTTATGTCAATCGTACAAAATAGTACAGGTGTAAAAATATCTGGAATATCAGGTTCATAACATCATAACACAAATTATTAATCACAAATCCCTGTTAGTTTTCTAGCAGGGTTTTATTAAAACAAAAGAAATGGGAGAATATTCAGGAAACCACCCAAGGTTTTCAAAAAAACAAGAAGAGCGTTATGATGCTAAAATGGCACATGATAAAGATTTAACCGCTTCTGCAAGATTACATTATTTAGAGAATGATGAAACTCATCATCCAGCTAAAAATTTAGCAGATTCACGTGAAATCAAAGATATGTCAGGAGCTTATAACGTTATGGGAGATTCCAATTCACCAGCGCCTCATAAAGGAGCTATGAAAGGAGATCAATCTGCAACGCATAAAGATTATGCACATTTTAAAGATACAGATCCACATTATCATGGACACACAGGTGCATCACATGGAGATCAATCTGCAACGCATAGAGATTATATGCATGGACATCCAGTAAAACAAAGTAGAGTAGGTCAAGAAGTAGACGGTAAAACAATTACATGGGATCCAGTACATGAAGATTTAGGTCCAATTGGTAGATGGGCTAATAATCTAAGAACTTCAGATTTTAATTTAGGAGGCGGAGGACAACGTCCAGGCGATGTACTTCATAAGTGGAGAATGAGTGGAGGTCCAAAAGGATCTGTAAATAGATGGGGTTATACTAATCCAGGAGCAAATTTATTTCCACCTGAAAATCCAATTGAAGGGAAAGTAGTTCCAGCTAATCCAAATCCTTTTACTGAAGGTAATCCATCTGGTGGTTTAGACAATGTATTCCACGATTATAATCAAGATGGTACGATGTTAGGTAGAGGTTTACGAAGATTGGCAAACTGGTGGAATAGGTAATATCATTATTAATTAATTAAATCAAATCTAATGAAAAACTTATTTAAAGTATTCTTATACTTATTATTACCATTTGTGTATCCAGGCGTAATTTATATTTTACAACAATATGAAAGTGTATCATATATAGCTTGGGATATGAGTATTTTAACACCTTTAGCCTTTTTATTATGGTTAGGGTATGGTTTAAGAATTATAGGAATAAAAATGAAAAATGAATATATCAAAAACCGGTTATTTAAACAATAGCCCAGATATTAATCAACCTCAAAACATTATACCAGGAAATAAAATCACTATGAAAGGAGTTGATTTTAAAGTACTAGGAACTGATGATAGAGGATATACAAAGATAATGTACCCCGGTTACGATTATACGTTTCCCGGGGCACGTTACGTTGTAGAGAAACCTATATAGTATGGCTTTTAAAATGAAAGGTGCTCCCTATTGCAGAGAAACTTTACACACTCCAGTTTATCATCAACCAATGGATGATAATACTAGAGGAATGGCTACTAAAAATGGTAGTATTCTAATTAATGAAAAACTATCTCCATTAGAAGAACAAGAAACTTATAATCATGAAAAAACTCATAATTTACAAGTAAAAGAATTTCATGCATCTAATGGTGAAAAAGGTTTAGATTATGAAGACGATTATTTAATGTTTGATGGGGTAAAATATCCACGAAAAGATGGTAAAATATATTATGAAGGTGAATGGAAGGAAGAAGGTTGGCCAGGATTTATTTGGGAACAAGAAGCATATCAAAATACATGAAAATATAACGAGGTAAAATAATATAAAAACAAGTAATTATATAAAATGGCAAAGAAAAAATTTAAAGATACTACTGTTGGACAATTATTGTTTGGAGCAGCTTCAGTTATTAATCCCACTTTAGGAAATGTTTTACAAGGGGTTACTTCACCTCAAGAAGCAATAGCAGAAATAACTAAATCCGAAGCTCCACAAGAAGATAAAATTAAATTACAGCAATTAATATACGATCAACAAAACAAAGAACTAGAAGCTATAACATCACGATGGGAAGCAGATTCAATGTCTGATTCTTGGATGTCGAAAAATGTACGTCCATTAGTATTAGTATGGTGTATATGTATATTTTCATTAGCTGGAATATTAGATAGTGTGGAAACAATACCGTTTCATATAAATGAATTATGGAATGATACTTTCGAGAAGGTGATGATGTCGGTCGTCTTAGCCTATTTCGGAGGACGCACGACAGAAAAGGCAACTAGTATTTTTAAAAAATAATAACAAATAAATAAATAAAAAAATGAGCACATACATAGCAGCAATTAGTGTAATTCCAAGTGACACTATTAATATACCTCAACCTGGTGTTCTAGACAGTGGAACAAGTACTGCTGGTGCTGGAGCTGGTAAAATAGAAGATACGGGTGCAGAATGGACTAATGCAAAAACTAATCTTGTAGGTTATAATATTGAAAATGGCGATGTAGTATATAATACTACAGATAGTCCTAATAATATATCACAAATTTCAAAAGTAGATAGTGATACAGTATTATCTATAAGTACTAATGTATTCCAAGGAGCGACAGATGGATATGAAATATATAAAGGCAATCAAGCTGGAAATAATGGATATTCATTTTATGTAGGAACTTCTGCAGGAGATAAAAAAATAAAAGTATTAGATATTAGTGGAAATCAAGTTACTTTAGAAGGAATAGAAGCTAATACTATATATGATCTACAAATTGTTAGAGTGTATTCTACTGGAACTAGTGGGGTATCTAATATTGTAGCATTAGAGAAATCAAACTAAATAATAATTAATAATTAAATTAAATTAAATTATGGCAACAAAAGAAAAAGTAAATAAAATTAAAGAAGAAGAATTAAAAGAAGTTCAAGAATTAACTGCACATGCTAATACTTTAGCAATGCAAATAGGAAGTTTACAAATTCAAACTTCTAATTTGATAAAAACTTTTAATGAAAACGACGCTAAGATAGTTGAAGTTAAAAACAATCTTCAGAAAACATATGGTGAAGTAACTATAGATTTGAATGATGGTTCTATAAAAGAATCTGTAGAAAATGATGGAAAATAATATTAGAAAAATAAGTATTGGATCTGATTATAAAAATGATGCAATGCATTATGCTGTAGGACAACAAGTTTATGGAGGGCATGAGATATCTCATATTTTATTTGAAGAAAAAGATAATTCATATAACATTTATATAAAGAAAAACAACGAAGTATTACCATGGAAAAAATTTAATTCTAACATGGCTATATCAGTTGAATATGATTTAGAGTACTAATGAGAAGTTTATATGATTTTATCGTAGAACCCCTAGGTGAAACATATAGTAATAAGATTCAAGTAGAGAACCAAGAACTAATTTTAAATTCAAGTATAGAAAATTTTAAATTTGTAAATAGATATGCTAAAGTAAAAGCAATTCCTTTGGCATATTATACAGGAATACAAGTAGATGATATATTAATTATTCATCAAAACGTGTTTAGAACTTTTTATAACACTAAAGGTGTTCAGAAAAAAAGTAGATCATGGTTTAAAGATAATTTATATTTTTGTCAACCCGATCAAGTATATTTATATAAAAGAAATGATACATGGAATTCTTTTAATGATAGATGTTTTATAAAACCTATTGAAAATAAAGAATCTCTAAACAACGATAAAGAAGTTAGTTTAATAGGGATATTAAAATATGGAAATAGTTCATTAGATGATAAAGAAATATATCCTGGAGATCTCGTAGGTTACACTCCTTACGGTGAATGGGAATTTATTATAGATAATGAACGTTTATATTGTATGAAATCAAATGATATTGTAATTAAATATGAAAATAAAGGAAACCAAGAAGAATATAATCCAAGCTGGGCAAGTAGCAGTAGATGAGCTAATTAAAGTAGCTAAAGAACCTATTGTTGATTCAGATGATGATATCTCAGCAGATAGACTAAAGAATGCAGCTGCTACTAAAAAATTAGCTATTTTTGATGCTTTTGAGATTTTAAATAGAATTGAAGAAGAAAAAAATATGTTAGAAGACAAACCTAAAAAAGATGAAGTTAAAAAAGAAAAACCTTTTAAAGGTTTTGCAGAAGGAAGGTCTAAATAATGTACGTACAAACTTTATATAAGATATTAACAGACCATATAAAGCCCCATATAATAAAAAGAAATAATAAAAATAAAAAATGGGAATATGGATACAATAAAGAACATGATGTTATTGTTATATCTAAAACAGGTCAAATTGGTGATATATATGAAATTCAAAATTTAAAAATAGCACTTCCTAAACAATCTAATAAACCACATAGATTTAAAACTAACAAATTTGAAAAAGCTGAATATCCTAAGGAATTAAGTAGAATTAAAACAGTTTTTGATTGGAAACAATATCCACAAGATTTTAAAGAAAAATGGTTTGAATATATTGATCAAGAATTTAAAAGACGGGAAGAAGGATTTTGGTATTATAATAAAGATATTCCTACTTATTTAACTGGTACACATTATATGTATTTACAATGGAGTAAAATTGATGTAGGAGCTCCAGATTTTAGAGAAGCTAATAGATTATTCTTTGTGTTTTGGGAAGCATGTAAAGCTGATAAAAGATGTTATGGAATGTGTTATCTTAAGAATAGACGTTCTGGATTTTCTTTTATGGCATCAGGAGAGGTTGTTAATTTAGCAACAATATCTAGTGATTCCCGATATGGAATATTATCTAAAACTGGACCAGATGCTAAAAAAATGTTTACTGATAAAGTTGTACCAATATCAGTTAATTATCCATTCTTTTTTAAGCCCATCCAAGATGGTATGGATCGACCTAAAACAGAATTAGCATATAGAGTCCCAGCTTCTAAATTTACTAGAAGAAAGATAGAGTTAGGAACAGAAAGTGAAGATTTACAAGGATTAGATACAACTATTGACTGGAAAAATACAGGAGATAATAGTTATGATGGTGAAAAATTAAAACTATTAGTACATGATGAAAGTGGCAAATGGGAAAAACCAAACAATATTCTAAATAATTGGAGAGTAACAAAAACCACATTAAGGTTAGGTAGTAGAATTATAGGTAAGTGTATGATGGGTTCTACTTCTAATGCTTTAGATAAAGGTGGAGATAACTTTAAAAAACTATACGATGATTCAGATGTCACAAAAAGAAACGCCAACGGACAGACTCGCTCAGGACTCTATTCTTTGTTCATTCCTATGGAATGGAATTACGAAGGATACATTGATTCTTATGGAATACCTGTCTTCGAAACACCGTCGAAACCTGTCAAAGGTCCGAGAAACGAAGAAATTGAATTAGGTGTTATTGAATATTGGCAAAATGAAGTAGATGGTCTTAAACAAGATCAAAATGGTTTAAATGAATTTTATAGACAATTTCCACGAACAACGCAACACGCTTTTAGAGATGAATCAAAAGCTTCACTATTTAATCTAGTTAAAATATATGAACAAATAGATTATAACGAAGATTCTCAAAATCACGCGTTAGTAACTAAAGGTTCTTTTCAATGGGAACACGGAGTTAAGGATACAAAAGTATTATTTGTACCAAATCCTTCAGGAAGATTTAAAATATCATGGACACCTCCATATAATTTACAAAATAATGTAATAATGAAAGATGGAATAAGGTATCCTGGTAACGAACACTGTGGATGTTTTGGTTGTGACCCATATGATATCTCAGGTACAGTGGATATTAGAGGATCAAATGGTTCGTTACACGGACTTACGAAATTTAGCATGGAAGATATTCCACCTAATCATTTCTTTTTAGAATACATAGCTAGACCTCAAACAGCAGAAATATTCTTTGAAGATGTATTAATGGCATGTGTATTTTATGGAATGCCAATATTAGTAGAAAATAATAAACCTAGACTTTTATATCATTTTAAAAGAAGAGGATATAGAGGGTTTAGTATGAATAGACCTGATAAACTTTATAATAAATTATCAGTTACTGAAAGAGAGATTGGAGGTATACCAAACTCTAGTGAAGATGTAAAACAAGCTCATGCAGCTGCGATAGAATCTTATATTGAAACCTACGTTGGTAACTTGGGAACTAAATATGGAGATATGTATCTTCAAAAAACATTAGAAGATTGGGCTAGATTTGATATAAATAATAGAACAAAACATGATGCTTCTATTAGCTCAGGTTTAGCTATAATGGGTTGTAATAAAAATCTTTATAAACCTATATTTAAAAGACAATTAGATCCAAAACCATTAGGTTTTAGAAAATATAATAACAAAGGATATATTTCAAAAATAATAGATTAAATGATAACATACAATTATGCGGGTTCATTTCCTAGTCAGGTGGTACCAGACGCGGAAAAGCAAACAATGGAATATGGTTATGCTGTAGGACGTGCTATTGAAGGAGAGTGGTTTTCTGGAGATAGAGGTGGTATGGGAAACAGATATCAAAATAGTTGGTTAAATTTCCATAGATTAAGACTATATGCAAGAGGCGAACAACCTGTTCAAAAATATAAAGATGAACTAGCTGTTAATGGTGATTTATCTTATTTAAATTTAGATTGGAAACCAGTTCCTATAATTCCTAAATTTGTAGATATTATAGTAAATGGAATGTCACAAAAAGTATATGACATAAAAGCTTTTGCTCAAGATCCTGAAGCTTTACAACAAAGAACAAAATACGCGGAAGCTATAATGAGAGACATGTATGCTAAAGAAATGATAAAAGCTACTCAAGAAGCAACTGGTATGAACTTTTTTAATTCTGCTGATCCTAATAATATTCCAGAAACTCAAGAAGATTTAGATCTTCATATGCAATTAAGTTATAAACAAAGTATTGAAATAGCAGAAGAAGAAGCTATAGAAAATGTTTTAGCTTCTAATAAATATGAACTAGTAAAACGTAGGTTATTACAAGATTTAACTGTGATAGGAATAGGAGCAACAAAGACTAGTTTTAATTTAGCAAATGGAATTAATGTTGAATATGTTGATCCAGCTAATTTAGTATATTCTTATACAGAAGATCCAAATTTTGAAGATATATACTATGTTGGAGAAGTTAAATCATTAAGTTTAGTAGAAGTTAAAAAACAATTTCCTTGGTTAACAGATGAAGAATTAGAAAAAATTCAAAAATATCCTGGAAATGCTAATTATACTAGAAACTTTTATGCTCAACAAGATTCATATAATCAAGTACAAGTTTTATATTTTGAGTACAAAACTTATAGCAATCAAGTTTTTAAAATAAAACAAACAGAACAAGGATTAGAAAAAGCATTAGAAAAACCAGATACATTTAATCC
>CEUI01045693.1_pt1 | contig 11894 bp, 20 predicted proteins | sample 531411 | NCBI WGS metagenome assembly CEUI01 (sample SAMEA2622841, study PRJEB7988) | marine metagenome | isolation source: saline water (ENVO:00002010), including
AGTGTTGATTGGATTGATGAGTTGAGTGATTGTAAAGGGAAGAGGGTGGATATTGTTGCTAGCCCTGAATTACAAAAAGAACATAAAATTGTAGTAGTACCTACTGTTATCGTGTTTAACGATGGGGAAGAGGTGGAGAGATTTCAAGCAAACATCATGATGCAGCTTGAAGCAACGAAAGATGAGGTTCAGGAAGCGGTTGATGAAATTATAATGAGTGCATTCTAATGAGGGCAATTAAAGGAAGAAATCCTGAGCTGATAAGTCAAGCTGATATAGACAAAATTAAAGGGTGGAGGACATCTCATAGAGACAATCCAGGTGGTGGTCGTTCTACTCATCTTATGGCTAGTTCAGATAATTTAGTTTTCCCTACGTTATTTCAGGAGGATGATGGATCGTGGACAGAGTATGAAAAAGATGAATGGAGAGAGGCTCTTGAAAGGGCTAAAAGAGAAGGTACGGTTCATAAAGCAGCAAACCCACAAGCTGCTAATCTTATAGCTGAGGGAGCATGGAAAGGACTACATACTGAAGGCGGATTAATGGATGTTTTAAGTGAATGGGGTAGAAACAGATGAACACGGTTAAGAAAAAAAAAGGCACTAGAGTTAGGAAGCTAGCTAATGGAGGTAACGGGAATGGCAACGGCGATCCAGTAAAAGAAACTACAGCAACACCCCCTCAAATTATTTATGCTGATTATGACGAAGATGTTATAGTTCCAGAAGGTGCTACAGTAGTTCGAACAAACAAACCTCCTGAACCAGGATCTTTTGAGAGTGTATTAAATGATCCATACCTAACACAATATGGTGGCTCAAATTACCAAAGCACACCTTTGGTTGATCTTACTCTTGCTCTTGGCGCATACGGTTTAGGAAGTGCCTTGCCAGCGATTGGAGAAGGTTTGGCAGCAAGTTGGAGAGGATTAACTGGGGTTGGAGAGAGTGTGTATAGCACTCTTAGTGGGCCTTTTAGTACGGTATTTAGATCACCTTTAGTAAACCCAGTAACAGGGAATCCTGTAGCTGGCGGTGCAATAACTGGGGAAGGTTTAATTAACTCATACTTCGCAGCACACGGGGCTATGAACTTGCCTGGGGATATAAAGGCCTTTATTGATGACCCTTCATGGGAGGCTGCAGGCGATATTGGGATAGATGTACTTGAGATGCTTCCTGTTGCTATAGACTACTTCCTGCCAAAATTCTATAGTGCTGTAAAAAATACAGTATCCGCCGAGTCTAAAACCGCTACCGCTGAAACACCCGTAATATCTCTTGAGTCTTCTACTACAGGTGCAAGGGGAACAGATGCGGTTTTAAATGCTTTAAGAGAACAGGAGTTAAAAAGAATATATACCTCTCATTTCGCTGATCAAGTAAAAGGTGTAAAAGCAAGAGGTGCTGCAGGTATATTAACTGAAGCAGAAGTTGAGGCAGAAATAGCTACAGTTCTTGCATATCAAAACGAATATCTATCTCACCCAAGATTTTTACAAAAATTAGAAGAGGCACAAAAGATTGCGGAGCTTCAAACTCAAGTTATACCTGGAACAAAAATACTCACCCCTCAAGCTAATGCTGCTATAGCTGAGTTTGGGGGCGTTAGTAAGTTTGGCTTTATGGGTGAGGTAAAAGTTGCAGAAGGTGTTTATGAATGGCAATTAATCCCCTTTGCTGACGCAAAAACTACAGCATTTAAAATGGTTGAGGAAATGCAGAAGGGTGATGATGTTTTGAGAAATGCAATAGGTAGAGCTAAAGATGAAATATTTACAACTTATATAGATCCAGCAACAGGTGTATTACAAAAACAAGAAGCAAGAGGTCTGTACACAGCAGGAGGGGAAGCAGTTCAAGGTGAGGGTATGGCTTTTGATGCTGCTGAAATAGCGTATCTAAACACACTAAGCCCAGAAGACCTTCTTAAGGTTTTAGCTCACGAAGATAATCACGCTAGATTAATACCATTTTTAGAGTTCACCTTAAATACTTATAACACAAGAAGGTTTACTTATTTAGATGATATTTATATCCCACCTGGTGGTAGAGCTGCTACAGACGGTTCTATTAAACCAGGAACGGAGTTGTTTAAAATCTTTATGAACCCAAGAATAGGTCTTTCTGAAAGAAATTTAACATACCTGGCGGATGAGGCAGAGTTAGCTGCAAGAATGGGGGAGATAAAAATTAATTGGTGGGAACAGCAAATGAAAGCTGGGGAAGCTGGATTGTCTATGGATGAGTGGATGTACAATTGGACTCCAGACATGGCTAGGAAAGCATATGAATTGTGGGATCCAACGGGTGGACATTCACTATGGTTGGTTATTAAAGGAGCTAATGAAAAAGAAAAGTTTCAAAATATAACAAATCTTCTTAATAATTTACTTACACCTTCTGTGCCCATAGCTGTTGCTGGTGGTATAGGTGTAGCAGCTACGTCTACTGAGGCTGCTATAGAAGAAGCCCCCACGAGTAACAAACGTGGAGGCTTCATATCAAAGAAAAAAAGACGTAAAGGCTATAGATTAATTTAAGTAGCTTAATAATAATTTGTGACGACTTGAGTGCTTGAGTCGCTTCAAAGCACGGTCACGTATTTGCCTTACTCTCTCGGAAGAGAGATCAATCATCTCTGATATTTCTTCTAATGTCTGAGGGTGTTCAATACCTATACCAAAATAAAGCTGTAAGATTCTAGACTCTCTAGGGGTAAGGCCTCTTAAAGCTGATTGCACTTCTTGCTTTAGACTTTCATCAACTAATCCTTGATCAGGATCATCAAGTGATGTATCCGCCATAAAATCCCCTATCTTACTTGACTTATCTTCATCGCTACTTGCAGGCGCATCTAAACTCATGTGTCTGTTAGCATTTTCGAGAATTATTTTAACATCTTTAGCCGTCATGTCTAACTCGGCAGCTATCTCTAAAATCGTTGGGGCTCTCTCAAGGTTCTGCTCTAGAGACGCATAGATTCTTTTAATTTTTATTAAAGATCCTATTTTGTTTTGAGGCAGCCTCACCAACCTTGCGTGATCGGAAAGCGCAGATAATATATTTTGTCTCACCCACCATACGGCATAAGATATAAACTTAAAACCACGAGTCTCATCAAACCTTTGGGCTGCACGAATCAATCCCAGATTACCTTCACTAATTAAGTCAGGTAGGCTAAGTCCTTGATTTTGATACTGTTTAGCAACAGAAACAACGAATCTTAAGTTCGCTCTAGTTAACTTATCTAGTGCCTGCTTGTCCCCATTACGTATCCTTCTAGCTAATTCCGTCTCCTGATTTATATCAACCATATCCTCCTTAGATACGTCTGATAAATATCTATCAAGGCTAGGTTGTGACCTGTCAGTTATTTGCTGTGTAATTTTAAGCTGTCTCATTTGCTGTTTCTCTTTCTAACTTTTTTAATAATCTTTTCTTAGTTAATTTAAGTGTATTAATTCTTGAATCAATTGAATCTAATTGAGTCCTTAATAAGTAATCTTCAAGTATGTTATCTACTATATCTTTAACTACCTTATATGTGTCAGCATATCCTGGCCAATAGTCTAGGTTTGGAAAATGCTTTCCCGTGTAATAACTACAGGTAGACCTATCTACACCTATAGCATCACCTATCTCCATTGTAGTGCAATAAGGTGTAAGAGCTACACCTATAGCTGCTCTAACTTGTACGTGATGCCGTACACGAGATTTACTTCTCACAATACCTAAGGTTTCATATACCTCAGTTACTGCTTGAGTTATAGCGTCTGTTCTTTTCATTTTATTAAATTTTATTTTTTGACAGTTTGTTACATAATATATCTTCATAAAATGAAGAGATATATTATATAACTAACCTCTCTTCTGTATCTGGATGGATGTAAGATTTTTTGTAATTTATTATCTCGCAACTTTTTAATTGAAGTAAATCATTTAATACGAGCATAGTTATTTTATCTTTTCTATCCTTCCGTTGATATATTTTTTTGTATGCGTCTTTTTTATATAAGACGTAATCGTTAAAGTCTACGTTGCCTAAACACCAATCTAAAAGTTCTTTTCTTTCTACACGCACGAACCCCCCTACCTCACATATTTCAAAAGCTATCCATTTTGCTTCACCTAATAGCCATCCGAGATCACCATGCACGTTTCTAAACTCCACCCATATTTCATCAGGTAAATTATTACCTTTTACATCAACACCATCAGGCCCATGCCAAAAATCTACATGAAGCTCTATATCTTCATCACGGGTAGACTTATTTATACCGCTAAATATTCTTGCATATCTAGTAGCACAAACTCCACCATCTTTCCAAGACTGCTTTCGCCTCTCGTTAAAAAGGTTGTTTATATTGCTCATATTCTTTTGAGATTTCTTTAATTAGATCTAATTCAGTATTTACCCAAACTCTAAAGTCCTTTATATTACTCATTACATCTTCAATCTCAGTAAGAATATCAGAACCATCTTCACTATAAAGGCTTTCATGCAAAGTGCTTGTTGCTTGGTGAATTCTTTCACATGCCTCCATATAGAAAACGCTTACTTCCTTCTCAGTCATTATCTATAGATTTTTTTATCTCTTGTATTGCTTGATCTACTTGTAGTCTGTTTTTAGCTAAGTAAACTTCACAATCCATTTCGTTATCCATGATGTACTTCAGAAAAAGCTTCCAACGCATAGGGAAATCATGATGCGACGGTAAGTAACCTTTTGTTTCTATAATCCAGGTAGAATCCTTACAAACAAAATCAGGTGTGTATCGTATAGGGTGTTGAATTGAATTGGTCCTATCAGACATGTCCTTTTTTTTGTTTGTCATCTTAAAATACTTATGCTCAAACCTAAAGGATTCCACTAAAGTAAATTGTTCTTCTTCATATGAAAAACCTATACCATGTTGACGCAGTTGATCCGCACAATACTTTTCAATTGATGACTTATACTTTCCTAGTTGTTTTTTTTTAGATTTAGAAGTTCTCTTATTCCTTTTCTTTCTCATCAAGAGTAAAGTTACTCTATAATTAATTGTTAGACGATAAAATAGTTGAAAAATTTATAGATTCTTGTTTATCTGATTGAAAATGAATTGATTTGAATAAAGGTTTCTTTCTTATCCAAGATACAAATCCTGTTTGAGACATATTCATTATAAGTTTATGTGGCTCTTCTATAGGTGTAGGATAACCACCAGTTTCAGTCTCTCGGACTTTCCTAACATGTAACTCAGTGAGTTTCCGTATGTTATGGTCTGGAGCTTGAACCTTTCGATGAATTGTAAGGAAGCAATCTGCTCTGTTTACGAATTTTCCACCACCTTCAGTGTCTTCAGCGTAAGGGGCTACAGGTAATCCATCAGCACCTTTACGTCTTTGAGCTTCAGTAAATGCATGCATGTTTAACCATACTGCTACATTGTTAGCTTTTGAAAATGTTAAGAATGAACTAGCAGATTCATAATGATAATCATGGACACCTATATTACTACCTTTCATATCTAACTTCAAGCTATTGTAAGGATCTACAAATATCCCATCAACAGGTTGTTGTCTTAGTATTTTTTCCATAAAAAGGATTATATCACTATAACTGTATACTTGATTATTACTAATCACAGTAAAATGTTCGTTCACCCATTCATATGCAGATTTTCTTTCATAATAATTCATATCTGATATCTTTTTATCAGAGGCAAATTGCATTAACTGCATTTTAATTGAGGCGGTTCTATTTTCAGAAGAATATAGAATCCATTTCCAGCTATGCCTGATAACTGAATTAACTATTAAATACAAAGCGGTTGTAGTTTTACCTACATTGCTATGACCATTCATAATAACGAATTCCTTCTTGTATCTGAAGTATTCGTCAAGACTCGAATCTCCTGTGTCTAATCCTATTTCTATTTTACCTTGAGAGAAATCATCAATCCACCTGAAGTCTTCATCATCAGAAGATATAAAAGACATATCTCCGTCGTTAATTAATAAATCTCTTTCTGCTGAGTTTTCGTTATCTATTAACGCTTTAATAGGCATTTGTTTACCTTTTTCAATTCCGTCAAGAATTGTAATCTTAGCATGATCAATAGAATCAAGATCTCTTTTCTCTATTTCTCTAATAAGGATTCTTATAACTTCATCTTCCTCCATACGTCCAGCAGATATGTATCCACCGCATAATATAGAAGCCTTATTTAGAGTGATCCATTTCTCTCCATCTTCAGCATTACGTATCATACGTGCAGCTAAGTTTAGCTTCATATAATCCGTGTAAGAATATGATTCGTTTTCAGGTGTCTGTTTTTCTGCGAATTCTGTAGTGAAAGCACCAAACTTATCGTAAGAATCTTTGATTATTATGTCGGGATCATGAGATTCAAAGCAAGCCCTTGACTCATTTATTCCAGACTCATCTACTTCAAGACAGTATTGTTTTTGAAAATAGTTACATAACGCTCTAAAATGATCCCTATGTCTTTCGGGATTTGTAATCTTTACTAAGGCTTTTATCCCATCACCTGAAGGTGATACCCAGCAAGAATATATATACTGATCTGTAGCTAAAGCTTTCTTTACCTCTTTTACATTAACGTGGTCGAAATCTAAAACTATAAAACCTGAATGTTCAAATAAAGCATCATCGTTTCTAGACGAAAACTCCCCACTGAAACAAACAATGGGGAGCTCTTTCTTTTTAGACTTATCTCCTGATCTAATCCTCTTGATAAGAGACTTTGACTTGCCCTCCTGTATGCGTTGAAGTGCAGTCGGCATCATTATATGATGAGGACTTTTTATTTCTTTTATACTTTTGAAAATTGTTACTTTCATTGTCTAATGCAATCATTAAGAGTATTAAGTAGCCAGCTAGATCCATAACTGAATCCTCTGTATCACCATGAACACCCTTATATTTAATTCTATTTAATTTATCGTCAATTCTAGATTTTATAGCTTCCATCGGGTCTAATCTAGAAAATATACCGCCAGGAGTTAATGCGCTATCTCCATATGATTTATTTTTAGACAAAAGAAGTTTTTTTAATTCTTCGCATTTATCTATTATAAGTTCTCTTGTGTTCATCTAATGTTATTTGTGATCGTGATAACTCCACACTATCTAATATCTCACGTATGATAATATCCTTATTTTTAGCTTTAGGAGTGAAATATTTATCACGTAGTCGAGATATTACTTTAGTATCATAACGCATGATATCAGATGGTGTGTCGTATATAGTGACTATCCACTCCTTACGCTCGTGTACTACATTCCGTTTCTTGAATGCGACACGAACATAAGAGTGTTTTATCATGGGTTTATCAGAACGGCATGTCATTAGACACAGCCTCTGCTTTTGCCTCTCTAGCCGCTCTATCCTCTTTAGCTTTTTCGCTGTTCGGATCGAACACGGTAGTGTATGGCTTACCATTTTTAGAGATAGCTGTTCTACAAAAAACATTTCCACCATCTCCATTTTCCTGGACAGGTGTAGCGTATTTGTCAATCATCTCCTGAAGCTCAGTAACTTTGTACTTTACTGTAACTCCTGCGAACTTGCCATCATAAAAACGTGGCTCTTCTGTGTACCCTACGAGTACTGAATCATACTTTGTATCACTCATGTTAAAATAATTTATAAATTATATTGAAAGCAAACGATTTGCTTTTACAACCTTATACTTCGAAAACTGCATAATGCGTTTCCGTTTTATGCCCATTAGCTAACCACTCTTTTATATTAGTGAGCGCTTCATGGAACTTCATTTCACCCCTGAGCATTGTTTCGTCAGTGCACTTAACTAGTGCTGGGTAATATGGGTATGCTTTTTCTTGCACCACCCAATAATAATCTTCTATACCAAAAACTTTTGTATATATGTATGCTTGTATATCATAAGACCAACTATTGACATCGTACTTGAATTTATTTACACTACGTGCACTCTTGCTGTCCGTAATAAATCCGTCACCTAGGCAATCAAGAAATCCTTTAACAGGTACGCCGTCTATATCTTCATTAAATTCAACCTGATATTGACCATTTAGGTATGTATCTAATAATCCACATGTATCTAACCTTTCGATCATATCATTAGCTTGCTGCCAATCCTCTTCAGAACAAACTTCTTTACCTTCTGCGGTGATTTGTTCAACCATGTCAGCTTTTATAGCTTTATATTCAGAAGTCATAGCAGGTTTTTTAGAGTTAATAGTTTTTTCGCTACAATTACTAAGTATCGTATCAGAGTTTAGAACTACGTATGTCTCTATGGCTTTATCTCTTTCGAAAAGCAGCATATCGTAGAGTGTGCCAAACGTCAAAGCATCGGACTGTTTCTTTAACTGCCCTCTCATATACATCTCCCAGAGACGCATATCTCCAAGAGCATACTTAATAGACGAGTACGAAAGATGTCCTTTACCTACACTGTCTGTAAGTTGTTGTCTTAAATTCATTTTTTAATTAGTGTATGCCCGATTGAATGTATCATTTTATCTATACGATCCATCTCAGTCTTAGTTGTTTCTATTTTACTATCATTACGTACATCATCCCATTCAGTTGACATAAACGAAACTAGGGGTAATATCTCCAAAGCTTCACAATACATATGGTTTTTAAGAAATATATCATATTTACGAGACAACTCTGAACGAGTTATTGTACCCTCGTTCAATTCCTCTACCCATGCTTTAGTATTTCTATACATTAAACGAACTTCTTTAATCCCTCCTTCTGCCTATCTGTTAGATCATCACCATACTTAGACAATACATTATCGTATGCCTTCTTTTTATCAGTAGCTGATTTGATGTAACCAACAGCGCTATCCATGATATTTACTTTAGCTTTACTTTTAGGTGAAGCCTTAGCCATGTTGTCTTGTTGGTGTATAGCATCTGCAACCTCACCTGCAGAAGCCATAGAATCGTCTACACCAATACCCATTATAGCAAGTGCTCTACCTACGGCTGAAGTTTCGCAATTCTCTATGTAAGATGTTTTGTTGATGTTTCCGTTAGCCTGAACTTCATGCGCATGACCTGTAGCTACAACTCTCTGCGCTTGATCCGCAATTGTTGCTTTGCATACGCAATGCTCCGAATCTAACACTGGAAATTCTGTTGCGATTGTCCAGTTCTCGTACTTTTTTTCTTGGCGGAAGTACTTAACACGCTCCTTCACCTCGACATATTGTTTGCCTCGGATGTTTACTGTTTTGAACTTGTATGTTCCCATAATAAATTAAATTTTGTGTGTAAAATTACGAATAATATGTTAATAATCAACTCTTTCTTGAATACTTTTTTTCCTATCTCTTAATATATTTATCTGTCTATCAATGAATTGCACCTGCATAGCTCTTGACTTTACCCAACCCTCTGTAACCATCTTAATGCCCACAGTTTCAGTCATTTCGTAAAGTGACTTAAAGACTTTGTTTAACTCCAAATCATTTTTTGCTTTATCGTGCATGCCTTTGATCTGCCACTTTGTATAGTCGTTAAAATATTCTGCTATTGCAGTATTAGTTTGTTTCCCATATCTATACATATGCTCATTACAAAACAATATGTAAACCATATATGACATTTTTTTATATTTAGAGTATTGACTTTCTTCACGCATTTCAAATGGTCGCTTTAGAAAAATGCTCATAAGAGCATTAACTTCTCTTTCTAAATCTCTAAAATCTCGTATTGCTTTATCAGTAAGTATTTCTTTCTTCATCGTATTGTATTTTAATAAATTCGTGTATTCTGTGGTATCTATGTAGTACTCGAAACATTTTTATAGACGAAAGTGCAAGTTTTTTAGATTCTTCTAATGTATTTACTCTTTCGTTTTGATCTACACCTAAGACTTCATCTATAAGGTATTCACCTACTTGTTGAGATTCTATTTCATCAACTAATTCTCCTACAGAATCTTCAGCCATTTCTAAAAAAATTTTAGCTATACCTATAGGTGTCCATCTCAACCAGTTCTTAAGACCATAATTTTCTATATCGTGTACACATAGATCTACAGCGCAGTCAGACATAGGATCGTCTTTTAATCTCATGGATCTCACCCATGCTAAGGCTTGTTTCTCTGTCATTAGAATCCAAAGTTTTTACATGTGTCGTATACGCTTGACATTCTGTTTACTAGCTTGTGGTTGGTTACGCTAGAGTCCCACCTAGCAGCCTCATATTCTTTTACAAATAGTTTGACAAGATGCATAGCATCCACGTGCTTGGGTGTTAGTTGCATGGTTGGTGGTATTAAAAATTCTGTTGTGTTACTCATCTTTATTGCATTGATAGGTTAGATAAAAAGCACCGATTATATAGAATAGTGCTATGGGAATTAGTATATTCATGTTAATTAAATTAGTGTGAGTGAGGGGAATCGAACCCCTCTGCATAACCAAATAAAAAGCAGTTAATCGGGTAGGGACATCACCCCCTAGCGGATTATCCAAACACTCACTATGTTTAATGCATAATCAATCCAACCTTGTTTGAACGATTAAACCATTTTGTTGCCATAACATCAGAATCCATAGCACAAACATAACCTGCACTATTCAAGGACTCTATGTCGTTAAATATCTTACAATGCCTATCCTTAGAATAATCAATTAGATCATCACGAGTACCCCCTTCACTATATATGATGTCAAAATTGCTCGGCATATCTTGATCAAGGAATAGAGGGATAGACTTTGTGTACGAATAGAACTTAACATCAGGTAAAGCCTTAGCTATAGCCACCCATTTGTTTATGTATTTTTTAGAGTAGTAATCCCCTGAATCGTGAACCCTAAGCATATCAACATTTTTCTTTTTAATCTCTGCTATCATTTTATCTACAAATGAATCGCATTTTGTCGCTAAGTATCTGTGTTGAAATGCAGGTGATACGTTACTCCAAATATACGCACCTTTTTGAGCATAACAATATTTTGCACAAGACCCAGCAAAAGGGCAAGTTCTTTTACCTTCCGAATCTTCAAAGGCAGGTATTCCAAAATTAAATACTCTTTGCCCAATAATCTTGCTAGTCTTTTTCAGCTTAGTATTTTGTGTTATTAAATGTGGCATTGATTTTTCCTTTAGATGTAGTGTATTATATATAATTCATACTGAATTATTATATATAATACTACTACAATTCCCAATCTTTATCTTCGTTCATGTCATTCCAGTACCCCCCAGCACAATCCTTAGAGCAAAATTGCCCTTCTTTCTCCACCCTGTATTCATCACAATAAGCGCATAGGTGTATTTCTTCTTCATTCTCCATGATATTCTAACTTAAAATTGTAATAATTAGCTGACGCTTTTAATAATATATCTACGTAATGTCTAGGATCTTGTCGCAAATCTTCTGCGAATCCATGAACGTGAAAATACATTATAGCATCTTGCACTTCTTCTTTTGTAACTTTATTTGGTTTGCTCATCTTTATTTTCTTTTAATTCATCTAATTCTTTTTTGTATTGACCTGCGAGCACTTCCCATGCAAGGGCTTTACTCAGCAATTCTCTCTTGCTATGTTGTTTTAACACAATCTTAATTTGTTCTTTTGGTAGAAGGTCTAATGGGTTAAATTCTTTTTTCATTGTTATACTCTTTAATAAATTCTACGACTGCATCGTACACTCCTGACATATTGCATACCAATAGTTGGCGCTTGAGTGTATCAGTCATTGGTTCTCCGTATTCCACTCTCTCTAAGCACGATTCAACTACGGGCATCAACCAATCCCATGACTTATCGAATTGCATAGGTGCAATCGTGCCATCGTTGTACTTAGGTGAGTAGCATTTACCATGCTTCACTTCGCACCCCATAAATTCTGCTATTAGTTTATTGTC
>CEUI01145574.1_pt1 | contig 11890 bp, 10 predicted proteins | sample 531411 | NCBI WGS metagenome assembly CEUI01 (sample SAMEA2622841, study PRJEB7988) | marine metagenome | isolation source: saline water (ENVO:00002010), including
ATCTAACTTTCCTGTCCAATCAATAGCATTTTTTGGAGGTAGATAAAAATCAGTATAAGGCTCTATTGTTACTGTCCTCCTTCTAGTGTCTGTTTGAAACTGCAAATTAAAACAATGAGATATCCCTTTCAAAAAGTCTAACTGTTTGTAGTCTTGTGGTATTAAGTCTGTTAAATTGTAATTCTGTTGATATTCCAATCTTGAAGGGTTTAACATTTCTATATTTATTGTAGCATCAGCATTACCCAATGGGAAAGATAAAACATCAGGAGAAGCGCATACTAAATACATGTATACATTTGAGAGATATGTTGTGTTTCCTTGAACAGGAGAAGCGCCTTTTAATTTCATTTCAATCCTCCACAACAATCTTATTTTGTCTCCTTCGTTGAAATATCCTTCGTAAGCAAAATCTTCCATATCATCCCCTTGCGCACTATTAGCTGAGGGAAAAGGAAAGAAGGGAGCAGAATTCCCCTTAGCAATACTTACAGTATAATCTCCTACATTATAATCTAAAGTCTGCCACCCTGAATGTCCAACAGTTTGACATTGAATACCTAATCCTGCTGCAAAAAAGGCTTGACTGCTGTTTTGACCTGTTCCACCAAACGCTGTAATTCCCCCAATGTAATAACTAAAATTACTAGCTTCAAACCTGTAATACCCAGCTGTTCCAATAGTAAAGTATGTGTAGTTTGAAGCATCTGTGGTTGTAATATTACTCTCTTGAAAATTATTAAACAATACATGAGACCCTAATGGCCCTATAGCGGCTGTCTGCCTAGAAGCAAATTTTTCTGCTGGATTAGGAATGGTAGTCCAAGTAAAATTTTGAGTAAAACTCCAAGTTCGCAAAATAGGAGTTAAATAATCGGTAAGATTTATTTTAAGAAAATTACTTTGATTGAGATTATTCTGATATCTTTCAGATGAATTTGAATACTCACAGTTTGGAAGCGCAAATAACAACCTTTTAAAATTATCACTTTCTATAAAATTTGAAGAGATACTAAACCCTATATCTTCAAACATTTGTTTAATTATTTTGTAAACCCACATCATAGGTCTCCAATCTACCACAGGCTCAGGCGTTCCATATGTTGTTGTTCCCGCAGCGCCATAACACCCATTTTGACTTGTGCTGTAGCCCGTACCATTCGTAGCCCAATCATACTCCCAATATTGCCTTAATAATTGAAAAGTGTTAGACACTCCTGTTTCATTTGTAGGGCCATAAGTAGCTACAGGATAAATAACGGGAGATGTGTTTGTTGAGGTTGTTCCATCATATTTTGTTATGGTTGCTGCGTTATCCGCGTTCCAAGTTTCAGTTATAGCTTTGGCGGTTAGTGGTAAATTTGTAGAGTTTGGTATAACCATTTCGTGCAAGTATTTATTTTCAAAAAGACTTGCCCATCCCACATTATCTCCGTAGAAAACACAAGAATAAGCTATTGCCGAATTATTAACTCTTATAACATCTTGAATTTGAATTAAACCATATATTGAGTAAAGATTTCCAAAAGATATCCTGCATGGTATTTTGAATTTCAGCTCCGCTCCTAAATTAGTAGAATTAGGAATATTCATATTTTTAAGCACTTTATTGTTATGTGCTGTAGCTGGTATTTCAAATGTTTTACTATATGAACCCATTCTGCTTTCAATATCGCTTGTATCGTTTATAGCGAAAGTCATAGCGAAGGAAAAATCTTCAGGGTTTGGTGCTTCTAATCTTCCAATGACTAGGCTGTCATCCACACCTAGACGCTTAAGAGTAATTTTTGTTATCCTTAATCTTGTTCCTGAAGAAGCTCCGAACCATATTTTATCATAAACATTACCCCCCTTAATAAAATCTACATCTATCGTCCTATATCCGTTGCCTGTTGTTCCCGCACTATTTGCGGTAACTATCGTATTACTCAGAATAGTAACATTTGAGCCTGTTGAACTTGCGCCAACAATAAAAAAATTACCCACTCTATTGTAGTCTGTAAACTCAACGCTTACCCTATAATTACACCCTTGACAAGTGTCTATGCTTTGAGAGAAATAACTAGCTACTGTTAAGTCATATTTACGAATAGTGTTATTCCAATAATTCCATACAGCCGTACCTCCAGCTGTTTGGGTTGTTAAATCCCAATCACTCGCACTTCCTGTAAATCCCGTATTTAAGAGTATATTTCCTCCTATTGCAACTCCATTAGGAATGGTTCCCCCATAGTTTCTATCTTGAAGTAATTCTATTTGAATGTTTTTCATATGTTAGGTAGTTTGAGTTTTAACAGGATGTGAGTGTATATAGTCAAAATTTATAGAAACCGCTCCTGTCTCATCTTCTGTTATTACATCTGAATTCGTTATCACTACAGGAACATAAACAAAATTATTAGGAGTCCTTCCATCCATATTTGCACCTTTTTCTATGTCTGATAAGCTTTTATATGCAATTTTATAAAAAGCATTTTCTCTTTGTAAAGATTTTTGTTGATTTACCTCTATCCATACATTTGGAGATGTAGCAATCTCTCTTACCCATTCAGCAACATCAGGAGCTAAAAGCTCTGTACTTGCACTACCTACTCTATCTACTGTTGACCTTAAAACCTCTCTACCTCCTCTATGGTTATCTTGACCTCTTATTGTGTCTGATTTGTATGGAGTGTTAGGAGAGGTCGTTATGGCATTTTTTTGAGGGTAAGGATTATTTCCTTGAGACATACCAATACCAAAATTAGTAGGATTTCCTTGATTTTTTAATATAACATCTTTTTCTATTGTAAATCCTTTAGTTCTTGGCCCCTTACAGGTATAGCTATCAATACCTCCAGCCGTATTTAACCAATAAAACCTTACATAAGGAGATTCGCTTGACCACCAAGAAAGAGCCTTCCCTCCTATATGCTTAGCATTAGTAGTGGCATCGGAGCGTAATTCTGTATAATACATACCTCCCCATCTTTCTGTTGATTGTTTAGCATGTGTCCTGCTCATATCTACCCTGTACCATCTTGCTTCAGAAATATTCTTTATAGTCCCCTGAACATTCGGAGGGCCCACTTGACCATCCTCACAACTAACTATTCTAGTCCTAGTTCTATAATAAGAGACTTCGTCATTTATAAATAAAGCATCGGGCCCTCTTGTGGTTCCAACTGTGTCTATTTGATGCCTAGTGTAAAGAGTACCCCCTTTCTCCCATATAGCTTGAATCGTTGAATCTTCCCATATAGCGTTAGCGTTAATAAAAGGAATGGAAACATTTTGAACACATACTCGGTCTTGGCCTCTCTCGTAAACCTCTGTTTGTCCATTTACTTGTGTTTTTGGCTTCAGATTACTTACCCAATCAAACAATCTACAGCTTCTAAGTTCGGAGCCATCCTTATCATATGCAGTTACCTCCATATAAGTATTAGCTGTTAAATCAGAAGTGTTTCCTGACCCATACGCAACCCCCTCAGGATTGGAAGAGGCAGTGTGCCAAATATTATTATTATTAATACGGTTTTGTATCCATTGTAAATATTCCCCTGTCTCGCCAGGCCTTACATCTTTATAGCGTCTAGAGCCAGGCCCATACCCCCAAGAATGGTTAAAAGCATAATTAGGCGCTCTGCTTTGCATTATTCTAGCATAGGTAGATGACGATGACCATCCACCATGAACGAAGGCAGAGTACCACCCATTTCCATCTACTTCATTTCCATCTCTATCTAATATACTGTTAATAACCGCAATCTGACGCATTGATGTTTTTGTAGAACCTGACGCTGTAGCTTCCTGTATAAGACCATCTCCATCTAAAATCTCTGTTCTTGCTTTTACTCTAACCCACCTGTAAGCTCCATTTTGGGATTGAATGAAATCCGCCTGCCAAACAGGTACAGCTACATTATCTTGAGGAACAGGAGTGCCATTGAGTCCTCCCCACTTCCAATTAGTCCAAGTTCCCTTTCCTAAAGGCACTAAACTGTAGCTGATTTCATCTTTCATTATTTCACTTATATCTATAGTGAATCTATGACCTGTAGCTACCATCGTTCCACCCCCTCCATCTGCATTAGGGCCGTCAATTAAATTTCTCATATCTCTTGACTTTCGTATAGACGCTGTTAAGGCCCACTCTGTAGTGAAAGGGCTTAAATCTTTATCATTACTTGTGTATATATCAAATATAACATTTACAACATCTCCTTTTTGTGTGGTTGAATTGTAATTGCTAGCTAAAGGCTCTGTGCCTTCATTTACCGTTGTCCCATTTGTCCATAAAACTGTGTACTCTATAGGCTCGTTAGCACTAACCCATTGTTGAAATCCATAAGACCATTGTCTTTTTTTATTTAAAGATGTGGAGCTTGTAGAACCTGCTGGCTCTATACTAAATTCCAAACTTCCATTTATCCCGTATGCCATATCTTAATATATTTTGTATTTTTTATTCAAATAATCTTTAACTGCTGATAATTCAGATGAGTTTAACGCTCTATTGTAAACTATAACTTCTTGTATATTCCCATCTAAAAATCCCAACTGAGTCCCATCTCCAATAACAAAAGAAGCATTATTATATGTTTGAGTGTTATCATAATTGCTCATTACTGCTTCCATTATAGTAGAATCATTATATTGTAACTTTAAGTTAGATGTAGAGGAGTCTAAGTGCATAGTTGCAATGTGATAATTAGAAGTATCTCCATCCCAAACAAATCTTGCGTGCCACTCCCCTGAAGCTTGTGCAGAATCAGCAACCTTACAATACAACCTGCTTGAAGAACTTCCTAATCGTATGTGAGAATTACCTGACTCATAAGAAAAATAAGACGACTGTTCAGAAGTTGGCGCCCATGCCCTTATATCAGAAGCATCCATATTTGTCATAGTTGCGTCATTAGGACTCGTAGACGCTAAACTTAAATCAGGTATAGTTGGGAATGTTGCTCCATCTCCCATTCTCCACCAACCTATTGAATCGTTTTTCACGCTAGAAGTATTTATATCCGCAGGATTACCACTATTATAAATTTCTGTTACCTCTGCTTGAGATAATTCTTTATTAAACATACTAACTTCATCTAACGAACCATAATATGCGTTTCCATTTCCATTTCCTAGCTCTAAATCAGCCGCTGTTTCTGCCATTCCAATATAATTGGTTGTTTGTTGGCTGTCCTGACTTTCTACTCCATCAATATATATCTTTAATCCTGTCGCAGAATTACTTCCGTCATAAGTGAAAACATAATTATGCCACTCGCCAGGCTCTGATACGCTAGAAACTGTTGCTCTAGTTTGAAGCTGACCTCCCACGCAGAATAACCTTACATAAACATACCCATTAGAAGATAAACTATAAAAAGAGTATTCTTTATTAGCTGCCGCATCATTTTTGTCTACCCATCCTCTAGCTGTTTGAGTAGGGTCAATATTTGACCATACAGAACAACTAAAAGCGCTATCATTACCTGCTCCATCTGTAAATGAGTATATGTTATTTCCTCCTGCATCTTGCGGATTACCAATAGTTACAACTTCAGGAGCAGCTTGATAGTGCATGGAATAGGTATTTGTAAATGCTGGCGTTACAGGATTAGCCTGCGCTACAGTTAATATAGTAAAATCTGTAGTTATAGGGCAGTTAGAACTAGAGGTCATCTTATCTGTCGTTCCATCAAAATTTACTCTTGCCTTGTCAGAAGCTCCGTCATAAGCATATCTTAAAGGTTGGTCTGCTGAAGTGGATTGAGCGACACTATTAGAATTTCCTGATTGGTCAGCCCAAGCTGATACTTTTTTGGTAGGGGTGCTGAAAGTTAATCCACTATCTGCCCTTAACCAAACTGCTAAATTAGGTATCTGATTAGGAGAAGTAGATTGAGGTCTAAAACACTTACTAAACACTCTCCATGTAAATGTCATTTTAAGCTGTATTAGTTGGTCATTAGCTACTTCTTTGTTTCTTTCTATAGTAACACTCTCATCTTCAAGATAAGCTGTTATAGGAGCTGTGTCTTGATAGTATTTTAAAAAATCATCTAACCATTCTGTTGCTAAATCTTGCAGGTTAGTCCATTTTTGCTGTATCGTTTCATTTGCTTGTTGCGTTCTATTGTAAAGGTCAGAAAAATACACCTCAAAAGTGTAATTCTCCCAACCATTATTCAGTCCTACTTCAGGGAAAACAGATGTAGGCGGCGTAACCAACAATGAAGGGTATTGAGTGTTGTGATTATCATTAAATTCCTCTGTATATCCAAAAAACTTATCCCCAAAAGTCCATTTGTCTTTCATTACAGTTACTATATCATTAAGTTTTATTATCGCCATATTATATTACTCTATTTTGTTTGGGTTAGACATTTTTTCTGTAACCTTTGATTCATATTCGTTTTTAGCTGAAATCCAGCTCAAATAAGTCAAAACCTTATATAAATTCGTGTTTTTTACACTATCTATATGATTTTGTCCGTCTTTTTTAAAAATACCTTTTTCTGCTAAAACATATAGGCTGTTTAACCATCCAAAAGGCTCAACATATATTCTAAACAAGCTTTCTGTTTTTACCGCCATCATTGATTTTCTTTTTTCTCCAAAAACATACTGGAAAGTTTCAGTAATTTTTGATTTTGATTGGTCAAAAAAAAAGCGAACTCAAAAACGATGTCCATTGTTAATTGTTTAAATTTTTCTGTTTTTTCGGGTATAGCTTCATCATCATACTCTTCTCCTGATTTTCGGCATAATATAGCCATCTGTTCAGGCAAAACATCATACCTTCCGTTTCTCATTGATTCAACTGTCATGTCAAGCTGTGTAGCTTCAATAAAATCCCCATAAGTATTTTTCTTTAAAAATTCTGAAGGAAAATAATATGTTTCCCCGTCTAATTCAAAAGAATTAATTCCTTTAGGCTCGTATTCTTCTGTAAGTATTCCAATAGCATTTATTACTTGCGTAACCTGCTCCATATTTACACTTTTCATGTCTTGCTTATCTAATCCTGATAGATAGCAAAATATATCTCTATTTAATTGAGCTTCATTTAAAAATTTAGCATTGTTAAGTATAGTGTTATACTCTTCTTCGCTAACATCTATACTGTTCGATATAGAATTTCTTTTTAACTCATCAATATTTTGATGCTTTTTAATGATATATGCTAATTCTGACCAATGCTTTAATGTTATATTTTCCCATTCCGTTGGAACATCAAAAAATATAGCACGACTTCCATCGTTAGGAGTTACTTTAACTGTTACACTCATTTATCTCTATGTTTTTGAATTATTTTAATATTTTTAGCTCTTTCTTTTCTTCTATTTATTTCATCTAAAATATCAGTAGTTTCTCCTACAAAATCTACTGTTTTATCAAACAAACGCTCTGTTAAGCTGTTTATCAATTTTCTGTTGACCCTGTTTTTAATTCCTGATAAAAACCCCATTGAAGCGTAAAGCATTAAATTCGGCTGCATATATACCCACTCTCTATCATCTTTGCTGCTTTTTACTATTTTTTGAAATGCGTTAGTGTAATTAATAATATTTGCTAAAATTTCATTAAATTCTTCAAATTTTTTAGCAGGACTATCTTCAGTAGCTTCATATACTATACCCTGAATATAATTTACATAATCATTAAGCAGTTCAGCGTGTTCTCTATTTACACTCGCCATTTTCATTAATATTTTTCTTATTATTTCGCAATAATATAATTTTTTTTTCTATTACACTAGAAGTTTTTGGAAAACGGAGTGCTTTTAAGAAAAGTAAACTATCTTTGCGTGATTCCACATATTTTTGTTAATCGCCATTACAAGGCAATCAACCATATCATCATGTTTTGCAGAAGGGAATTTTACGAGTTGCTGTACAAACTCTTCATTCCATTGACCTTTTAGCAGACTAACCCTTCCTGATTCTAATGTTGCAGATATATCTTGAACTCTTGCTACCTTATCTTTAGAAGGTGGCTTATCTTCTCTTACATTTAGACCTGTTTCTTTTTGAAGTGTTTGTACTATTGATTTACCTGATGCTTTTGGCTCTACATATACTCTACTTCTATTTGTGTAACCATTTTTTGTTACCCATTGAGGGATAAACTTTACTAAATCAGGAAATTCTTTATAAACATTAATGCAATCTATTATTTGCCATTTGTTATCTTTAAATGTGTAAGCCAATAAAGCTGAAGGGTCATTTTTTTCGTTGGATGTGTATGCGGGGTCTATAACAAAATTTACTGCCGTTGAGTCGTCTATGATTTTGTGTTGGTCAATTCTCAACCATTCCCCTTTAATCATTCCTGAGTTTAATGGCGTTGGTGTTTGCATTAATTGACCAGCGTATCCATAACTACCTAACGCCTGTTTGTAATCCTCTAAAATAGTTTTGCTAAATCTGTCTGTCCAAAACAAACCATCTTTATCGTAAAATTCTTCTAATTTTTTAGGCTTAACATCTTCGGATATTTCCGCTGGAATACAAATATGTTTATATTTTAATCGGCTATCGCTACCATATAATAAAAATCCACTTAAATCGTTATCGTGAATTCTTTGCATAATAACTATTCTAACTCCCGTTAATGGATTATTTAATCTTGAGTAGAATGTTGTTCTGTACCATTCGTTTGCATTTTCTCTTTCAATTTCTGAAGCAGCGTGTTGAGGAGAAACAGGGTCATCCACTATCAAAAAATCTCCCCCTTGCCCTGTAACTGTACCCCCAACAGATGTTGCTCTTCTTACTCCTAAAAAATTATTCTCATATCTTGATTTCAGGTTTTGGTCTTTTTTAATATGAAAAATTTCTCCCCACCTCTCTTTAAACCATTCTGAATTTATTATATCCCTACTTCTTGTGGAATGTTCTATTGACAGCTCTGCCGAATAAGAAGCGGTAATAAATCTAAATTTGGGATTTTTTATCCAACACCATACAGGAAACATAACTGTAACTAATAAAGATTTTGTACTCCTAAAAGGAATATTAATTATTATGTCTTTTGTTTTTGGCTTATTATCTATTATTCTTTCTGCTTCTTCTTGTAAAACATCACATAGATATTTATGATGCCAATTAGTAGAAAGCTCAATACTAGGTTCAACAATATGCCAAGCTTTTTTGAAAAATTCATAGAATGATAGCTCGCATAGTTTTTTTTCTAGTGCAAATCGTAATGCTTTATCAGTTTGTGTCAATGTCGTTAAGTTTTGCTCTTAAATCTTCAATGCTTACATCATCATTAAGTTCAATCTTAACTTTCTTTGTAGTGTTGTCGTTAATTTCGCTAGAAGAAAGTTTAGGCACAGTATAGTTAAGAAGTTTTGAAACTGCATTTATATATGCTTCAGGATTTTGGTCAAACAACTTGTCTAGTGCTAATCTAATTTTTGTTGAATGACCTTCTAAAGCCCATGTTAGTGCATTTCTACTAATTTTAGTGGTAGAAATATTATTCTTTTCTCCTTTCTTTCTTCCTTCAGTATTTATCTTACCCCCATTTGGAAAAAATTTTTCAGTTGTTTCCTTATATGGATTTAACCTATTAATATTTTTTTCTTGTAGTCGTTTTCTTTTATCTTCTGACATTTATAATTGTTTTATAGAATTAGTTAATTTATCAATATACTCATCTAATTCCTCATCCAACATAGCTCTAGTTAATTGAGAATATGCTTCTTCTTCATTATCGTAAGTAAAAAGAATATCCATTTCTTGACCTTCATCTCCTTCAATATGCTTTAGAAGTTTTCCTTCTGTATGTAATATTTCCATTTCTTCTTTTGAGAAATTTAATGTATGGTCATATTCTACTTCATTCTTTACTTCTTCTTTGCTTTCTTCTCCATCTATCATTTCAATCAATTTACCTGCTGCTTCAAAAACTTCATCGTATCCGAACTGACTAGCTCTTTGTCTAATTGCAGATAAAGCACTTCTATATATTTTACCATCTTTTCCAAATGGAAATTTATATCTATCTTTAGTATCTTCACTCGCATCTTCATTTTCAAGTAAAAACCATTTTGCGTAGTTATCCCAATCATCGCCATTTTCTCCAAGCAAAGCATTTCCATCTTCACTTGTGAAATCCCATTTTGAATCTTTATCTATCTTGTCATTATTGACTAGAGATTTAGCGTGGTCGTAACCTTTGCTATTTAGCTTTGCAGCTGCATAGTAATCTGCATTAGCGCTTTCGCATTGTTCTAGGGATTCGTATTGACACTCTCCACTTTCTCCCCATCTCCATTTTCCGTTTTCACATTCTTTGCAAGGCATAACTTTAGTTTTTATACAAAAGGACAATCTTTATATAATGCAAATAATCCACCTGAAACAGTAACTTCTGTAATCTCTCCCATTACCTCTCCTCCGACAGTAAAAGTGGTATCAATAAGAGCGTTAGTGCTATCTGTACTAAACCCTGTAATTGTAATAGCACTAATAGTAGAAGAGCTTTGCAGCGCAACCAACTTCCACCCTTTTCTTGTAGAAGATGCTCCATCATAGGTATCTCCAACTTGCAGTATCTGTGTTTGACTATCAGTTGTTCCGTCATAACATTTTCCTGCCATTTGGAAACTTAGAGCAGATGCGTATATTGGCGCTGTTTGTTTTGATATGTTTTTAGGTATTGCCATATATATTTATGATTGAGGACAATCTTTATAAAGTATGTATTTACCCGCTGAAACCTCTATAGATGTGATAGCACCCATCAGTTCAAATCCAACAGGTATTGTTGTGCCTGTTAATTTAGCGTTATCTCCAGCCGACATATTTGTAGTTTCAAATCCTGTAAGCTCTCCCGCTTCTAAACACACTATTTTCCATCCTATGTCATTACCACTAGCCGTCCAACTATCTCCCGTTTCTAATACAACTGTATCATTTTCACACATACCGCATTGCTGAAACATTAATGAAGCTTCGTATATCTCTGCTGTAGCGCTTGAAATATTGCTTGGTATATCGTTTGCCATTTTTATTATCCTTTAATTATTCTTAATATTAAGCTACAAATAAAAGATTTTATTTTATATATCCTACGAAGTTTCTAGAAATTTTACTTTGTCTTTTAATTGATATTTATATTTAAGAGTATACAATACCCTTACTATACCCTATCATTATGAAATTGAATTCCATTCCATTTTTATTATATTTTAACTTCCAAAAGTTGCTTAAAAATTAATTTTTTTTCATATACCTTTGGATTCTTATAGAATACGCTGTTGCTCATATCGCAACTAGCATATTTGATAACCTTCTTAAAAAAATAATCACAATGTTCAAGTTTAAATTTGGAAAACTAACTATACAACTATTACCTCCTAAAATTATATGGAATATCTAATTATGAAATTGGATTTAGGTTTAGTGCGTGTATGTGTATGTGGTTAAGAAATCAATACTTTCAATATTACGGACTTTGCATTTTTTTAACCCTTTTTACTGAAAATATTTCAAAATCAATCTTTTTTTTGTTGGATTCAAAGAAAAAAAACTTTTTTAATAACTTTTTGTTCTTTTTCTTGCATAAAAAAAGAAAAAAAACAGATAATAAAAAGCATTTCATAAAAATAATTTTTACTATCTGCATTTTTTTTAACACCCCATAATGATTAGAATCAAAGTCAATATTGTTATTGTAAAATCATTAAAAGGAATTTGGTTGAACTTATTAAAACCTGGCTTTGTATGTCATAAATTTTAATATTTAGTTAGTAGATAAACTTTTTATTTGGGCGTTATCTGTTTGCCTTTTCTTCGTTTTGTGGCTATCAAGTGTTACTTATATAGTCCTCTAATTCTTCTATTTTGTAATCTTTTAAATATCTTCTTTTGTCTTCTGTCAAATCGTGAAGCAT
>CEUI01018345.1_pt1 | contig 11872 bp, 11 predicted proteins | sample 531411 | NCBI WGS metagenome assembly CEUI01 (sample SAMEA2622841, study PRJEB7988) | marine metagenome | isolation source: saline water (ENVO:00002010), including
TGGAGAAAATCCCGCAATTCCAAACCTTGTTCGAGAAGGAAAATCGCAGTTTACGCAAAACGGCATTCTCATAAGCAAAGATCAAGTAATTGAAAAACTAGTAGCAAACCGAGTCCCCGATGACTGGGGGCATCAATATGCTTACTTCCACCACGCTTGGTTTGGTAGGTATAAGCTGCGAGCCTACGACGAAGAGGGCAACTCTTATTCTGTCCCAGGTGAAGCTAATACAGCAGAAGAGGCTTACCAAGCACTTTACGATTTTAAAGCGAGTCCACCTCAAAACCTTAAGAACGTCAAGTTTACTAGGTTTGAAGCTAAACCAGCCTATAACGAAGATCCCGATTTTATGAGCTTGTCTAAGGCAGAAAGATCTGCTTTGCAAAGAGCTTTAAGATCAGAAACAGACGCAACTAGCGAAGAAATTAATGATGCGCTGTTTAAGGCTCGCGTCAAACTCAAAGAAAACCGAAGCCCTTTCTTTGCTCCGCTTCTTCAAAGAACTGGAGCTACTGGGTACAGCATGAATTTCCCCAAGGTGTGGACTGCGTACACCAGGGCTAGAAATCGTCATAAGTACGGACGTATGATGACGAAAGCTGCCCAACCAGAAATTACTGCGCTAAAACAAAAGGGTAATTCTTTTGGGCAATATTTAGAAGACGTTCTTTCTAATGCATTGTTTACAAAGCAAACAGGCGCGGAGATTATGCTTGATGGTCTTATCCAAAGCATTCCTGGCCTTAGAAATTCGCCAATGCCAACAAGGCGGTTTCTTTCTGGATTTAGAGCTTTTAACTTTTTAAGACAACTTAAAACGCCAAGGCAATGGCTTGTTAACTCAACTCAGCCTTTGCTAACGGTTTATCCAGTTGTTGGGGAAAAGATTTTTCTTCAAGCCGCTAGAATGCACAACACTGCTGAAGGCAGAGCATTATTAGACAAGCATGGCCGAATGGATTCTAGCGCCGGAATGTATATTGACGGCTCTGTAACTTCTCTTGGCCAAAAGGCAATTGACGTTGTTACAAGGGGTCAAGAGTTATTAGATAAACATGCTTTGCGAGGCAAGGTTTCGACACAATCAGAACTTCGCAATATGAACTTTTCCTTTATAGCTTTTTACTTACACGGAAAAAGCAAAGGAATGAGCGACACAGACGCGGCAGAATACGCAACAGTTCAAGGTTACGTTGGCAGTCAGTTTATGTTTACACGGGCCAATCTCCCCCCAATATTGCACAGCCCAATTGCAAGCACTTTGCTGCAATACCGACGTTTCCAAATGAACATGATTGGTTACGGCCTTCAGCTTTTGAAAGAAGGGCATCAAAACAAAAGGTATTCTGGCGTAGGTAAATGGCTGGCTTTGCAAGCCGTTATTGGTGGAGCGAGAGGCATTGTGTTAACAGGTCTTCCTTTTTGGTGGGGCATTTCTAAGATTGCATCACTTCTCGGAATGTCAGATGAAGAGGAAATGGATCATCAAAAGATGCTTGCCTCTTGGCATAACGGTTTAAAGAAAAGGGTTGGCAAAACTGCCGCAGATACATTTACCTTTGGTTTACCTGGGTTAATTGGCATAGATCTTTCTGGGTCTACTGGTCTTTTCCAAGGGAACTTTGGCGACTCAATGCCAGAGGTTGTTTGGAATCAATTTAAAGGCCCGACAGGCGGATTTATTACTGATATGAGTTCAGCAATCTTTGGTAGTCACAAAGATGTTGGTGATATCTCTAGAGCAACAGCGTCTTATAGAAAGTTTAAAGATACATCACCTACCTTTAAATGGCTTCTTGGCAATGTTGAAAGACTATCTGGATACCACGACGAATATGATTCTCGCGGCCAGTTGCGATTTAGAGATGAAGATAAAGGCCGAGCTTTGTGGATGGAGCTTGCAGGAGGCTTTAGAACAGTAAACCAAAGTGTTATGTCTTTAGAATACTCTCGTCTTCAAGTTCTAAGAGCACAAGAAGACAAGTACAAAGATCGAGCAGCTGCACTTTTGGTTGACGGCAAATACAAAGAAGCCATTGAAACAATGAACTTGTTTAATAGCTTGTATCCAGATATGTCGTTTAATATTGACGATCTCAAGCGTCGATTTGAATCCAAAAACAAAGCTAAGATTGAAAACGGCTTAGAGCGATTCTATGGAAACGCATCAAAGGGCGTAAGGCGACAATTTATAGAAAGTCAGTAAAAATGAGCAAGGGGCAAAGCAAGCCGGAAACGGTTAGTGTTCGCATTCGAGAAGATGATTATGCTCAAATAAGAGAAATCGCAAACTTTTACAATGTTAAAGTAGTTGATGCGATTGAGAGTTTTGTCAAACTCTGGGGGATGCTTGACAAGGAAGACCAGGATTTGGTTTTTCTTGGAGAGCCTATAGAGGAAGATGTCCCTCCTATTATTTTTAAATCCGACCCTCACGAAACTTCTCACGTTACATATAAAAAGACCCCCCCATCCCCATAAAGAGGATGAAGGGGTCAAGAAGAGAGGGGAAAGGTTCTTTAATTAGGGACGGACTGCACTGACACCGAAGTAGTCAATGTAGAACACGTTTGCTGCGGCTTCTTCGTTCATCATCAGCAGGCACGGATACAACTTCTGATCGCTCATGGTTGTAGCGTTTTCTGCGGTGTAAACGAGAGATCCATCAATGTAGAACCTTGCAATGCCGTTGATTACGGACAGTCCAAGGCGAACATATTCGTCAGACGCAAGTGTTCCGGTCGCCCCAGCATCAAATTCAACTGAGTATTCTGCGACATCGGTTCCGCCAAGACCGGCTGCGTTGAGGCTCGAAAGAACATCAAACTTTCCAGTCGTGGTTGCAGCATCATAACCAATACCCACACGGTCAGCGCCACCAGCGGCATCTGTGAAGAGGCCGGTACCGTCAGCAACAAGACCAGCATCAGCAACAGTTTCTGACAAACCGAAAAACACGCAAGTGTTAGCGATGTCAGTGATTGCCATACGGCATTCCATTTCCATGTCGGTGCTGGCCGGTGCCCCAACCGAGAAGCCTGGGAAAAAGACAATACCGTCGTTGTCTCCGGTGTGAGAAGTGTACTTCAGAACGCCACCAGCAATCTCCTGTGCCGCCGTAAAGACGGGGAAGGTAGTGCTGCTGTCGTTTTGAGTGTAACTCCAGTTGTTGAGGATCTGAGTGTCATCACCAGAAGCCGCATTAGCCAGAGTGTGGAATGAAGGGGTGAGAAAGTCATCCCAAAAGCGGAAGTGACCACTACCATCAAGCAGCGCGCCAAAATCCCACCCAGGGTTGTTGTAAGTAACTTTACCTTGTGCCATTGTTCAGAGTCCTTTCTCGGCTTAAGCCGTCGGGTCACTCTTGGCCAACACGAAGTTTGCTCGCCGATTGTGGCAGATCAAGTTCATCGTGAGGTCAACGTGTGTGAGGAAGACGGTGTGCTGATTGGACGCCTTAGCTGGGCCTTCTTCGCGGAGGTATTCACCTGCGAGGAATCCTGGCTTGAGCACTGACCAGTTAATACCGTAAACGGGATCACCAGTTCGACTGTTCAGTTCTGGAACCCATGTAACTGGGATCTGGCGGAACAGCAACTTGCCATCCTTAGACGCAATGTCATTGCCCAGATTTTCATTCTGTGCTTCAAGGACTTCTTCGAGTGGTCCAATGACATCGTAATTTGTGTAGAACCCGTACTTGCCACGAGCGCTACTTCCATATTCATTACCCGCGACTGGAGCGCGGAAGTTTGTAAATGTTGCAGCTCGACGCCACTTACGAACCAAGTCAACGCTTGTGACATTAGTGTAAGTTGCAGAGAAGTTCTGCCACTGGCTGTAAGTGCTGGACGAAAGTCCACCAGCGCCATCGCTAAATCCAGACGGATCACCACCAACAAAGTCGCCAGTTGCATCAGCAACCCAAGAAACCCAATACGGAATACCGTACATTTGAGTGTTGTTGCTAGATGATGTTGGCGCGGACCAGAAGCGAGTTTCCATGTGCTTCGCAAGGTCAACCATTGCATCGTGGCGGCGAATGCGGACCAGATCAACAATTTGAGCTGGGCTGCGGTTCATCGCGATTTCGCGTCGTTCAATAGCGTAGTTAGTCGTCATATGACGCCACGGAACTGTTGCCGTTTGCATCACATCTGCGACGTTCACACTATCGACTTCATACAAACCCGTGTCGCGTGTTGCGCCACTGGTTCCGGTCATCACGTTCCACTGAAGAGCTTGACCTGACTGGTAGGAAACCTTCTCACGTTGCAGAATTGATGGCAGAGCCACGTAATCCTGAAGATCGTAAGAGAGGTCAGTCCATCGCAGACGGCCCAGATCTCGCTGGGTGGTCGTGATCAGATCAGCAATATCAGCTGCCTGAAGAGTTGCCATGACTTAATCTCCATGCGCTATTCAAAGGTTTCTCCAATATCATCAAGGTTGCTTAAACCCAGTTCTCTCATTCGAGCAGAAACACTGCTCACTGCCTTTTCACGACCTGTAAGGAGTTCCTTAGTTGGTCTGCTTTGGGCACGAGAAATAAACTGAGATGAACGCTTTTTGATCTTGCCTTCGACCTCATTACGCGCAAAGTTTTTTTCGTGTTCACCGAACGTGCTTCTTAAAGCTCGCTCGAATAATTCAGTTTCTTCCGGAATACGCTTTTTACGAGAGCGATACCCCGCTCGCAATGATTCCATTTCATCAACAACAGTCTGTCGATTAGCTTTATTTCGATCAGTTTGTTCTTTTGCATTACCAAACAACTCATTCCATTGGTCATCCAATTGAGCAAAGAATGACTCGGATTTTGCTGTTCTACTTTGCTCGGTCATGGCTTTAACCGTTCCAGACATTTCGTCAAGACGGGTCTTCATGGCCTTCAGAGCTTTAACTGAATCGGAATCAACTGATTCGTCAGGATCTAATTTGTCAATCCAATCAAAATCATCACTGCTTGGCTCAGAATCTACATCTTCTGATACCGCATCACCCGTTTCTTGGGTGGTATTTTTCGCCTCTTCTTCTACTTTTTGGATTTTCTGATCTAGCAGATTAAGAACAAATTCTAGGGTGTCGGGAGAGCCCATGTTGTCCATGTCCTCTTGCGTTAAGCCAGCTTCCTTTGCTCGCAAAACAATTTCTTCTGCTGGATCTTCAGAGGAAACATCCGTGTCCTCCTCAGTTTCAGCAGGAATATCCGCGTCAGCCACTAGTGTGTCTTCAATCTCTGGATCTTCAAAGTCCCAGGGATCCTTATCTTCCACTTCCTCTACATTCTTGGTTTGTTCAGCCATCTCCGTATCCACCATTTCTGTCAAAATAACCTTTGGATTTCAAATACTTAGCCCTATGTGATCTGCTATTAAAAATCGCTTGGCCTGTTTTCTTATCAAAGTCGGTTGGAACCCCAAAACGCTGAGATTCTTTCCGTGCTTCTCCAATTTGGTCTGGGTGAACACCTGCTGCATCGCTTTTCATCGGCCAATTGCCGCAATTAGACGCAACTTCACCTTGTTCAGTAGCAAAATCCCTCAACCAAACGACGTTAGACTTGTCGGTATAAGTCATATTGCGACAATTAGATTCCATTTCGCTAATTGTCCAAATGAACTCACGACGTTCGCCTGTTTGCTTATTTAAAAAACAATACGTTGGCATTATCCGGTGTTCTCCGCCATTTGACCAGCTTGAGCAGGCTGACCACCGCCAGCAAGAAGTTGCATCATGGCCTCATCTCGGCCCTCTCGGGTAGAACCGGGAACGTTTTCCCTAATGTTCCGCCGTGTTGTTACTGGAGACTGAGTTGGTCGCTCTTGATCTCCTCCAACCTCTTGCATTTGTTGGATGTTGGCCATGTCTTGCTGGTCGATCTTCTTCACGATTTCTGTAAGTTCCTCTGTGTTGCTGTATTTTGCCATAAGTTCGAGGAATTTGCCCATATCTGGCCTGTAACCTTGCTGTTGAAGGATTGGGGCCATGGGAATAACAAAGCCTTGCATAAGTTCGCCCAAGGTCTTTGCTCGTTCTGACGGGCTTCGATCAACCATTGAGTAAGGTGCAATATCAAGCTCATACTCAACAATCTCACCTTCACGAATTTCTGGGCCAAATTCGACCGAAGCCTCATAATCCGTGTCAGGAATCTTGACTAGGACCGTCGGTTTAGTCACGGGGTCATACCAAAGGTATTTTGCGACCGCTGTAACCACTTCCTTAACCGCCTTTGTTGCAGACTCTTGCATGTCGGCAATGCGAGCGGAGGCCGACTTAGAGATAAGTTGCTCTTGTGCAGCTGTGTCACTGAGCTTCCCAAGTCCGCCAAGGGCGTCCAAGTTTCCGCCCATATAGACAAACATGTCTTTGAGCTGAATCAAGTAAGCCAAGGTTGGTTGATCAACCCCGCCATAGCGCACTTCTCTTGTCGCTTCGGGCCGATCACTCCGAATCGTATCTCCGTCATTGGTTTCAACGATCCGCTCACCGTCGGACTCGTGACCGGACTGAACGACAGTAATGGTCTTTTGCCGATCCGCCTGTCGGGATACCTTTCGGAAGACTTTGTTTGCCATTTCATGGAGATCCATGAGCAATGACGCTGGCGAAAGGGGCATTAGATTCCCTGGCACTTCCCCGAATCCCATGGTGTAGAAGGGGCCTTCTTCTGGGCCTTCCCACTCTACAACTCTAAGGGGTTCAGATTGAGAAACGCCACCACGATCATCTGCCTGAACAGTGACAACTACATTTTCGATTGGCAGCCAAATATCCCAAAGCTCAACAATTGGGGAATAGTACTCATCTCCAAAGTACCCTTCACCTGATCCGATTTGTTGAATGCGCTCTTCACCAAACTCATTAGTCTTTTGGTAAATGCTTGGCTGTATGTCTTTTGTCTTCTTGCCAAACATCTTGCTTTGGACAATTGCTTCATAAGGGCAACAGTACCTGTTCCCTGAGAACTGTATTTGGTCCCAACGCTTTGCAGTCATATCAAAGACAAAGTCATCGAAATCAACATTGTCTACAAAAGGTTGGCCTGGGTCGTGTTCAAAACCACCCATATCCATGCCGCTGTCGGTAAGGCCGACTTTGACAATACCCATACCAAACATGGCATCGGTAACCCATTTTTGTATTGTTGTCTCAAGGTCAATGTCTTTAATCAGAGAGTTAAGAGCAAACTCAAACTGGTTTGCAACAGCTGCTCTTTCTCGACTTTTCGACTTTACTAAAATTTGCGGTCTTCGCGCAGCAATGGCCCGACGATAAATCGAGATAGCCATTTCTAGTAAGTTCATTGGTACGCGCTGAGTCGCACCGTTGTCGGTGTAGTGCGTTCCAACAAATTGCCTAATTGCATGAAGGCGCTTTTCTCTATATGGCTGCAACTTACGCCGCGAGTATTCAATAGCGTTTTGAAGCCGAGATGCCTTGTTATTGTCGTAGGTGTATGCCATCAATCACCATTCCATAGCTTTTCGCTTACGAGTTTCTACCTGTTGCCTTCGCCAGATCATTGAATCCCTAGGTACACCTATCGGTATCGGCTTATCTGACGGGATTTTCTGCATTCCCTTCCACAAGAGTGCGTCAGCAGTTGGACGATCTCCATGATTCTCACGCGCACCCGACGGATCAACGGTACGGAGCGATCTTGAGTGAGTGATCCATCCGGTGGCGGCAAATATGATTTCTTTACATTCTCGCAAAGCATCTGCGCTATGATTAATGAAATGTTTTGTGGATAATGCAGATCTATATTCGCTATATAAGACCCTTTTCTCATCCTTGGTCGGCCACCAGCCTGGGATTTTAGATATCTTTCCCGATTGGTCTTTCTTGTACCAGATTCGTCGGTATCCCAATTCAAGGACTCTGTCTCCGAAGTTGCGTCCGGGTCCAGGAGCTTCCCATATAAGTAGGGCTCCCTCGCTATTCCCTTTAAACCATTGTGCGAGGGCGACCGCATACGTCGCCAGCTGATCGGGCCGAAGGTTCGGCGTGACAAGTTCACCTACTTTTTCCCCAGTTTTGCAGTCACCAATGGAGAGGACGCTGTTGCTACTTCCGGTTCCTGCTGCAATATCTGCACCAATGACGTAACGTCGATCTGTTGGAAGATCCCCTTGGGCATCTGGGTGGCACCAAAGACGCAGGGTTCCTTTGGGCTTCTGGTCAAAATCTTCTGGCTTTCCGGTAATAGCATTGTATTTCAGCTCCCCAGCGGTGTAAGGATGCGATCCCGTCTTTTGAATTAGGTCGTCGATTATTCTTGTGTCGAAGAATTGGTAATCTGATCCCGCGAAGTCGATGTCGAGTTCTTGTGCAATTTCTTGTGGGTTCGCACATCTTTTGCACTCTTCGTCATACCACGGGCTTCGCGTTTTGCCTTGGCTATCTTCATAGCTGCCAGTTGACTTGACAGGATGCAGCGTCCAATGGAGTGAGAGTTGCTCCATTGTTTCGTTGTTCGCAAGGTCGTAGAAGGCGTTGTTTGTTCCGCTTGGTGTACTGTTGAAGATTCTTGAATTTGTTGCGTCACGAGTCGATGCAAGCGCCCGATAGCCAGCGTCAATATCAAAAGCAGCAAATTCATCGAGGCCAATAGCAGTACGGCGGTCACCGCGAGCCACATCCCCAGTGGTTGACTCGCCATCGATTGAACTGCCATTATCTTCATTCGTAAGTCTTAATTTCGTCCTGGTATGCTTTGCCTGTAGCCATCCAGGCAAATACTTGTGTATGAAATCGATCTTCCAAAAAAGGCTTTTTGGGTTACCTGGTTTATCGACGTAATCTTCATTACGGCTTACTAACAAAAATGACTGATTAGCCCGGAAGTGCCATCGCCACTCAAAAACAGTGAGTAGCATCCAAGATGCGCCCATATCACGGCTTTTCTTGATTACAAGGTCGCGATTGCCTAGGGCGCTTTCTATATCAGTAAGGACTTCGTCCTGAAACTCATAGGTGACAAACGGCAGAACCCCATCCCCCACCCTGGGGTCATAAGTCCAACAAAATGCGTTTACATAGAACAATAAATCCCTACTGCACATGATGTACAGCTCTTCTGCCGCTTTGCGATCCGTGCTTCCTGTACGGATAATTTCATTTCTAAAGGCTAGGTTTGCCTCTAGATCTTTAGGGACTAGATCGTAAAACTCATTTGGCACGGCGTTCTTTTTCCATCAGGCTCTTAATTTCTAACGCCAACTGACTAATACGAGAGCCCGAAACCCCTAAAACCCTCCCTGTCTGCGCTTTGCTTAAACCTATGCCAAGTAAATAGGCAACCGCTCTAGGCATCTCTGACAAGAGATCCCAGGGGACATTTTCCTTTTCTACTTGTTCATCAGCTATATCTTTTAGTTTTGCTGTGTAATGCATCTTGGGGGTGTAAATTCGCTTTCCTTGCGTACCGCCAGAACGATCTCTTTTGATTTCTATATTGTGCTGTTTTGCGTAGCTTCTAAAGACATGATCATAAAGGGAAGCGTTGAGGAACGTGGTTAAAGCGCCTTTTTGATGGTCCCACCTGGGGTATATCTTTACAGCGTGTACATACCCCTCGTTCACTAACTCGTCGTATTCCCAAATCTTAAACCTGTCTATTCTCTGTTTAGCCCATGGGAGGACTACCTCAAGAATGGCAAGTTTTTCTTTTAACTCCATACAAGGGTTATCGGCTGTGCTTTTTTATCCACCTTTTCCGAGCTGTATAAAAAGTAGACCTACTCATGCCAATTAAACGAGCTATATCAATTTCATCCATATGTGGAATAAGCATTTCATACATGATCACACTAACCCTCTCCCTCGCCTCCTGAGCCGTTTTCCCCCTGGTCGTCGATATCATCTCTTGCCACGATATCCCCAATTCTTGCGAGACTTCTAGGGCCAGATCCATCGCTATCCGCTTCTGTTGCTTCGGCGTCCGCATGTAGCCGCCCATTTACAGACTCCTCTTTTATCTCTCTCATCCGACCAATCAAATTCAAAACCACCCGACCATCATCCCTCATTAAGTCATCTTGCTCAAGCTGCTGCCTTGTAGGCAATAATTTGGTGTATATCTGACCCCAAAACTGACTTTCCGCTTGAGGGCTGCCCTTTACCCAACACAACATACTCCACGCCTCACTGCTCGGCGCATCCTCAGCTGAAGCATCACCCACCCTTATATTCGCCGCTACCCACTCAACCGTCTTGGGCGTACTGCAAGTCTTCTCGTCAAAAGTCTCCTTCGAGACATCATGCTTCCGCATAGAACGGCGAGTCACAGAACCAATCTTCTTCTTCTTGGCAGCAGGCCGAACAGGCTTGGAAGTCTCATCCAAAACATCCATCACCACAGGTGGGGGCGGATGGTAGTCAAGATCCTCCTCGTCATCCTCCTCTTCCTCCGGGTCGCCAGGACGAACCGGATCACCATCCACTACCTCACGAACGTACTCCACAACCTCCTTGTCATCGAAACGCTCGTCAAATGGAGACATGACCGCCTCAAACGCCATACGCCAAGCACGTTCAACCGTTTCACCATTCTCCTTCAACGCCTCGCGAGCCTTTACAAAATCAGCCCACAAACCATTGTCAATCAACTCCCGACGCATCTCCGCCTTAGATTTGCGCTTGAAGTATTCGTAACTCGTTTCGTAACTCATCAATAACCCTCAAACGAGCCTCAAACTCATTCAACAACAACTCTAAACGGTACGCAACATACTCCAAATCCGATAAATCATCCCCCTTATGGTCACGAGCTATATCCAATATAACCACAGATAAACCGCGAGCACCATTTAACAACACCCGAGTATCTAACGACCCTAAATCACGCTCCATACCAGATGTCTTCCAACTAGGCATACCACAAAGTCCTAATCCTATATCGGGTGGAAGGGGGTATATATATAAAACATGAGTGCGGGTGGGGGCGTGGTTCGGATCTTGGGGGCAGATGATAGGGTTCTGTTCGGGTCGTTAGGTCTTTGTTCGGGTCGTCGCGCTGGCGAGACTACACTACCCTACCACCTATCGAACAAAGGGACGAGTAGGGGAGAGGGATACCCCCACGGCCGTACCCCATTGGACATTCTACATATTCTGAGCTTTATTGTGTCAAGATACCTTGACCTGATATCCGATACCTGTAAACTGGTACACGCAAGCTACGCAGTGTAGCTCTTTCAATACTCATTGAGAAAAGGATAAAACAATGAGCAACGCAACCCGCAAGAAGGCAACCCCCAAGAAGTCAGCGCCCAAACCTGATTCGTTTGAAAAGGCGACGTCCGATCTCACGCATACCGATATTGTGCGTTCGGTCGAATCTTTCTTCTCGACAATGAAGCCCAATGGGAAAGCTAAGACGGTATCCCGCAAGGGGCGCACGGGGCTACAAGTCAGACTCGCGAAGATCGCACAACTCCAAACGCAGGTTGACGCCATCATCGCCGTGTCTCGTTTCATTGATACCCTGGTAGCACAAGGGCGCGATGTTTCCCGAGAATCGGTGACCATTGACGGCGAAACGCGCAACCTAGAGCGCATCGCCATTGCCATGGAAGCATGCCGACTCGAAACCAAATCGGACGTACTCGCCGATTGTTGCGCGGCATTCTGCCAAGCCTAAGCATTCACACGCCCCCCCCTATACGGCATCGTCCCCCTAACGGGGGGCGTTTGCCATTCTAGCTCTTTGACATCCTAAGGCACCTCAGCACGTGCCAAAGCGTGCGACGTTTGAACCTATCAAGGGCCAAACGCGGACCCGATGAGGCTTATACCCTGGTCGGCGCTGATTCAATCGGCGTATGCCCTATCCGCTCTACGATTCCATAGAATCCGGGAGCCG
>CEUI01013778.1_pt1 | contig 11862 bp, 22 predicted proteins | sample 531411 | NCBI WGS metagenome assembly CEUI01 (sample SAMEA2622841, study PRJEB7988) | marine metagenome | isolation source: saline water (ENVO:00002010), including
ACCATAATCATTATCTAGCTCTTGAGACCATACATCTGGAGCACCTGAACCTTCAGCATATGATGTACCGATTACTACGCACTCAGCATTATCATCAAGTGTAGTTGTTGAACCATCTACAGATTGAATTGAAGTTACAAGGCAAGTTGTGTCACTAGAACCATGAGCTACAGATTCAATTCTACCTATACCTTGTAATAATGCTTCGTTATCATCATCTGCATTAGTATTCTGTGCAAATTGAACAACCATTCCTTTAATAAGCCAGTCTACACTTGCTCCACCTGAAGTATCAAATACTAATGAAACTGTACTTCCTGGTGCAGGTAGAGTTCCTCCACCTTTTTGTAAAAAACTTCTGTCAGTAATAGAAACTTTTGTTCTATCTTCCAAAAATCGGAATTGACTATCCGTTGTTGGAACTTTTCCTACTTTTGACAAGTATACAAAAAACGGTGATTCTTCTGGAGCTAAATCAGCGACCCTGTCGCTAAAATCATACAGTCTTCTTGTACTTAAATTAGCACTATCTACTGTATTGCCACCAGGAGTTCCGAAATTTACTTGTCCACTATTATAAGTAGCCATTTTTTTTCTCCTAAGTTATATTATTATTTACAATACATTCGTACGGCTACCAGCTTTTGTTATTGCATCCCACATAGAATCTTCGTCATTTTTAGGAGCTTGAGGTTGTTGACCTTGCAACACCCCACCCTGTGCAGGGTTCCCCTGTGTATTACGAATATCATCAAGTGGGTTAGCAACTTGATTGCTGGCTTCAGAACCAGCTACAGACCTCCACATTTTAATTGCACCATCAACACCATACTCTGCAGGATTCTGAGCAGCAAATTGCATGAAAGAGTCTACTTCAGCGGGATTAAGCCCTCTTTGTTGTAGCTCTGCTTTCAATTGCATTTCACCTTGATTTCTCTGTAATCCTTGCATTTGGCTATTAACAGCACCATTAATTGAGTCCTGTAACTCTTGTTGTCTGAACTTGTACGATTTAGACTGTGGGTCATTATAGGCTTCCCATGGGTCAAATTCATCTTTCTCTAAAGTAACACGCTCTGGACCTACTGGTTGACCACTAGTATCGCCTTTCAGCATTCCTGCTACTGCATTTGCGATATCTGGACGTGATTCCAATAAATGTCCTACTTTTTCGTACTGCTTTAGTTTAGAGTTTTCCGCTGCGAGTTTATCCTTTTCACTTTGGAAGTACTTTGCTTGGTCTTCCCAGTTTCCAGAACTCTCTTGCGTATTAACACTTCCGTCTTGCCCTACATTGTCGATAGCTTCACCAGTTTGATGTCCATCTTCATATGCGTTATCCATTAGGTTTTACCCTCCTTTTGCGATTTCTCTTTATCTTTTTGAGCTTCACTACGAGTATTCATTCGTAATTTCTCGGATTCGAGTTTAACCGCATCTGTTAGTCTGCTCATTTGCAGTTTACTATTTAATTTACTATCGAGCTCTTGCTCTTTAATTCTTGTTTTAAATTTCTCAACCTCTGTACGTTTTCTTGATGAGATTGATTCTCTATGTGCTGTTTGTAAGTCACCGCTTACTTTCTTAAGTTGCTCTTGAGCTTGTCCTAGCATGCCCTGTAATTTAGCAACTTCATCTGTTCTTTGCAACACACCTTCTTTATCAAATATTTCTGTTTTCTTCAATGCTTCCACCCTATCAATAAGACCAGCTTGATATGCTTCCATATATATTTGCCATTCACCCCATTTATTAGATGGCAATGTTGAACTACCAATAATACGAATATCAAATTGACCAACACCTATATCATTCTCTATTTCCATTAATTCTTTTGATTTATCATCATATAATCTTTTATTGATTGTATATTCATTAATATCATTATTAGGCTGCACTATTCTAAATGTCTTTTTAAAAGTATAATGCTGTTTAGCCATATTATGTGCTACTTGTCCTAATCGCTTCAAAGAACCTTCAATATCTCTTAATTTAGATTTAGAACGTCTTTGACCAACATCCTCCATCATCATCGTTGCACTATATGTTTTAGGCGCTGCCTCTGATGAACCTTGCATCATTTCAAAAATCCCAATATTCAAGTCAATGTACCCCTCAATCATCTTAGGCAACGTCATTATAGAACTTGACAATGGTTGTGGTGCAGGGAAATGCGGTTCCCCAAAAGATGGGTCATATTCGATAGTTGCATTAGGATTTGACCAATCTCTTTCGAGTTCTTCAATATCGCTAACACTACCTTGGGGTACGAGTAGCTTTAAACCAGCTGACGCTTGAGCATGGGATGTGATAAGTGACACCGTCTTATTGAGGAACCTTTGAAATGCTTTATTTTTTCTAACATCACTCATTGGATATGGAGTATTTGTCCATATATTCGGAGCTGGTATAATTGGATATATATCTGTATCGCAAATCATTTCATACAAAACAATCTGCCCAACAGTGCATGTTAGTTTAATTCTTGTCTGTGTAACTTCTACGTAATCTATTAATTGATTCTGTATAGCTTGTGCAAAATCTTTATCTTGTGCCATTTGAGCAAACTGCTCCTGAGTCATAATCCTCTCATCTCCACTTCTAGTATCTACAACTCTATAATATGGCACCTTAACTTTTTTATAATGTTCTAACAATCTATACTTATCAACACCATAATCTTTATCTTTAGTATTGTCTGGAGTGAAAGACTGCATCGTTGTAGAATTTGTAGCATCTGGATAATCTTCCTCCCCACTAATAGACTCTATCTCGTCAATAAGAAGCTTTTCACTTTTCTCATCAACGGGTTGAGATAATTGAGGATATAAGTCAATTAATTGCTGTTTACTTAGTATCGTTGATACAATAATACCCGACGCATCATCAAAATAGCGATGGCGTGCATTAGGGTCTACATATACACGAAATGGGTCAACATAAGTAAATTTGACCTCTCCTCGTCCATAATCTGCTTCTTTATCTAAATAACAATAGAAATACCCTAAGCCAGTAACAGCATAATCATGTACAACTTGCTTGAATATTTCATTTCCATCAGATATATCCCATATATATTCTAGGATAGTTCTCCATACATTGGCAAGTTTATTGTCTGAATCTTCTCGGCCTATAGCAGAAAATCGTGGTGTTTTAGATGTAACGATAGCTTTAAACTGTTCTATAGCAGAATAGAGCCTATCTACTGGCATGGAAGACTGATTTCTAGAGTCTAATTCATCTACTTCGGAAGGAGTAAAATGGTTGCCTAAATAAAAATCAATATCCTCTCTAGCAGCTGTATCCCAATCAATTCGAGCCTTTTGCCATCTATCAAAGAGTTCTCTTACTTCTTTTACCCTAATATCTTCTCGTATCATAACTTATAATATAACCTTATTTATAAACATAAACAACATCTATTTTCGAGCTCCAGTCATCCAATTATACATTTTTTTAGGCTTATACCAGCTTCCATCCTTCTTTTTCTTCTTTTTATTGCTTCCCGCCTTTGGATTTCCTTTAGCAAATTGCGTTGCAAGCCAGAATGCATCAATCGTATCATCATGACTCCCTTTAGGGAAATCAATTAACTCTCCTATGAACTCATGCATATCTTTTTTAAGATGTACAGCTCCTGCTTTAAACATTGGTTGCAATCCTTCAAACAATCTATCTTTCTTCTTCTGATTATAATTCTTTATTCCTTTTTCTATTCCAGGGAGGAACATGCCTTCTTTCTTACTACGCTTCATTACATAATCTCTTAACATCTCCTGATATGCAATTGTTTCAATATTTATTCGTCGTATCGGTGAATACTGTTTTGCAATTTCAAATATCTTGTCTGCACAGTCCATGGGTAAGACTCTTTGCCTCCAATATTCAATAACATAGTAATCAAACTCAGAAGTAACGCCAATAACCATAATAACAGAATAATCGTTATGTACGCCAACTGTTGAAGCAGGGTCAACCCCGATATAAATATTGACAAACTCTTTTCTACCATCGTCAAGTTTGATGTACCACGAATCATATTCGCTATCAAATCTCGCATATCCTTTATACTGCGCATTATTTATATCCTCCTCGCTAAATATCTGGTCTTCGGGAGACTTTGCCTGGTTCATATACTCTTGATAAAATTTAGCTGGGGTACCCGAATCAATGTAGAATTGCTTACGTTCTTCTAATTTCTTCACTGGCCATCTTGAAGGCCATATAGGCACGCCATCTTCGAGAGCTTTTCTAGTATATACTTCCCAAGCAAAATCTTCACCAGTATTTACGGCTTCTTTCTGCTTAGTTACAAGCCCATTTAAAAAACTATCATAATGAACAATTGTTCCATTACACCATAAAAATCCATTTTTATCAAAATCTATCGCTGGATATACCGCAGCTGTAACCCATTCTTTAATTTGTCGTCTAGAATCAGGAGTTTTAGTATTTAACTCAGATTCAAAGTCATCAAGGATTATCCCTGTATATCTTGTTGAGTTCTGTCTTTTTCCTCTTAATCTCTGTGAAGTACCCTTGCCAATCATTCGGCAACCGTTTTTTAGTGTAAATTCGTCCTTTGTCCATTTATCTCCTTCTAAGTCCCCAAAGTAATAATGAATTGCTGGATTATCGTATATATGGTTTTGAATCCATCCGAGATTATCTCTAGCTTGGTCCTGGGCTTCACCAATCCACGCTATAAACTCTGGATTCTCTTTCGTTGCAAATACAAATCTGTGAAGCACAGCACACGCTGCCATTGTTGATTTTGCGTGGTCTCTAGGTAAAACGAGCGCTAACTGCTGTTTTTCCTTATTAATAAGAAGTTTTCCAACTTCTCTATGAAAGTCGGGGGTAGCTGATGCTAAAAAGTCTTGAGGGCTAAATAATTTACCAAATGTAATAAGGTCATTATATGCTAACTGAAGCGTCTCTTCATTCTTAGATACATTGCCATTAAGGTTTAAGTTGGCCATTAAGGATTAGCAAGAGAAGTTCTAGGGTAAATCAAATCATAATCTACCATCCAATGGTCTAAACTTCTTCCCTCGTCTCTTACACTTCCATCATCTTGCATTACTCCAGTAGAATAACGTCTTTTGCCACGAGACACACTGGAAGGTAATCTAAGTATTTCTAATAACTTTTCTCTATTTTCATGGCTTTCTAGCGCCCAGTCATGATATTTATTAACATCTTCAGGATATTTATCCTTATATGCTAAATATTCAAGCATTGTATCATGCTGGTCCAATACTTGTAAATGTGTTTCTTCGCTTACACCATTTTCAAAATCACCTCCAGTTATCCCTTCTTCAACTGGCACTGGGGTGCTTCCTTGTAGTAGATGTCCTAGAAGAGTATTTCCTAAATCACGTGCAGAGCCACTTGGACTTGACATGTCGTTAGCCGCTATCAAAGAATCGATTATATCATGTGCTGATTCACTGGATGGAGAGAAAAAACTTCTAGCATAGGGAAGTAGACGTTGTGCTTCTTCCTCTAACATAGTTTTGGTCCACCCCATAGGGGGCTCAAATTGGGTACTGAACCTTGTAGCTTCGTGTAGTTTTCGCTTAGCTTTATTTGCTGCGTTTTCTGCCCTTAATTCTTGTAAGTGTTGTATGTTGCCTATTGTATCCATAAATGCCATACTAAAATCCTTTCATTAACTCAAAATGAGGAAAATCATCAAATTGATTATCATCTACTTCAAAATTCTTATTCCAATCGCCACCCCAGCGAATATTTATCTCCATTGATTGTGCTATTCCTAAAACAAACCCTGCAAATAAGTGGAAACGCTCCCTATCATTCCAGTCAATAGGGTAAGGCACAACGTCGCAAGCACGGCTAGGAATAGCGTTGTGACGGCCATTTGGGTACTGAACCTTGGTTTTACCTTCTTCATATAACTTATTCTGCCTTTCTTTACTTCTTTGTCCTTCTATAACGCTACAATCAACATGCTTAATAACTTCATTAAATAAATCCTGTAAGTCTTCGTGACATGTAGCTAGTCTTTCTCTTGATTTTCTTCCAAATTTTGGCATTATTTACCTATTTTTCCCATTGTTTTTTTATGGGCAGCATTAAAGCTAGCTCCATCTATCATTTCTTTTTTCATCATCTTCATATGTTCACTAGTATGGTGCTCTTTATGGGCCTTCATTTGTTTTTTTTGCTTAGAAGTTAACCCCCCATCCTTATAAATTCCAATTTCACTGTATCCAGTTTTGCCCCCTCCCGCATATTCTTTCGTCACCCTGCCACCTGCATCAAACTTAGGGATTTCACCTGTTTTATTTATTTCCTTTAATACTGGCAATGTTTTATTGTTTACAGAATCTTTTCTAATTATATACTCTCCACCTTCAACATTAATATCAATTCCACCATTTTTGTGGGACGGACCTATTGTTTTCCCACCTTTAACATATTTTTTATTTTTCAATTTCCCTGGCATTACATTTCCATTATTAGTGTTTCTAGTCTATCAAATCTCTTCATTACTTCGTCAATCTTTGTTTCTATTCTCTCTTGTCCGACCTCTAAGCTCTGGATTTTATTCCTATTCGTTTGAATACTCTTCCCTTTTTCTTCTATTGAGGCCTCGAAAGTGTCGATTTTCGTATCTAGGATGCCCTGAGTATAGACAAACGTACCTATAACGGTACATATCGTAATTAAAGTTCCTACTGATATCTTCTTGTCTATCATCATTAAGCTAATCCTTTTACGTTTTCCGAACCGTAAATATATAAAATATTATCGTCTAAATCAAATTCTGACTCACAGAATGGGCATTTCCATGAATTAACCTCTCCGTCAGATTCCATCATGCCTATTCTTTGTGTAACTTCATCATCGTAATATAAGTCTTTTCCACAAACTAGACAAGGGTCTATTTCGCGATTAGTCTTCTTTTTCTGCGTGTGCGAGTACTTTGACGTTTCCTTTATCATTTTTGATAGCCTCCAGCTGTTCAGGCGAAAATCCGCTCCAAACGGTTAATTGTTCCTGTTTCTTGTCTGTATCGAACAATCCAGACATCTTGGCAAGCGCATCTAGTGAGCGCAGCCTATCAGAGTCCCGCTCTGAAATATCCGCTATATCTTTGTATAAACGGATAATAAACTCAGGAGTAACACCTTCGGCATTTAAAATATCCTTGATTTCCTCTTTTACCATTTGTTGTACCTTTTTCTGTTGTAGTAATTTGTTAGCTGCAGTTTTGATATATTGTGAGTCCTTAGCCTTTGGATAAACTATACTATATGCCTTGCTCAAATCCATCCCTGCAGCTACGTATTGCGCAAATAAAAGCTTTTTAGACGAAGTTTTCTTCTCCCTCGTCTCTTTAATTGTATCATATGTGCGTGAAAATGTGTAGATATTCTCCGCCACACCATGTTCTCCGAGTATTTTGGCGTTTTTCTGGCCAACAACGAAAGAACCGCACACTGTACGTACACATTTCTGCTTTTTGCCCGTAGATGGGACTGTTATGTAGAAAACACGCAATATTTGACAAACATGTAGGTCGTCTGTATAGACCCAATCACCCTGATTTCCACGCCTCCAGTCCCCAGTTGGTTTTAACATAGGGTTAAAAGCCATAAACTCTTTCATACTATCATATAAAATATGCTCTTTACCCTTAATTCGCTTAATATCCATAAAATAATATACAAAATAAAAATATTTATTGCATTATTAAAATATTCAATATATATTTATCCCGCTGTATCGGTTGGTTTAACGCTTTTAGGGTATAGCAGAAACAAAGTGGTTACTAAAAGGGGATTTGTAACACAGCCACAAAGCAAGTCGAAGACAATTGAGCTAGTTACCGAAATAATTGTCCTATCATGAATAAACAGGCTCCGAAGGAACTGAAGATTAGAGGCTAACCCTCTTACACAAAGTAAGGGGGATAGATAGTCTCTATCCAAAACTCACCAAAGGAACTCAAAATATATAGTAAAATAATATATAGTAGCACCTCCAATACCTCCATTTACCTAAAAGCTCAAAAATTTGAAAAATAATATTAGAATGGGTGTCACTGTTATTTTATACGCCCCCACCCAAGTTCTGACTCGCACCCCCTTCTCGATTAGGTTGAAAATTTGGTTTTAATTATAATCTAGATTGATTTCAACGCTAACATTTATTTTATTATAGTAAAAGGAAACGCCCAACCATTAAGTCGGGCGTTTTTTTGTGGTAGGTTATTGAGGTACGGACGAGTAAAACTAATTTATATCCTTTAACTTTAACGGCTCACGCTCTATTATCATGCCATCTTCAAACGGCAACACTTTACCATTATAACCAACATACCAATCATAATTGACTTGATACACGTGAATCCCTAGACCATATTGTCTAGAGGCTTGGTTCATTCTTCTTTTAGTGGTGTTAGTGTAATAGCCACCACATCTTAAAACAATACTATCATCAGTTATTTCTACTACTATTGTATTATGGTAACATACCTTTAATACGCTATTTTCTGTAAATACTGATGTTTTATGACTTCCTACTTGTTCAACGCTCATATTATACCCCTTTTTTATTATACTTCTGATTTAAGTTATCAACAATTTTATCAAACATTTCTACCTTATCATCAGCTATTCCAAACGCCATGATTTCATCTTCCAAAGCTGTGATATGTCTTTGTTTATTTAATAATGAATTTGCATTATTAAATTTTTCAATTTGGATTTCTTCTTCCAACTTTTTTACCTCCTTTTCATGTTTATACTTTAAATCCGCCACTTCTTTTTTATGGTCATACTTTACTGGCTCTATATCTTTAGTCGGTGTAATTGTTTCTTCACGGCTATAATCCTCAAACGCTTCCTCCGTACCGCAAGGACTACAAATTTCAGTCTTGTTATCTCTACGACTTAGAGCGTTTAGACCTTTATCACTTAACTCATTTTCCCAACATCTTGGACAAATCATTATTTTACCTCCTTTATTACTGGTTTTCCACTTAATAAATCTTCTATTTCACTAGGCTCAAATCCACTTGCAATCATTAATGATTCATGTATTGATACCAATTGATTATATATTGTTTCGGTATTGCCTTTAATTCCGAAATAAAATTTGACATCTTTCAATCTCCAAAATCTATTCGGTTTAATGCCTTTACTGAATAATTTTACAGCTTGTTTAGATGTTATTAGATTCCACATTGCCATTTTATTATTATTTGTTAAATCCTCTAAAAACGGACAATCTCCATTTATTTCTATAGGTTTATTCATTTTTATATCCTTTTTTTTATTGTTTTACTACGTCCTATGAAATATACAACATTATTATGAATTATCTAATATATTTGTATATTAAATTTATGTTGTTTATTACTCATTTAATCACTATTATAGAGGGTTGTTAATTAATGAACACTTAATGTAAAGGACGAAAAAAAATGACTAGTAAAATGAACTTAAAAGAAGCAACGATTGAAGAGTTAGAAGAGCAGTGCCAAGAAGTACAAGGCACTCCATTTGGACATAATATCATTGCTTTAATTTGCCAAGAAACTGAAGAAAGATTTGGCGAAGATGAAGCAGTAAGATTATTTGAAACTTATCAAAACTAAAATAAAGGACTAAAGCCCCTAGCATTAATTTGTTAGGGGTTTTTTTATATCAATATGAATAAAGAAAATAAAGAAAAAGAAAATAAATGGATTATGGATTCAGCAATCAGAATCACAAATGATGAAAATGGCAAAGCAGTAAAAATTGAAGAGTTTGATGTAAATACAATGCAATGGATAGAAAAAAAGGAGGGCAAATAAAATGGCACTGAATTGGAATATAGAAAGATGTAAAGACTATAAAAAACTTATCGATGAAACGGAGGGCGTAATCACAGATGCAATTATCTGGCTTACTATGAGTATCGGTATGCCAGAGATAACAAAAAAGAACCACGAAGAATTTTTCCTAAGAACACAAATCCACCAAAAAATAAATGGAGCATTTCTAAGAAAAAGCAATGGAGCACCTTTTTACATGACTATTGAAGATGTCCAAAAAAGAATCGGATTGTACACAAATGCAGATAAATTTTCAAAAGCGGTGTTCAAGTCTAGGATATATAATTCTTTGGTAAATTCGGCTATTAGGAGCAATGAAAATGAAATGGAAGAGTACGAGGAGGACAAATTATGAGCTATGAAGATATAGATAGTTGGTTTTGGGATAATGAAGAAACGAAAGCACATTGTCGAGGCTGTAAAAAAGAAAGCGAAATGACAAGACCTATTCAGTATCATAAATGGGCAAGAAGTGACGCATATGGCATATATACGGGGCTGTATTGTGGTAAGTGTTACAATGATAAAGAGAAATACACATACAGAAAAGATAGATACTACGATGAAGCATATTGCGGAGAGTTCATGGGAACAGATAGCAATGGTGACGTGGTAGATTATTAATAAAGGAGCAAATAATGAATAATGATTTAATAGTATTAGTAAAGAAATATTTTGACAAAGTAAATGGTAATACTTACCATTCTGTGCAATTTGAAATAGATAATAAAATATATCATAGTGGTAAAACATATGGCTATGGACGGCAATATGAAGAAACATTTTATGATTTATGTATAGGCATACTCAAGGATAAAAGTATAGCTAAATATGTTAAAGATTTCATTAAAGCTAAATACATAGTAATAGAAAATTGTAAAGCTAAAGAATTAAAGCAAATACATGAATATAAATAGGAGCTAATACAATGAAGAATATTAAAGAATATGACGTAGCATTTACAGAAAAAGAAATAGATATGATTTGTAAATACTATGGAGTATATAATTTTGAAGAAGATGAGAATATTTTAACATATCAAGAAAGAAAGATATTAGTAGATAGATTTTTAAAAGAGTGGGATAAAAAGATAGAAAAAGCATACGAAGATATATTTATATATCCAAACTAGGAGGTAAATAAATGAAAATATTAATGATAGACTTAGACGAATGTAGTGATGATTGTTTTGAACAAATTGATAGCAAATACGACTTATTAACAGAATTAAATGCTGAATGTTATGGAAAAGTATATACAAATATCAAAGAATTTGAAGATGATTTTAATAATGATTTTATAAATCAGTCAAATTGCTTAATCAAAATAATAACAAACTAGGAGGTAAATAAATGATGAAGAATAAAATAATAGATATAATAAGCAACGCAGAGGGTGTTGATATGGACACAATAAAGGAAATAAAAGAGTATCTTGATAAATTTGATGATAAAGTAGATAGGATATTAGAGGGTAAAGATAAAGCAATGGAAAGATTTACTAATAAATTAAAAGAAAAAAAGGAGGTGTGATGGAAAAAGGTAAATGGAAACTAATTGAATTTTACGATGGGAAACCTTTATTTGAAGTTGCATTTTGGGTAGATGGTGATGTGCTAGATAATTCAGATTATCTTGCATTATATACTGATGATAAAATTGAGGCAAAAGACTATTTAGAAGAAAAGGAGAAAGAATAGTGGAAAAACACATAAAAAACTATATATGTATTCGTATCTGTTATATTGAAGATGAAAGTGGGAACAAAAGATATGATTATGAAGAAATGTTAGGAGAATTTGACGATAAATTTAAAGAACTAAAGAAAGAGGAGGTGTGATGAGATATTTAGCACTATCATCAAAATTTACTATTCATAATTTAGGAGATTGTGGGGATTTTTGTTCGGCGAATGAAATAGCTGAAGAATATATGGTTGATGAGCCAATATACATAACTACAATAGATGAGTGGGAAAAACTAGCAAGAGCAATTTTAAATAAAAAGGAG
>CEUI01062967.1_pt1 | contig 11860 bp, 2 predicted proteins | sample 531411 | NCBI WGS metagenome assembly CEUI01 (sample SAMEA2622841, study PRJEB7988) | marine metagenome | isolation source: saline water (ENVO:00002010), including
CTGGTATGATGTTAATGGAAATGTCAGCTTATGTTGGTGATGTACTTAATTTTTATATAGATCAACAATATAGAGAGATGATGTTACCACTAGCTCAAGAAAGAAAAAATGTAATACAGATGGCCAGAATGTTAGGATATAAAACAAAACCTACAAGAGCATCATCTTGTTATTTAACATTTACTGCTACAGTTCCTGCTAAAGATGTTAGTGGAGGATCTAAAACTCAAATGGCTCCAAATTATTCATTTGCACCAACTTATAATCAAGGAATAGTTGTTTCTTCAACAAGTGATTCTACAATAAAATTTGAAACTTTTGGAGCGATTGATTTTACAATAAGTAGTTCTCAATATGAACCAAGGGAAAAAGAATATGATTCTGATGGAATAGTTTCAAGTTATACTTTACAACGAGATGTAAAAGCTTTAAGTTGTGAAAGAAAAGAAAAATCATTTTATATAGGATCGGCCCAACCATTTAGAAGACTACAATTACCAGAAACTGATGTAATTGATATTGTTAATGTTATAGATTCAAATGGTAATATTTGGTATGAAGTGGATTATTTAGCAGAAGATACAGTTTTCACAGAAAAACATTATACTGATGATTGGGAAAATGCTACAGCAACATCTGATTCGGAAAGAGTCAATGCTTATACTGATTTTGAAGGTAATACAATGGCAGTTCCAGTTCCTTATGCTATGTCTCATCTCAAATCAACGAAAAGATTTATTGTAGAAGTTGATGAAGAAAATAGAACTCATTTAGTATTTGGTAGTGGATTGATAAGGACTGGAGTCAGTGGTTCTTTTGATACATCAATTTTACAAACAGATCAAATTGGTATAACTCTTCCAGGTGAACCAACACTCAATTCATCTATAAATCCTTATTTAGCAGATGCTGGAGATAATTTAGGGGAAGCTCCAACAAATACAACTTTAACTGTAACATATAGAGTTGGTGGTGGTATATCATCAAATGTTGGAGTGGGAACTTTAGAAAATGTAGATTCAAAAACATTAGTTGGTGGTAGTGAACCATCATCATTGTCGGTAACAAATAAAAATCCAGCTCGTGGTGGTGGACTATCAGAAACAGTTTCTGAAATAAGACATAACGCTCGAGCTTTCTTTTCAACACAAAATAGATGTGTTACAAAGGAAGATTATGAAGCTAGAGTTTTAAATATGCCTGCTAAATTTGGTAAAATATCAAAAGTATATTGTAAAAGAAATACTATAGATAGACTCGGTGATACTTCATTAATTAATTTTGATAAAATATCAGAAATGATGCAAATATTATGGAACAATTATAATAATGAAGATGGGTTATCTTTACCAGCTGCAGCTTTATCAGACCTTGAAGCGACTATGGATATAAGACAAGGTGATGGTGGTATAACACAATCTGATGTAGATACATTGCGTACTATAACAGAAGCTTTAAAAGTAGAAACAGCTGCTGAAAATAAATTAGCAGGTGTTGAAATTTTTGTTTTGTCTGAACTTAATGATGGTTCTTTAACAAATACTACAAATGTAATTAAACATAACTTAAAAAAATATTTATCATTATTTAGAATTATAACAGATGAAATTAAAATATCAGATGGTTTTATAATTAATTTTGGTGTAATGTTTGATGTTGTAGCACAAAGAAATATATCAAAAGATGTTGTTAAAGTAAATTGTATAGAAATAATTAAAGAATATTTTAATAAAGTAGGAATGCATTTCAGACAACCAATTAATGTTGGTGATTTACTTTATTTATTACAAGGAGTAAATGGAGTTAGATCTGTAAATGATGTACAAATAACACAAGGATGGGATTATACAGAAGATCAAACATTATTCGCTCCTCAGGGTTTATATTCATATGATTCTTTAAATCCAGGAGGGGGTGCTACTAATAATAGTGCTTATTGGTGGAAGTATGACTTCGTACAAGCTAAACAAGGTACTTTAATTTTACCATCTATTGAACCAGCAGTTTTTGAACTTAAAAATCCAAATACAAATATTAAAGGAGTGGTAAGATAATGCATTATTCAATTTTCGCAACAAAAGATTCATGGATATCAAGTGGTTCTCACCCAAAGACAGGCGAGTCTTATAGGGATCAAAATTTTGGACAAGATGAAATTCTCGAATTAAAAAAAGAATTTTATAATAAAGCATTTCATCATCAATCAAGAATTTTAATTGATTTTGCAGGAGATAGTTTAACGGAAGTATCTCAATCAATTGTTGATGGTGATATTACAAGTGAAAAATTTATTTTGAAATTATTTGAAGGTGAAGGTAATCAACAACTTGGTGGAGATAGTAGTTATGAAATCAGAGCTTATCCAATGTCAGCTTCTTGGGCTGAAGGTATTGGAAAATTTGGAGATAGTCCTAAAGTAACAAATGGTGTTAGTTGGGAAAATAGAACCAGTTATCAAAATGCTAACGCCTTAACTTGGAGTAATGAAGATGGAACACCATCATCTGAACCGAATTATCATAGTAGTTCACATACTATAAATAATGGTTCTCAATCATTTTCAGTTGGACAATCTCCTGATATAGAAATGGATATAACCAATATTGTAAAAGGTTGGTTGAGTGGTTCAAATCCTAATTATGGATTAGTTTTAAGATTTAGTGGTAGTTCAGAAACTGATGAAACTCATACTGGTCAACTTAAATTCTTTTCAAGAAATACAAGTACAATATATTCACCTAAACTTGAAGTTCGTTGGGATGATTCATCACATATAACTTCTGGAAATTTAAATCAAATTACTTCAAGTGGTGGTGTTGAAAATTATGTTTATCCAATAGGTTTAAGAGATAAGTATAAGGAAAGTGAAAAGGTTAGATTTAGATTTGGTGCAAGAAAGCGTTATATACAAAAAAGTTTTGATACTTCAGTTCAAACAATAAGTGGTTCTTATATACCAGAAGGTAGTGGTAGTTATTCTATTAAGGATATAGCAACTGGAGATACAATAATTCCATTTAGTTCATACACAACAATGAGTTATGATTCAACATCTAATTATTTTGATCAATGGTTAAATACATTTGAACCAAATAGGGCTTATAAAATATTGATTAAACTTAAGTATGACGATGGACAAGAACATATCCACGATAACGATTTTGAATTTAAAGTTGTATCTTAAATATTAAATAAAGGAAAAAAATGGCTGTAAATATAAAAGAAAAGATATCGGAAAAAATATCTAACCTAATGATAACCAATTATAGTAAACTTGGAGTTTCTTCACTTGAATCTCAACAAAGAACAGTAAAAAATGGTATCATAACAGCTGGAAGAGTTTCAGGTGATAAAATGTATATCTACCAAAGTGATTATCAAGCTTATCCAGAAGATAAAGCCTTAGTTAATCAAATATATCATCAGATTATAGGCGAGTATGGAAGTTATAATGATAATAGTTTAGATTCAAGTGTTGATTATAATACAATTGTTAGAGACTTTATTAATGCCTTTACATTTAAAACGATGACAGTACCAGATTCTGATACTGGTGAACCTATAACAAGATATTTTATTAAAACAAATTTACCAATTGATGGTGATTCAGGACACGGAATTGAAATATATTCATTTACTGGAGAATCAAATCCTCAAAATATAGGTCAGTTTATAGATTTTGTTCAAACAAGAGATTTAATAGATCCTAAACAAGCAGTAAAATGGTTAGATACAAAAGTTTATGAATTATTACCATCAGGTACAGAAAGACAAGATAGAATAGATAGATTTTTTCAAGAATGGGCTCAACTTAAAGGTGACTTACCACCATTCATAGATTCGGATGGAGATGGTGAAGATGATTCTTTTTCAAATCAACAAGAACACGCTCAATATTCTGGTTCACACGATATATCAGCTCAACAAGATGCTAATATTGATGATAGTGAAGGTTATATTACAAGATTAGATAGAACTGCTAATACTAAAAATGTTGGTAAAACTATGCAAACATTGAGAGATGAACTCAATGAATATTTAAAAGATTTAGATGAACAAATTACTGAAATTGATGATGAAAGACCAGAGTACACAAATAAATCAGATGGTTATTTAAAATTAAGACATTTAAATCAAGGTATTATTATAAGAAAACAAGAAGGTGATAATGTTGGTATAGAGGAAATGGTCAGTAACCCTGAAGTACACGGAGGTAAAATTGGACCAAGTTATCTTGTTGATGGTTTTACAATATCAATGTGGGTTAAATTTTTGGATAAAGTTAATAAAGGTACATTATTTAATTATGGTAATCCGACACGAACTATAGATCCAAAAGGATTTAAATTGGAAACATTTATTATAGAAAAAGATGAATTAATGACGAATAGTAATAATACTTGGGGTGAATATGTTATAATAAATGGTATTAATGATAAAATGGAACAAGAAGGACAGAAACCATTTTTTCAGGATAGTGAACAAGAGAGATTTATTAGACTCGTGGTTTATGATCATATGGAATTTGAAAATAAAAAATTATATGATTCACATTTAGGGATTCCTGGTATACCAAGAAGTTTACATATTCCAGAGTTTGGATATCATAATACTGAAACATTTGATTATCATAAAGGATATGAGGGTGATATATTTTCACATACAAGAGTACCAATTGATTTTGATGAATGGTTTTTTATTGTAGCTAGTTATAATCCAATAACAAATGAAAACTCTCTAGCAGGATTCGAAGAAAATTCAGACTATTGGTCAGGAAACATTGAATTTACTACTCCTCCAGATCCAGAAAATCCAACATATACTGCGAATTCTGGTTATGGAGTTAAATGTAAAGTTGAAATAATATCAAAGTCTGATTTACTTAGAGCTAGAGGGTATAAAGTTGAATAGTTTTTTAATTATCACGGAGATTAATTAATGGCGTGGTGTTTACCAAATCCTCCAGGTGATTGTGGTTCAAGATATGATCCAAATCAGGGTTTATTTGATCCACAACCTTGTGAAATTTTTACAACTGAAGAAGATTGTATTACTTATTCAAGTGCCTATTCTGATTATGGTTGTGATGGATGTTCTTGGACAACAATACAAGAACCATTTGTTCAAGATTGTTTTGATTCATATGATGGTGGCCACGGAACTCTTGGTGATAAAAATGGTACAGGACCAACTAATGATTTAAGTCCAAATTGGTTTAAGTGTGTATTTATGGCAGAAAATACTGATGGTGATTGTTCTATAATTCCAGAAGATAACCAAAATGGACCAAGTGGTACTGATACTGTATTTTTTAATACTGGTGATGAAGCTTGTGCATCTATTGAAGAACAATGTCTTCGTGTTCAAGTTTATCATACTTGTCCAACATCTTCTGACCCTGAAGAAGCTTGGGGTTTTCTTAACATACCTTGTAATCAACTTTTAAATGTAGACGCTTCTACAAATAATGATCAATTTGGAGCTGTAAGAGCTGTTTGTTCAACAACTCAGGCTTTAGATGAAGAATGGGTTATATTTGCAGAAGATCAAAATGGTGATGATTCTGTATATCCATGGTTTACAGAACAAACAACAGCTCAAATACAATTTGGTGTCGGACAAGAAACTATGAATCAAGGTTTGACTTGTTGTGCTCCAGTTGGTGAAGTTCCAGGTGGTGAATATTGTGGAACACCAATTACTACAATTGATGAAGATAGTGGTGAAGAAATTACAGGAATAATAGAAACGGCTGACCAATGTTGTCAATCTTTAGGATTTGGAGATTATGCATATTTAGTAACTGAAACAAATACATTTCAAATGGGTGAATATTATTGTGGTGAACAGAATGAATTTTATTTCAATAGTATGACAGAAGCTTGTCAATCTGTAGGTAAAGAATGTATTCAAGAAGATTCTTATGTTCAATTTAAATCGGTATATGATGATGATTGGGAGAATGAATATTCATGGCATTATTTTGGTATAGTTCAAGATTTAGGTTGTGCATGGCCATCTAACTGGCAACACGAGGGTGGTTTAGGTTATAATAAAATGAGAGTTAGATGTATCGGTGGTGTAGAAACAAGTTCTTGTACTGACCCATCAGCTTGTAATTATAATCCAAATGCAACAGTTGATAATGGAAGTTGTGAATACGATTCGTGTCGTGGATGTATAGATTATGAGGCGTGTAATTATGGTGGTGATGATATATTATGGGATGATGGAAGTTGTGAATACGATTCGTGTGGGGGTTGTATGGACCCAGCCGCACAAAACTTTGATCCAGATGCTCAATTTAATGATGATTCTTGTATCCCTAATCTTATAATTTTTGAATTTGAACAATCACCATATTATGATGAACCACTTGTTCTTAATCAAGGTGAAGAAGGTGATATTACACTTATGTTACCATATGCTTGGCCAGTATATCCAGATATCAACGATCTTCCAGGAACTATTGAAGCAGTTTATGATTCAAATTTTATAGATGATGTTAGTTGGTTTAGTATACCTGATTTCAATATTGGATCAAAACTTGTTGTTACTGCGAAAGCTAGAAATAATCTTCAAGATGAAACAACTCCTGTATCACTTATATTAGGTGATTATGAATTAGTAAATTTTAATGTACAAATAAATTGGGTAGATTGTTATGGTATAGCTCACGGAGACGCTAGAGTAGATGAAAATGGTGTCTGTTCAGGTGGACAGACAGGACTTGTACCTAATTCACATATTGGTTGTACAGATCCAAATGCTAAAAATTATAATCCATCCGCAGAAGAAGATGATGGTAGTTGTATTTATCCACCGAATTATGGTTTACCTGGACAAGCATTTATTGAAGGTGTTGGTGAAGTAACTCCTGGTGATTTAGTTACTCTTGACGCGTCAAGTACTCACGACCCTGAAGGTATGATAGCTTCTTATTTATGGGAACAAATAGAAGGAACACCTATAACTCCAAATAATAATTGGGATTCACCAACTTTAGTTTTTAACGCACCAGATACAGGAATACAAGAAGATACTTTGAGATTTAGAATATCTACATTGACTACTGAAGGAACTACATCAGATTATTCTTATTGGAATGTTTTAGTTGTTCCAAATGTTGGTTGTACCAATCCAGAAGCTTGTAATTATAGTCCATCTGCAACTGGTGATGATGGAAGTTGTGTAATGCCTTCTGAATGTGGTTGTGATGGTCCAGTTCCAGCTCAAGAATTTGTTGATGATATGAATACTATTTGTTGTAGTTCACCTACACAATGTTGTGAAGATACTCAAGGAAATCAAGGTTATTGTGATTCTGAAGATATATCACAATGGAAATATTATTGTGGAGGATGTCCAAGTGGTTGGATAGAACCTGAAGATTCAATTGGATTTGATATACAAGGTTGTACAGATCAAACAGCTTGTAATTGGAGTCAAGCGGCTTCTGTTGATAATGGTAGTTGTTGGTATCCAATTGATGGATGTACTTGTGATGATGGAATTAATGCGTTTCTTGACCAATGTGAGGTTTGTAATGGTGATGGAACATCTTGTTTAGGTTGTACAGATTCGGAATCTGTTAATTATGATTCAAACGCTACAGTAGATAATGGTAATTGTTATCCATCACCATCACCATCACCATTATTTGGTTCAGGAACAATGTGGGGTTCACATTGGTTGAATTTCAGTTGGGATTATAATGCTCCATACTCAGATGATACAACTAATCCATCTCCTACATATTATATGGATACACCAGTAGAAGATGAATATGTTTTATTAACTAAAATTACTACTACTAATCCTCAAAAACTTGAATCTTTTGCTTTTTTCCAAATTGGTACTGGTGGATATGTAAAATTTCAAATATGGTCTGATAGAGGAATAGGTTCAGATGGTTCAGTTGATTTAGCTTATTTAAATAGTCAACCAGATGCAATTTTATATGAAACAATGTTACAACATACGGATAATGGTTGGCAAACATTTAATATTCTTGATGCACCAGTAGTTACAGGTGATTTTTGGATAGGGATAAGAACACAATCATCAACACAGAAGATACCTGGTTATTTATGGCCAGAACCATATGGAGCTAATGTAAATCAAGTAGCTAGATCTGTTATAGCTCCAGCTACTGAACCACTAACAGGTTGGACAAAAATACAAAATTATATGATAAGTAATCCAGAATGGTTTGTAAATGTTATAGGTGAATGGGGTGGAAATTGGGAAGTTCAAAATAATACTCAAATTAATTGGCATTTGTTTGATTACTATTCAGAGTGGCCACATCCAGATTATCATAATTCTTGGATGTTTGAATGGGGTTTACGAGAAGGTGGTTGTGTTGACACTGGAGCTATAAATTGTTCTTCTTATTGTCTACAATGTGGTGAAGGTGGTACTGAAAATTGTATAGATGATGGTTCTTGTGAATACGATACAACAAGTCCAACTTGGTTAGCTGACCCTACTGAAATGTTACAAGAATTACCAATAGGTTCAAAAAATCTTAGAGATGGTGATGAATGTGCACAACATACTGATTGTGATTATCATCATTATTGTCATAGTGGTTGGAATGGAACATATTATGGACCAAGATATTGTGTAAGTGGAATAGATGCAGACCCTCAATCAGATGTTGGTTTGTGGTGTAATGAAAACCCTTGTGGGCCAGGTGATGGAGATTGTGATAACGATGCTCAATGTGGTGATGGTTCATATTGTGGAACTAATAATTGTACATTCAATGGTACAAATGGTTTTGGTTGGACTTCTGATTGTTGTACAAGTTTTCCTGTTCACGAAAGACTTTATCCAGTTATTCAAACTTATCATAGTGGTGAAAGAGATTATAGATATGAATTATGTGATACATACGATGCGAATTATTGTTTTCCAACAAGTCCACCAAATCCCGCGGGTGGATATGGACTTGAAGGTGCTAAATTTTACGCTTGGAAATATCATACAGATGAAACACCTGGTGCTGGAGTAGGTTGTCCAATAGGAACTGTTCCTATTTATAGAAATTATTATCCATCTGGATATGCAGATTCTTGGTTAAGGACTGATGTAGCTGCTGGTTATCACAATCACGGAATTGCATTTTGTGCACTATCACCTGATACTGATCCAGCAATACTTCAAAGTATGGGAGCTGTAGCTGTACAAAGTTTTTATCTCGCACATCGTAATAATCATTTACATACAATAGTTCCAGATCAGTATCAACCAAGTGGTTATTATTTTACAGGACCTGCTGATACCTTTTACGCGTTTAGAACTCCAAATACACTTCCAGGTGATACATTAGGTTTAGGTAGTACTGATTCAATAACTGGTTACGCAGATTTTACACAATGGTGGGGTAATGGTACTGTAACACAACCTGTATCTGGTGAATATCAAATTGAATTTATTCCTGGGGAGACTTCCTTAATTAGATATGGTTCATGGCAATTATATCCTACAGATGGTTATACTGGTCAATATGGTGGTTCATATAATACACAGGATATTGCAAGAGGCCTCGTTGAAGGTATACAAGAAGATGGTCAAACTTTTTTAGTAGAGGGTGAATACAGACTTGAAGATATTGGTTACCATGGAGATGAATGTCGTGGTTTGAGAATAGATTATGGTGATGGTTCTTCTTATAGATGGCAACCTGATGATGGTGTAGATTTAACTACTTGGACATCATTTAGTTTTTTAAATGAAGATGTAAATGTTGATAGTTCTTGTCCAAGTGAAGGTGGAGGAGATTGTACAAGTCCACCTAAAAGTTTTTGGCCAACTCAATGGCACGCATGTCCTGAGTGTAGTGATGTTAGTGACCACGGAAAAAAATTATGGGTAGATGTTACTCCTGGTGCTGGTACTTGTGGTGGGGTTGTAATCCATTTAAGAAATTTTAGAATAACAAGAGTTGAAACAAAACAGACAAATGTCCCACCAGTAGATATAGAATGGGATTCTGGACTTGGTTATTATCAAGAGATTTATGATGTTGAATCTGATACAGATATAGAATTGAAATGGTATGCTATTGATGATTTTGATTTATGGTATGGTTTCAATATAACAAAAAACAATCAATCAAGTGGATTTGTTGAAGATGGTGGTAATGTTCGACTTATAAATCCATCATATGATGAATTACAAAAAAATGTAGTAATAAATGGTACAGAAATGCAATATGTATTACCAAGTGGAGTTAATTCAGTAGAAGTCCAGATGCCGAGTAATTATAATACTATTGGTGATTCAACTAAATTTATATCTTACGCATATGATGAATATAATAATATATCAATACCAAATCATGTTCATATTAATTGGGTGTTATTAGGATGTACAAATCCAAATTCATCAAATTATAATCCTGAAGCAACAGTAGATGATGGTACTTGTAATATCGAAGTTTTAGAAAGTAGTTTTACAATTCCATTAGTTGAGGATACAGCTGGTAATCCAATGCCTGAAATGTCTCAATATATAAAAACAACACCATATAATGATATTCCACTTGAGGAGGCTCAAGGAGGTGATTTATTTGTACTTCCAAATCAAGGTGATAGTAATGGTACACTTTATGGTATAGAAACAGAATGTGAAGATCAAGCAGATAATCTTATATGTAAATGTCCTACTCCAAATGGACACGAAACTATTATAACAAATATAGATTGTAATTGGGCTCAGGACCAAACTATAGTTTTATATCAGTTTGATGGAGACCCAGAACATAATCAATGGGAATATGATCAATGTTTAAATACTTGTATAGCTCAAACAACAGATTATGGAAATTGTACTGACAAATATGCCGCTAATGGTCCAGAAGAATGGGGTGGTAATGGTGAAGGTGGTGTATGTTATGGTGATGGTAAGTGGAATAAAATTTGGAGATATAATTCTTGGCAAGGATTTAGTTCAATGCATAGTCCAAGTTATTTAACTGGAAATATGCATGGTCAAAGAACAAATGAACTTGAATATGATTACGATGGTGGATACCTTCCAGGTACAAATTGGGCTAATGAACTTCAAATGTGGGCGTTTACTTATTTTATACCTGATGAAACTGGTACATATACATTTTATGTTAGATGGGATGATCATCTTTATGTTTCTTTTGATGGTGGTGCTACAGCTGCATTTCAACAAAATTATTCATCTCATAACATATATACATTTACATATAATTTTATAGCAGGTGAAATGTATCAAGCTGTTGTTGGAACTTGGGAAGGTCCTGGTAATATGGATTTACATATTAGATATACAAAACCAAGTGAACCTGTTGTTGAACCTGCTAGTGGTTTGGAACTTGGACATCATATAGATGGTGGTGAGTGGGGAGATGAAACTTTATTTGATGAAGGTTTTGAACAAGGATATAGTAAATTATATTTTATTCCAAATGAAAACTTTTATGGATATTCAAATCCATTTGATTTAGCTTTCAAAAATCCAACAGGTGTTGGTGGACAAGAATTTACTAAAGTTACTGTTGATTTTTATGTTGAACCAGTAAACGATCCACCATCTATAAATGGTTCACCACCTGCGTATGAAGAACAACAAGTTGTTTGTAAGATGTCTAATTATAATGATTATTCTGCTACAACATTATCTTGTCCTGAAGGAATGATTATTCATTCTGTAGATTTTGATTCATTTGGATTACCTGCTGTAGAAGGTGAAGTTTGGGGATGGCATTGGGATTGTCATAGAGACCATCCATTTGATAAAGATTGTCATTGTTGGTGTTCAGATGGTTCATCTTATCAAGGTGATGGTAATACAGTAGCTGATTGTGGTAGTGATTTAG
>CEUI01062908.1_pt1 | contig 11859 bp, 17 predicted proteins | sample 531411 | NCBI WGS metagenome assembly CEUI01 (sample SAMEA2622841, study PRJEB7988) | marine metagenome | isolation source: saline water (ENVO:00002010), including
CGAAAACTGGTTGAAAAAGGCGCATCTAAAACGATGAAAAGTAAACACCTTGAAGGGAATGCTGTTGACCTGGCTGCTTATGTAAATGGAATCCGGTGGGAGTTGAAATTGTATGATGAGATTGCAGACGCGATGAAGGAAGGCGCACTTGCGGTTGGAGCAAAAATTCGGTGGGGAGCGGCTTGGCATATAAACGACTTCCGAGATTGGGAAGGGAGCGCAGAAGATGCTATGAATGCCTATGTTGACCTTCGTCGTTCACAAGGTCGAAGGCCATTTATTGATGGTCCGCATTTTGAATTGATGGAGTAGTTATTTGTGCAGGGGTCACGGGGTTTTGTTAAGGGGGTCACGGGGTTATTTTGGCCTAGTGCCAAAAAGCCAGTGCCAAGCCAGTGCCAAGCGATCTAAGGACTGTAGGGTTTTGTAAGGGTTTCTAGGGTTCTATTGTATTTCGGCAACACATACTTTTAAAGCCGTTTAAGGAATTTAAGGCTTTCTAGTCCCTAATTTCCATCGGGTTCGAGCCCCGTCAACCGCGCCAAAAATATATAATAATTACAATATGTTAGAATTTTTCGACGCCTCTCAGTGCCAAACCAGTGCCAACGAATCGTGGGGTCACGGGGTTATTTTGGCCTAGTGCCAAACGAATTTTTCCCAGTGCCAAAAATTTAATGCCAAAAATCTTTTTTCGAGGTGTTGAAAATTAGAATAAAAATGATTAACATTTAACGTAATTAGTTAAGAGGAGTTGCGTGAAATGTTAAGTTCGAAAATAAGTTTTATTAAGAGTCGAAAAAGTAAAAATCAAAAAGCCTGGTGTCTTGACACAAGGTCTATCCTGGTGGGCGGTCGAAGGCAGTTTTTTAATACGCAGGAAGAAGCCGAGAAACACTTTAGAAAAATTTCTACTGTGATAGAATCAAACAGCGACCAGTCCTGGAAGTGGACCCTCGGCCAGCTTTCAGCGGAATATCTAAAACATATTGATAGGAAAAGGCGCGAGGGTGTTATTTCAAACACTTCCTATCTCGATAAGAACCGGCACATTTCCGAGTTTCTGACTTTCATGTGTTTTGGTAAAACGAAATTAGTTAAAAATTTAAAAACACTGGAACTTACGCACGGCATGGTCTGTTCCGAAATTGTAGATCAATTAAAAAACTCCGGAAAAAGCAAAAAGACAATTCAGAACTGTCTAGGCTCACTCTCGCAGCTCATGGCCTTTGCCAAACTGAAAGACATCAGGCCAGATAATCCTTTTGCAGGGGTTTTGAACAATCGAGAAGCCGGTATAAAAAGAAAACTATCCGAAGTTCCCAAGGCATCTTTGATTTCCCCGGAAAAAATCGAGAAAATAATTTCTAAAATGACTGACGAGTGGAAGATCTATACAACATTTGCGTGTCAAACGGGTGTGAGACAGGGCGAACAAAGATGTCTAACCTGGGCCGATATTGATTTCGTAGCCGGAAAGGTAGTGGTCAATAAAGCTGTTAAACATTCTACAGTCAAAGTTGGTCTACCAAAATCTGATGCTGGTGTAAGAAAAGTGCCGCTGACAAAAGAGTTAATAAAAAAATTAAAAGAATTATATCTTGAGCGCGGTAGGCCAGATCCTAACCAATTAGTATTTTGTTCAAAAGCAGGTACATTAAGAATGCCATCAAAATTTTTGAGGGCAATACAACGGGCTTGTGACGCCGCGAAGGTAGAGCGTATTCGATGGCACGACCTCAGGCACTATTACGCCAGCATGATGTTAAAACACTACCCCGATGATCTGTGGCGTGTATCAAGGTATCTGGGTCACGAAAAAATCGAAACGACTCAAACCATCTATGGACATTGGCTGGAGTCTGAAACCGATGATGTAGAAACTCACGAAAAAGTGTCTGCAATCTTTAGCTAGAAAAAAGAGTCGTTCAATTTAGAGCGGCTCTAGTCTCTTCTATGGAATCGCTTTCTAAAAATGTCTTCAAACTTTCGTTTGTAACAAAATATCGTGTACCAATTTTTTTATGGTTTACCTGATTTTTATGTATCATTTTCAGTACACGTTTTTTATTTGTCTCACCGCTTTCTCCAAACAAAATCTGACTTACTTCAACTGTTGATAGAAGTTTCTTTTCCATTTCAAAACCCCCAGTCATCATCGTCTGTTTTAACGGACGGTTTATTTTCAACAGCATTATAAACTATTTCATTTGCCGCATTAGATGCTGTCTGATTGTCATATTTGTTTACAAACAAAGGCATCCGCGCAACTACCGGGAAAGACTTTACATCATCTCCCGATCTTTCTGTAATTGTGACTGAAAGTTTGACTCCGGCCTTTGATAGTTCCGAAAAAAGATTATTACAAATCTCTTTCTGTTCTTCCGTCTGAAATTCATAGCGTTTCAGACCATCGTTCCAGGGTGTTGAAAAATTCAGGTAGGCGAATATTCTGTATTCCTTGTCCGAATTTAATGTCTGTTTTGGTTGCCACTTACTCATTGAAAAATGAGGCATTATCTCTCTCCATTATTTAATTTGTCGCGCTGGGATTTAATAACCCCTTTAAACTGCTCAAATTCTTTTGGATGTTCTTTTCCGAAATCGTTTAATTCGTCCCGGTTTTTCATCCAAAAAATCTTTAATTCAGATAAATTATCAATACTTTTTACCTGTAAAATTTTTTCCTCTATCCACAAAACGTGTTGTGGAAGGTTGTCCATCGGCGGGGTCGATGGAAAAAACTCCCGTTTTTTTCGTTGGTCAATAATCTCACCATTCTTGTGCGCTGCCTCTGCATCGATTTGTTTGTCTTTGTTTTTTGCTATTGTTATCTCTTCGACGCTTGCCATTTTGCCGCCATGCAGCCCCAGATTAGCCAGGGCTCTTCCCCATGCGCTTGTTTCGCAATTCTCTATCGCAGATGTCTTGTTGACATTTGAGCTACCACGGAGCTCCTCTGCCAGTCCTTCCGCTATAACTCTCCCTTCCTTGTCTGCAATGCTTGCCTTGATTAGAACAGATCTTCCATCATTTGTTAGTATTTGGGAGTGTAACGAATAAGCAGTTCCGACATGCCTTCTAAAAGCTTCAACACGTTGTTGAACTTGCGTGTATTCATTACCACGCAGATTGAGCGAATGCATTTCCTGTATAGCCGCTTGTATTTCTTTTATATCCATTTATTCCATTCCCCATATCTTTTTTGCTTCTGAAAGATAACTTTTTGATTCAAATTTCCAGCACCATTGCGAAAAATCCGGGCTAGTGAGATTAAATAACTCTTCTTTTGTTTCGGCACTTTTCAAAAGATTTTCTGTGATGCGATGCTGCATAGATATATCTCTGACTACTTCTTCCAGAAAATTATTTGTTAATTCTGGTGCATTCTCCGAAGTAAATATTCTGTAATCTGCTGCGTTTGCATACACCAGAAATGGTGGTAGGCGGTTATTACAGGCATAAAATCCAGCCGCCTGATAGACGTTATTCATATCGAAAGGTCCACTCAGAGTTTTTGGTAGTGATGCAGTCTGCCATCCATGCCTGGCTCTATCGCTTTGCCGGGACCACTTGGTTTTTAAATCGCCCCGCCGTCCGTAATCGGGTTTAGTAAAATGAGGTAGTGAACATCCATCCAACACTTTTAACAGGTCTATTTCACCAAGAATTCTATTGTCACCTGCCATTGCTTCTTTTAGTCCGAGCACAGAATGCTCGATCACATCCGGGAGTTCCTGTAGGTATTTCATTTTTTTCTGAGCATCGATTTCTGAGACAGGTTCATATTTTTCCATCTCCTTCATAGCTGTTTCTTTGGCCTCAGGAAGAGATAGTGTTTGATGAAATTCACGATCAGGTACGAGGTGTAAATCGACCCCCAACTGGGTACAGATTCCGGCCTTCATATTTGCAGAAGGAGTGCTTGACAGCCGTTCTAATATATCCTGAGCTTTTTCCCGGTTTTCATCACAGTTGAGATTTTCAAAAGCCCATGATCGAAGAGGTCTAACGTGTACTTTGTCAAAAAAAGATTTTGCTCTATCTTTCGTTCGAGGATTGGAATGATGGAAATAATTAAATTCCTCTGCCCAAACCGGCAAATCATGTAGCATAAATTTTCCCCCAAGTATCGAATAGACACTAAAACACTTAACGTAATCTGTAAAGTCAAATTAACGTATTATGATAAATAAATTAACAAATCTTTACAATTTATACTTTTGGGGTAAACTGATTCGTGCAGCCGAAATACAATCTGGTGAGAAATCTTTTTTCGACAGTGCCGGAAGTTTTTTCAGGCTGCACGATCTTGAGGTCAGGAAAGAGAAAAGGGTAGAACGTGGTGTCTACCCTTTTTTAAATCTCGACAATTTCAATGTTAGATAGATCTGGTCGGTATGACAGAGCCATCACAGGTGTAGCCCACAACAGATCGAGATTTCTTCTGGTAGCAGTTTCGCCGGGCCAGGGCGTGTGTACAGTATACTTCCCGGCTGGCTCAGGAAATAGTTGACCCGAAATTATTGTTCCATGATCGTCGTTTATTTTTGCTGTTACTGTTCTTTCGTAGCCTGTTCTGCAAACAAAATTTTCAGAAACAGGACTATATTTTACGAACTGTATAGCGCCCTGACGATTGTACCAGGGGCCATCGTAAGCCTCGTCCACCGACCACATAACGACTGCCGTATCTACGGTAAAATTATTGTGACAATATATTTCGTGTTTAATTACATCTGTATTAAAGTTTCGAAAAAAATTCCCAGCCTTATCGATGTGACCGTATCCGATCACGGGCAATGGTTCTGTTTTAAACAGGATATGCTGCGGCTTACAATTCAGTATCTGCGCATATTCTTCAACATCTTGTATGTTTAAATTTATACGTTCGTGGATCACCCGGCTTAAAGTCTGTGGAGTAATCCCCTTTAGCCGCGCAACTTCCTTTTTGGAGAATCCGCTGCGTATTATGGCTCCCCCAAGGTTGTTGGGCATCGGATCCCTCTGCATTTTATTTTTTCTAAATTTCCTATTCATCTTAACCTTAACGTAAAAAGTTATATACATTTTTTATCTGTAATCCTGTTGACTATATACGTCAAGTTGTTTTACAATTCACGTTAAGTGAATTAGCAAAAACCGTTAAGTAATTTTGATGACATTGAATGAATACAGAATTGAAAAAGGCTGGAGTTATTCCCACCTGGCCCGTCAAATCGGATGCAGCCATGCAACCGTGGCACGACGATGGTGTCTAAGCCCCGAAGAACCTGCCTTCATGTTTCCCGGAAAAAAATACATGAGTTTAATTAAAATTGTGACAAACGGCATGGTTCAGCCCAATGATTTTTATAAACACAATGAATGAAGATCAGATTCATAAGCAGATAAGGTTGATGCTGGATGTCGCGTTACCGAGCAACTGTGTGGTTCATCATAGTCCGAACGAGGGGGTCCGGCACATTAGTTTCAAAAAAAAACTGGTTGCGCTCGGAACAAAACCCGGCTGGCCCGATCTTGAGATTTTTTGTCCCAGGACCGAAACCCTTTCGGGTAATGCGGAAGCCCTTTTCATTGAAATAAAAACTAAAAAGGGGCGGCTCAGTGATAACCAGAAATTCATTCGGGATATTCTGGTTGATGCGGGTTTTGGCTGGAGCCTCTGTAGAAGCTGGGATGATTGTCTAAATTTTTTAAAACAGTTTGTGAGGTTGAAGATCCAATAATGGAATCGTCCGACGAGTGGAAATTTTATTATGCTGTGAGGCCCACCGGGCTACATATTTTTGGTGAGGGTGGAAAGGAGCTCGCGGTAATTCACCCGGTTCAATTTATTCATCTGGCCCATGATATCCTGGAGTATCTGAGGTGGCCGCGGTGATAAAAAAAACGTCCAATATTTACTGGGAAATAAATAAAAGTGATTTGATGTTTTCCCTGAGGGCAGGGGATGCTGCCGAGAAAAAGGACCGTGAGAAGGTTTTATTCTCGGGTCCGGTAGACGAGGAACTTGTAACTGACCTGGAACAGCTGGTTAGAGATTTAAGACCTCTGATTAAAAAGCCTGATGTCTGTGATTATCCGGGTTGTCTTGAAGGTTATATAGAAGATTTCAAGATGGTTCGTATGCCGGGTGAGCCAGGTGTTTTTGAGCCCGAGGCCAAGTTGACAGCCTGTCCACAATGTAACCCGTTAGGAATTTGAAATGATAAATACGCCGGAATTTTTATGGATTATGACAATTTTATGTCTGGTGATCTGGCTGATCTGGGAGTGGAGAAAGTAGAATATGTATATGTGGGTTGCTTTTGTTGTCTGGACTGATCCGGACGCCTGTCTGGAGTTTGTCGAGCAACAGAATCTTATGGAAAATCACGGTATTCAATGCGTGCTGTTTGAAGAAAAAGGGGTAGAATTACCCCGATTTTATATAGATAAATTACGTCCACGGCTACGTCCGGATTTTCTGTAGAATGGTTTTTCGGTTATTTCATAACAAGTGTGATGATTGCGGGTATTCCCGGATAAATTGTGTGTGTAATCACAACACTACGGTAGGTCACATTATCCGTTCTTTCAGAGGTCTGGATAATTTTTCACAGAAGCAGGTGCGTCAGCTGCTCGAACAGATTTTAAAAGAGAAATGATGGCGCATGTTGATTTATGTTCGGGTATTGGCGGCTTCGCGCTGGGCTTTGAATGGGCTGGTTTGAGCAAGCCTGTTTTGTTTTGTGATATAGAACCCTGGAGCCGAAAAATATTAGCCAAGCATTGGCCTGATGTGCCAATTGCAGAAGACGTAAAGGAGTTAGCAAATGACCCAGATGGACTTATTCACGCAATCGGAGACAGACGATCAATCTTATCATGTGGTTATCCCTGCCAACCCTTTAGTCAAGCCGGGCAGCGCAGAGGCATTGAAGATGACAGACATATCTGGCCGGAAATATTTTCCATTATTCAGCAAGTCAGGCCAGATTGGATTGTTTGTGAAAACGTTTCTGGCCACATCACTATGGGCCTCGACGAGGTGCTTTCTGACCTGGCAGACAAAGCCAATTACGCAGTCCAGACATTTCATCTTGGAGCTGTATCCGTCGACGCCCCACATAGAAGAATGCGACTCTGGATTATCGGAAGAAATGTGGCCAACACCGACAGCGAACAACGCTGGAACAGGCGAGTTTCTGGAAACTTTAACAAACAAGAATGGCAAAGCACCGAAACAGAACGAAAGAGTTTACAACCCAAAAACAGGAAAGCACACGCAAGTTACTCTAAACAGAGCAGTGAAGCTGTGGCCGACACCATTAGCGCAAGAGGCGAAGCATGGGCAAGTGACACAGTGGGAGATGGAGACAAATCACGCAGCAACAAAAAACAGCCTAAGAGTAGCGGTTGCAAAGCAGATGTGGCCGACACCGACAGCAAGCGATTACAAGGGGTCAGGGCCAACGATCATTCGAAGAGACGGAAAAAGCAGAATGAACGACAGATTAGATTATGCAGTGGAGCAAAGACAAAACGCTCCATCTGGAAGCCTGAACCCCCGGTTTGTGGAATGGCTGATGGGTTATCCCGATGGGTGGACGAGCCTGGAGACATCCCGAGAGTAAGCCAAGGCGTTCCTAATAGAGTGCAACGTTTAAAGGGTTTAGGCAACGCCATTGTGCCGCAAATAGCCATGCGAATTGGTCAGATTATCAGGCGGCTGGAGGCGGGTGATGAATGATGGATGAGTCCGAACTTGGAAGAAGAATGATGTTGTTCGAGCAGGACCAGATCGAGATGGGGCTAAGGCAGGAGTTGCCCAAGAAGAAACCAAAGGCCGGGATGCCGAGGCATGGTGTCGCTATCATAAAATTGCTGCGAGATGGAAAAAAGCGAAAGGCTTGTGATATTGCTTTTGAAACCGCAATTCCAACCCAGACCGCTGCGAATGCATTGAGAAAACTTCATCAGCTAGGTTATATAGAGAAGGGGATGAGCGATAGAACACTGATGCTTGAACCAAAATGGACTTACTGGATAGGCTGATACATGAACACTCTCAACTGTATCAACACTATCAACTCTCAACTGTATCAACACTATCAACTGTGGATAAGTCTAAAAAAAAATACTTGACAAATCTTGAGGTGTATCTGTATCCTCGACGTCAGGAGCCTCGACGCAGCTTAGCTTAGCACTTAGCTAAGTACTTAGTTTAGCACTTAGTATAGAGCTTAATATAGCACCTGGTTAAGTACTTAGAATAGCACCTGGTTAAGTTCTAAAGACTAACCTTCCTAATAAAATAAAATAGCTTAGCTAAGTGCTTAGCTAAGTACTTAAGGAAGGTATTTTGAGTTTCTTGACAAAAATTGTGGATAACTCTCTCAAAGATTTTAACCGGGCAAAAACCGGCGAAGGTAATCTTAGAGATCTTTTTTTCATGGCAGCAGTGACTGAAAGAAAATTGCCCAGGGCCATACGAAAACAGAAAATGAATAGCTGGCCGGAATACGTTCAGGAGTGGTCGGGGTATGGATATAGTGAATTTGAACCTAAAGAACCAAGACCTTCACCAGCCGAAATCAGCAGTTATGAAAATATGTTATTTCTTAGTGTTGAAAAAATGAATAGTGATGACAGGAAACTTGTATGGATGGTTTCGCATTCTGCGGTTAAAAGGGATAGAGGTCCGGCATTTTCAAAGATTGCGAAAATAATGGGACTGAGAGATGGTCGGCAGGTCAAGAGAAGATTTTCGGATGCGTTAGTCAGATTGAGTTTCAGAATACAAAACGACCAGGAAGATGAACTCCTGGCCGATATATTCAGTTAGTTTTTATTCTACATTATTTTAAAAGAATATAGCGGCTGAGATTCAACCCAAACCATTCCATTTTTTGTATGGCCGCCGATATATTCCGCAAATTTCCAGTCTAATTTATTAGCTAAATTAAATGCCGCGACCTTGTGATTCTCCTCATTAGATAGGGAATAATCGTAAGCGACTGTAACACTTTCAGACTCTCCCGTATGAGTCGCCTTAATCCGAGTTCCTCGATGATTAGTTGGCCCTAGATATTTTGTCGTAATAGTCTGCATTTTCTTACTCCCTTCGTTATTATTACAATATACATATTGTTTACTTAACGTGAAAAGTCAAGATGTGGTACATAAACAGTTAAATAATTATAAAAAATATGTTAAGGGACTTGCCTGAATGCACGAAATGTAGTATCTAAAGTGATATACTCAGGTGTATATTTTTTTAATAAATACCCGCAACCTCCAACTTGGTCAGTCCTGCTTAACTCCCTTCCTCTTGATTAAAACAAAACACGGGGCTGACCTTTTTTCAGAATTCAATGACAAAAAGAAATATTTCAGAAGCACAGATGGATTATATCTGTGAGCAGATAGAGCAAGGCAAAGCCCTGACGACAATATGTGATGTGGAAAAGAATAGAGTGCTGCCAAGCAGCAGGACCGTTCTGCGGTATCTCAAAGAAAATGAAGAAGCTTATAAGAAGTATAGGGATGCACGCACGAATCAGGCCGAGTTGCTGAGAGATAATATCCTCTCGCTCGTACAGGCTCCGCTGCCCGATGATCCCAAACTTGCTATGGCTGAAGTGCAGAGAAGAAGACTCGAGGCAGATCATACGGACAAGTATATCAGACAGCTACAGCCCAATGGGTTAAGAGATAAGCCAGGTGATGTAAGTCAGTCGGGGCAGATCACACTTTCCTGGGAGACCGGATCTGTCAGGCAGCTCGAAGAGGGGTAGGGTTTATATTTATATAAGAGGCTGAGTGTGGCGGTGATCGCGCGCGAGGCGACAGGCCACCTGAGATTTTATTTTTATTTTGTTTGGCACCGGCTTGGCACTGAGATCAGTTAAGTAATTGATAACAATGATAAAGTGTACGGGGTAAGTCCCCGTCTGCCGACTATTGTTATAATTTTTACTGAGATCAGCACCCCTACCCCCGAATCTTTTTTTGTGCCGACTCTAATACATTATACTCTTTCTGGAACCACACACATGCAGATCGTCATTCCCTATTCACCCCGACCCATACAGCAGCAGTTACATGACAGGATGCAGACTAAGCGCTGGGGCGTAGTAGTAGCTCACAGACGCTTTGGAAAGACCGTGTGGGCTATCAATCACATTCTAAGGGATGCTATACTTAATCCGAAACCCAGTGCCAGATACGCTTACATGGCCCCTACCTATCGTCAGGCGAAGTCTGTGGCCTGGGATTATCTGAAGCAGTTTGCGGGCAAGATTCCGATGGTTCGGTTTCACGAGACAGAGTTGAGGTGTGATTTACCCAATGGTTCGAGGATCAATCTTCTTGGTGCCGAGAATCCTGATTCTTTGCGGGGGATATATCTGGATGGTTGTGTCATGGACGAAGTTAGCCAGATGCCCGAGAATGTTTTTCCTGAGATTATCCGTCCTGCATTGAGTGACCGGAAGGGCAGTTGTTGTTTTATAGGGACGCCCATGGGTCACAACATGTTTTTTGAATATTACGAGAATGCCTGTGCATCGGACGAATGGTTATCTGAGGTTTACAAGGCTTCCGAGACCGGGTTGCTGGATGATGATGAGCTTGAAGCGGCGCGGTCAATGATGAGCGAGGACCAGTATAACCAGGAATTCGAGTGTAGCTGGAATGCGAATGTTCCCGGCAGTATTTTTGGTAAGGAGCTGGAGGCTTCTCAGGATGCCGGAAGGATATGTAATGTTCCGTTTGATCCTTCCTGCAAGGTAGACACGTTCTGGGATCTTGGCATTGGTGATAGCACGGCTATCTGGTTTATTCAGCGGGTGGGACGGGCGGTACATGTGATTGATTATTATGAAAACAGGAACGAGGGATTACCACATTATTGTCATGTTCTTGGCAGGAAGAATTACCTGTTTGGCAATCATTTTGCGCCCCATGACATTGAGGTGAGGGAGCTGGGAAGCGGGAAGAGCAGGCGTGAGGTTGCCTGGGATCTGGGGTTGAATTTCAGGGTTGTACCGAAATTACCGCTGGAGGACGGGATACATGCTGCCCAGATGTTGATACCTCGTTGCTGGTTTGACCGTGAGAAGTGCAAGGCTGGTCTGGAGGCTCTCAGGCATTATCACAGGGCGTATAATGAGCGTACACGCAGTTTCAGGAGTTCGCCTGTTCACGACTGGGCGTCACATGCGTCTGATGCATTCCGGTATCTGGCTGTTGGTCTCAGGGAGACTGTAGACGGGCAGAGGCCACCCCAGAAGATTGCTGTGACGCAATATGATGTTTTTGCTGCTTAGGAGGTAGTATGGCGAGTTTTATGGATAGATGGAAACAGTTAAAGAGCGATGTCGGTTCCGGTGTAAAAGGAATTAAGACAGGAGTTACTTTAAGGAATTATGGCAGTGAGGCAGATAGACTGGCTGCGTATCAGGGTGCTGGTATAGGTAACGCTGCTGATTATATTAGCAGGACTGATGCTACTAAAAAAGTTACGCCGCTTAATGTAGGAAGTGAGGGTCGTCCCGGGGGGTCCGGCAGAGCCGGGTCAAAGCTGGTAGCTGCCGTGGATGATGTTAGTTTATCACCTGGTGATATCCAGAAGGCGCAGTCTTTATTAAAAAAGGCGGGTTATAAAAACCAGTCAAAAATTCAGAAGCTTGCTGATAAAAAGGGAGATGCGGGTGTTGCCCGTTCCGGGAGGAAAGATGGTGAGTCAAAGGTGTGGGTTGGTCGTGTTAACATGGGTGGAGATGCAGCAGATGCAAGTCTTATCAATACATATTTAAAGTCTCTCGCTGCAAAAAAGGATACTGGCACAGATACTACTACGACAGATACTAC
>CEUI01062988.1_pt1 | contig 11844 bp, 5 predicted proteins | sample 531411 | NCBI WGS metagenome assembly CEUI01 (sample SAMEA2622841, study PRJEB7988) | marine metagenome | isolation source: saline water (ENVO:00002010), including
AAGAAGATATTCTTACATCACAAAATCTTATTAAAAAAGGTATTGTTGTAGATGTATTATTAAATTCACTTATTGTTACATCTGGGGTAACTTCTGATGATTTAATGATTGGTGACAAAAATGCTGTAATGGTTGCAGCTAGAATATTAGCTTATGGTGGAGAATATGCATGTGAAATACAAAATCCAAATACAGGAGAAAAAATTCAACAGACATTTGATTTGACACAATGTGAATTTAAAGAACTTCCAGAAGATGTTGATTATACAAATAATAATTTTACATTAGATCTTCCTATTAGTAAAACTACTATAACTTTTAAACTTTTAACTGGTAAGGATGAAGTTACAATTTCCAAAGAATTAAAAAGTTTGAAAAAAACAGGTCAATCAGGTGAAATTTCAACAAGATTAAAACATGTTATTACTTCAGTCAATGGAGATGATACAAAAGCAGTTGTAAATAATTTTGTTGAAAATATGTTATCAAAAGAATCTCTTTTATTAAGAGATGAAGTTCAAAGAATTAATCCTGACATTGATTTAACTCAAGAAGTTGAAATGGATGGAGAGACAGTATCATTGGCAATCCCAATGACTGTCGAATTTTTTTGGCCTAAGGCCGGAAGATAGACCTAAAATACACGAACAAATTTTTCAGTTGATATACTTTGGTCAAGGGTTTACCCATGATGATGTATATAATATGCCTACTTATTTGAGAGGTTTTTACTTGAAAAAATTGATTGAAACCAAAGAAGAAGAAAAGAAGCAAATGGATAAAGTCAATAAAAAAAGTAAAATTCCAAAACCAAATGTAAATATCCCACGAAGATAATTATAATAATTATATTTTCTTATAAATTTAATATTTATATATGACTTGGTATATTCAAAATCAAGGAGAATAATATGTCAAAGAAAAAATCATATATGGATAAAACTAATATACTTTCCGAAGCTAGAATGTCTAAATTTCTTAATTGGCTTTTCAAAGGTAAAGATAAGAAAATAGATAAAGAAGTAAAAGAAAATCCAGAATTTAAAAAAAGAGTAGCTGCATTTAATAAGGAATATGATGCATTTATGAAAAGGTTACAAAAGAAATTTCCAAATCAAGACCCAAGAGGAATAGGTTGGGATAAAGAGTTTTAAAAATGTCAAGAAAAATCTATAATGAAATAGTACTCCAATGGAATGATAAAACTCAATCCTTTGATACTTTATCAGAGGATAGTTATCTTCACGATGGTCCGATAGCTGAACTTCGAGGTAGAAAAAGTGGTAAACAAATTCTAGAAGAGTATGGTGACACTTTAGATGAGATGGGTGATGAAATGGTTACTACATTTAGTGAGGCTTTTGATAGTTTAGCTAAAGTGAGTCAGAAAGCCATGAAAAAAGCTATTATTGGTGGTGCTTCAAAGATAAGAAAACAACTAATTAGTACATGGAGTGGTATAGGTGTAGATTTTAGAGATAAACTTGAAAAACACGCTTTTCATAATAAAAAATGGGTTGCAGCTGCTCATGATATGGGAGTTGAGTTTGCTGAAATGGCAGAAGGTACTATAAATGAAAATATGACTCCAGATGAACTTTATGATGCTTGGCATGCGGAACAAGAAGGATTTGAAGCTAGATTAAAAGCGATGGGAATACCAGACTCTACTATTGCGGAAATGAAAAAAGATTGGGAAACTGGTATTGAAAATTTAAAGATAAAAAGTATAGAGGATAATCTTAAAGAAGGTATAAAGGATGGAGTAGCTTCAGGTTTTTCTTTTATCCCGGATAATGCTTTGACTCAAGCGTTAGGTTTAGATAGAATTCAAACACAACTTACAAATTCTATTATGGAAGGTTTAATAAGTGATAAGATAAAAGATGGTTTAAAAGATATAGGTGATAAATTGACAGGTATGGTAAAAGGTAAATGGGCGCCTATGGTTGGTTTTTTAATAGCAGCTGCTATGGCATTTGCTTTGGTAAGTGCGATAATGGATGTTACTGATCAAGTTGGTGAATCATTTGGTGCTACAGGTGTACAAGAATTTCAAGGACAAATAATAGGAGCTCAAGCCGCAGCGGCTAGATTGGGTTATGAATTTGATGCGGTAGTAGGTGTTGTTGATGAACTTGGAACTAATTTTGGTGTAGGTTTTGAAGATTCTCTTAAAATGAGTAAATCTGTAATGGATACTGCAAAAGGTCTTGCATTGAGTGTAGAGGAATCTGCTAAACTTACAGGTATGTTAATGACAATGGGTGGGCATTCTGCTGAATCAGCTAAAAACTTTATGAAGCAGGCTCATCAACTTTCAGTAGTTAATGGAATTGCACCAGGTGTTATATTAAAGGATATGGCTGAAGCTTCAGAGGATGTAGCTAAATATACAAAAGGTACTGGTGAGAATATAGCTGAAGCTGCTATTGAAGCTCGTAAGATGGGATTAAGTTTATCAGATGCGGCTAAAGTATCTGATAGTTTATTAGATTTTCAATCATCTATTCAATCTGAAATGGAAGCTAGTATATTATTAGGAAAGAATTTTAATTTTCAAAGAGCTAGAGAGTTAGCACTTGCTGGTGAAGTAGGTGGTGCTATGAAAGAAGTTATTTCACAATTAGGTGATGAAAATGAATGGAATGCTTTAAATTCGATTCAAAGAGAAGCGATAGCTAATTCGATAGGTATGAGTGTTGAATCTATGGCTAAAATGTATAAAGAAGCTGGAAAAACAAATGCAGAACTTTCAAAAATGAGAGAAATGAACATAAATGAATTAGCTGGTGCTGATGCTATATCAGCTTTAACAAATATGAAAAATGTATTTGAATCTATAAAAATACAGATATTAGCTGCATTTAGTGCTTTTGTAACTTTTGGTGGATTAATTACAGCAGATTCTCCGATGATTCTTCAGGCGTTATCATTGGTATTGGGTATTGTGGTATCTTTATTTGTTGTTGGAAAATTAGCATCTTGGGCAATGAAATTACTTGGAATGTCTATGAGTGGAATGATACCTGGATTAACATCCTTAGCAACTGTTGGTAATGTTGCAACACCTGTATTATTTGCATTAGGTTTAGTTGGATTGATGGTAGTTGGTATACTTTATATGATACCACCTATAATTGATTCAATAGCAAATGCTTTAGTTAAAATGTCTGAAATGGGTGTTGGTGGAATTATAGGATTAACTTTGGGATTCATAGCATTATCTGCAGCTTTAATAGCTCTTGCAGCAGCTTTCTTTATAGCTTCACCAGCATTAGTAGGTATAATGGCAGCAGCAACAATAGGTGCTGGTATTGGTGCTTTGATTGGATTAACTGTTGGTGGTGGTGATAAAGGTGAAGATAGTCCAGAAGGAAAAATGCGTGCAGATATTAACGATATGAAAAATGCTATTATAGCTTTGTCTACTGGATTTGGTGTTGGTGATGGTAAAGGTGGTGCAAAACCAACATCTGGTAAAATTACAACTGATTGGACAAATGCTCTTAAATCTTTAAATTTAAAAGTTAAAATTGAAAAAACATAGAGAGAGATAGATGGGTTTAGAAAAATTAAAAAGTGCATATTCTAATATTGAACCATACTTACCTACTCCTGAAAAAGTAGGTAAAGATGTTAATCCCTTAACAACAACTCCTGAAAAACAAGGTAAAAATATTAATGATTTGACAAACTCATCCTTAATTGGAAAAACATCTCAATTTGGAATTCATACAGAACCTCAAAGTGTAGATTTTTTTAGTAATAAATTTCAAGGATTATTATTTCAGAATAGTCAAGGAATAATGTCAAAAACTCCAAATATTACTTTAGCAAAAGGCTCTCGTGAATATTCATGGCCTGGAGGTTCTAATTGGATTTTAGATCAAAAAGGAAAAGGTTTTGATATTAATTTAGATCACAAATCAAAAACATTATTTACAGGTGTTAAAGACGCTGGAGAACCACACGAATCTTGGGTTAATAATTTACAAATAGGTGGAAGTTTATTTGGTGTTGATGAACCTAAAAAAGAATTTAATTTTATTTGGAATAATGGTAAACAAATAGATTATACATTAGGTAATGTTACTTTTCCAGGTCCAGTAGATTTTCAAACAATAACAAGTATGTGGACTAATCAATTGACTGGATTAAAGTTTCCTAATGGTTTTACAAATAATATGAAAGATTCAGAATTAGCAAAAGGTTTTAGAACTTTTTCAAATGATGGTACTGACTTTAGAAATACAAATTGGTATAATATCGGTAACTATACATTTTCAAATATACAAGGAAAAAATGATATAAATAATTTTTATATAGGTGTTGATTCTGTAACAACTCCAAGTCAATACCCTGGAATTCCAAATGTATATGATGGAACTTGGAATAATGATGGTATGGCTACAAATTATTATGATAGCAACCATACAAATAATCCAATACATAATAATTTCCCTGGACCTGTAGATTTTATGAGTGGGATGTCATTACATCCAGCCAGTTTAGCTCGTTCTGGTTCAATTGAAGGTTTTACTAATAATTATGATCCAGGTATGTTAGGAGGGTGGAGTGTTAATAATCCTTCTGGTGATTCTAAATTACTTGGTTTATGGAATACAAATTATGGACCAGATGAGGTATTAACTTCTATGTGGACAGGTTATGATGAAAATAATATTCCCGTGCAATTTTCCGATACATTAAATTTTGTAAATGGTGCTGATGTATTAATTGATAGTACTTTACCTGAAATAACTAATGTGTTAGGTTCTCAACTCTCATCTTATGAGGAAGTGGGAAGTATTGGTGTGGATTTTATGAATGGATTATCACAACATGAATTAAGTTTAGCTAATTCTGGTTCTATATCTGGATTTGATATAAATTATAATCCAGGTTTATTTGGTGGTTGGACATCCGATAATTCACATGGTGATTCTAAATTACTTAATTTATGGAATACAACATATGGTCCAGATTCATTGTTAACTTCTATGTGGACAGGTTATATAGATGAGGATAATAATACTGTAGATTTCCCAGGAAATAAATATAATATTCCAAATTTTCCAGGTGGATATTCGGTAGATAATGAGATAGGTGATACAGAATTTCCTTTAAATGAAGTTAATCAAGATGTACTGACAGATATGTATTCTTCTTATATTGATGATGAAAGTGTAACTTTTAATGGTACAAATTTATTTGAATCATCTGATGAAATTTCTAAAGGTTCGAATGCAGGAGGTGAACTTTCACCACAATTTCAACATTTGTATACTCAAACTCCTTGGTCTCAAGGTGCAACAGAAAATAAATATGTAGGACCAGTTCAAGATGGTTCTAATATTAGTAATTTGGAAAGATTTAATATTAAATCAGATTTATGGAATAGTGGTACGAGAGTAGGTGTACCTGCTGATAATGATGTTTCTATAGAACAAATATTAAGTTTAGGTACTTTTAGTAGTCCAATTGCTGATCAATTTGGATTACTAACTGAACCATATATTATTGATCATATAGGAAATATAGATGATAACGATTCAAATTTCTTTCCTCTTACTAGAATACAGAAAGATACAGTCAGAATTTCTAAATTTTTATCTTCTCCAAAAGGAGGAGAGTTTATAGATAATCAAGGTATAATGGGAACATTCCAATTATATAAAGATTTATATGATCCAACATCTACAATAATGAATGTAGCATCTCCAAAAGAAGGATTAGGTGCACCATCGATACATTATAGTAGAGATAATGGCGCTTTTGGTGCTGATTTCACATCAACACATCTTAATCCAACACCTTCAACTTATACTGGTTATTTGAATTCTAGAACAGAAGGTTCAATATTTGATGTTACTGAAGGTAATGCAAATCCCGGACAATTAAATATAAAACTTACACCTGATAATGATTTAACTGAAACATTTGCTAAAAAAGATAGTAGACATAAACCATTAGCATTTAAAACATTGGATTGGTTAGAAGGTGGATTAAATACAGCTTTTAATGAATTGTTAGGAATTCCTGCTGGTACTGGTAAGGCTGTAGATGAAGATGGACTAACTGGTAATTCTGGTGTAAATGCTATAAGAAATATGCAAGAAACTATGGATCCAAGAAGTTTTAATAATCAAAGACCATTAGGTACTTTGGGTAAAGGTGATATTCATACTTTATATCCAGTAAAATCTTTTGCAGGTGCATTTGATGCATCAAATCCAGATCCAACTTTAAGTATGGGTGAGACAGATCCCCTAATGATGATAGGAGCAGGAACACCTCAACAGGGAATGCCATTTTACTTTAGAGATTTAAGAGATGGTTCAGTTTTATTTTTTAGAGCATATATTGAGGGTTTAACTGAAACTTATTCACCATCTTGGAATTCTACAAATTATATAGGTAGAAGTGAACCTGTATACACATATCAAAATTCAGAAAGAGAAATTGGTTTTACTTTAAAACTTTTTGCTCAAACAAAAGATGAGTTAAATGCTATTTATCAAAAAATGGAAAGATTATCATCATTTGCTTATCCACAATATACAAGTACATCAACAGCAACAGTAGTTAATGTGGAAACAAAACCTGAAGATGGTGATACACCAGCTGAATCAGTAGATGTTAAAAACTTTGGTTCTGTTGGAAATATGATGAGAATGAAACCACCATTACTTAAAATTAGAATTGGTGATTTATTTGGATCTATGTCATCCAATATGGGTCAAACATTTAATTCGGAGACTAATGAGGTAGAAGGTGGTGATCCTAATTTCACTGGAACGGAATCTGAGATGACTGGATTTGTAAAAACTTTATCTTATAGTTTTCCTGATGATAGTCCATGGGAAATACAAGCAGGTTCAACAGTTCCAAAATATGTAGAAGTAGAATTAGGATTTCAGGTGATACATTCAGAAGTTCCAAGTTTGAAAATGGCTTTAACACCTTCTTCTGGAAGAAGAAAATCTTTTTATGGAATAAACGCTGAAGAAATAACAGGTTAATAATGGAGTAATAGATGAGTAAGAGATATGAATATACAAAATCAAGAAATAATTTAGTTTCTAGAGGAATGAAACAAAAAAAAGTTATTAATGATAGATCTAAATCAACAACTTTATATAGTTCTATACCTCATTCAGATAATGATATATATGTTATTACACAAGAGGGAGATAGGTTAGATTTATTAGCTAATCAATTTTATAATAATGTTAATTTATGGTGGTATATAGCTAAAGCTAATAATTTATCATTTATGACAATCCCTGCAGGAACTTCATTAAGGATACCAGCAACTACAGAATATGCAATAGGAATATAATAGGTTATGGCTCAAAGTCTACAAAATAGAATTTTTGGTTCTGATGTTCCAAGTCAATTAAAGCAGAGAATAGAATCTAGGCAAAGATTAGCTGAAATGGATAGAAAACCTGGGGAACAGGTGAATGATTCACAATATGCTGGTGTTGATGAAACACTTACTTACTCTGATATAAATAATTTAGGTGTTGGTGGAATAGCAAATGCTTCTTCTAAAACCCCAGCTGCTAGAATGTGGTGTGCAGTTAATATTTCTGAAAACATACCAACAGGTGAAGTATATACTGATTCAAAAAATTTAGATAAATTTTATGATAAAGTTACAAAAAATAAAAGATTAGGTAAAGATGTATATATTAAAAAAACTGGTGATAGTGAATGGAAAGAATATGAATGGAAACGATTAGCAAAATCTAGAAAAATATATGTAGTTGGAAATCATGTATTAAATTCAGAACCTTTACTACCTAATGAACAAATAACTACTCCCGTAAATGATGAACTAACAGCTGCTGTTATGCAGGAAATTTTACCATTTGAAAATGAAACTGATAGAAATCAATTTATGAAACCTGCTGCAGGAATAACATCAGTTTCATCTGAAACAGAGGGAACTTTAGGAGCTTTAAAACGAACAACTGTTAATTTTGTAGTTCATAACTTTCATGATTTTGAAAGGATATATTTACGATATTTTTTAAGACCTGGCGCAACTATTTTTGTTGATTGGGGATGGAATACAGGTCAATTTTATAATCCAAAAGATATTTTGGATCATTCAAATGGACCAGAAAAAGCTTTATTTGGTCAGACTGGTGCAGTTACTATATCTAAAGGTGATTTAGAAACTGTATATGGTCATGTTGTTAATTATGATGCTAGTGTTAGAGATGATGGTGGATTTGATTGTATGGTTGAAATTGTTTCTAAAAATGTATCTTTATTTGCTACTAAATTACCAAAAACATTTCAAAAAAGTATACAAGAGGGATTGGATTTTGAAATATTAGGTAAATTAGCAAGTGGTGTTTTTGGTGATCCAGTTTTGTATCATTTAGCGAGACAATGGTCTAGTGTTCCAACAGATGAAAGTCAATTAGCTATCCAACTTACAAACATAGCTACTCAGTTAGTAGGTGGTGAAAGTGCACAATTTCCAGGATCTATGTCAGATGGTGATACAAGTTCTAAAATTGGTGGAATGGTTGGAATGTTTGCTAGAACTCTTAAAGATAACAAACATGTATTTTATGTTAATTGGGGGTGGTTTGAAGATAATTTATTAAATGGTGAATTAGGATTTTCTGATGACCCTGATGCTTTAAGAAGTTCTAAAAAGAGTGATGTTGATAGAGAAAAAGATAAAATATATGCAAAATATAATTCAAGAAATTCATTTTGTAGATTTAGTGCTGAATTATATCAGGCTATGAGAAAAGTATCAAATACTCAAACAATTGGTAAATGGGTTCTTTATCCTGATAGTTGGGGATCAGGTAGAGCATCATATAATATACTTCGAGGTCAAGTCCCTGACAGATATGATGACAATGGTGAATTGGATGAAGCTGTATGGGGAGATGGAAAATTTGGTAGATGGAATGAAGCTGATAGACAATTAGGAGTTATTCCATTAAGAGAAATATTTATTTCAACTGATTTAATAAAAGACGCAGTAAAAGCTCAACCAGATCCTTTGGGTATAATAGATTTTATAATTAAAAAAATTAAAAAAGAAACTAAAGGTATTATAGACATGGCATTAACTTCCAATAGTTATGGACAACATACTTTAGCTTTTGTTGATAAAAATGTAGTGGGAGTTGGTACTAAACAAGGAAGTTTAACAGGAAATGCTTTTATGGATAATTTATTAGCATTTAATCCATATGCTAAAAATTCTATTTGTACAGAATATTCTTTGAATTTTAAAATGCCTGAAGGTGGTTTGGGTAATATGTTAGCTATTCAAGGAATGAAAAATGTTGATGATGATGATGCTAGTAATTTTGGAAGTACTGAATTAAATAAAATGTTAGATGGATTTCTTGCTATAGAAAGTAACAATAGAAAAAAAGAAATAATAGTTGATGGTTCAGTTGTAAATTTAGCTGATAAGTTTATAAGGTATGAACCATCAGTCGGAACAGAAGCTTCGAATAGACATAATCAAAAATCTAAAGGTGATAGAGAAGCTATTTTTTCTTATGATGAAAATGAATTGTTTTATAGTCAACAGGGTGGATTTTCAGCGTTTAACAGTAGAAAATCTATTGATCAAACATTATTAACAGCTATTAAAAATCAATTAAATGTAGATAGAAAAGGTGGTCAATATGGTGCGAATAGAAGATATAATTCTTTATCTGAGTATGCAGGTGAAGTTAAAAAACTAATTAGACAAGGTGTAGATAAGGATAAGATAACAGCAGCTAATAATGCAAAAAAGAATTCAAGTGTTACTACACCTGATAAGAATGCTGGTGAAGATTTTACAGGAGAAAAAGCTGCAAAAGATGAAGCTGAAAAACATGATCATAAATTAGTACCAAATACAGGAATATATCATTTAGCAAGAGCTCAAAAACAATTAACAGAAAATCAAACTCCACTAATAGAAATTTTTTCTACTTTAGGAATAGAAGGTATGTCTGGTTTTGTACCTGGTGATTTAATAAGAATTAATTATATGCCTGAAAATTATCGTAGAAATGCATATTTTCAAATTATGAAAGTTAAACATGAAGTAGCAGAAACATGGAATACATCATTTGAAACTCAAATGAGGATAGCACCTAAATCAGGACGTGGAACACCAGGTTCTATAAATAATTTAAGAGTTACAAGAGATTATTTATCATCTTTAGAATTAAAGAATATCGATAGATGGATTAAACATTTTGGAAATCTAAAACCAATAGAAGTTGGACCAGCTCCACCTAGAATAATGTTACCAGGTGCACAAAATAATATGTTATCAAAGCCAAATCATATTGGAGAGATGTTTGAGTGTTATTTTACAGATGAGATTGAAGGTATTGATCACATGGATAGAATGTTGTATTTAGTAGGTTACAATAATAAATGGAGAAATAATTGGGTAAATCCTGATACTGGAGAAGAATTAACAGGTCATAAATCTCATTTTGCTTGGGAAGAATATACATGGACTCTTTTAAATGAAATAAATCTTAAAATGAGTAATGCTCCTCAACATCATCGTGGAACTCCTGCTATGAGAGCTGGTAAAATTGGTACTACAGGAATTGGATTTAAATTTGGTGATGAAAATATATCTAAAGAAACAGATAAAATAACCAGTGCTGATCAAATTAAACTCAATACTAGGAGAGGTATAGATGGAGGTGATATTAAAGAATCTACAATAAAGCAATCTGGAACTCAATGGACAGCGATGGGTAGCATGTCAAAAGATAAAGATTTACCAAAAAAAGGTCAAGTTTTTTATATAGTTCTTCATGAAAGTAATAATATGTGGATGGCGGTTAATTACAATCCTGTAAATAATTGGTCAGAAATAGATGATTTATTTGCGTTATGGACTGATACTATGCAAACTTATAATTGGGTAACAGTAACTAACGATGAAACTGAAGAAGATGAAATTAATACTGAAGACCAAAAAATTATTGAGCAAAATGATGAAAATCAAGGAATTGAAAATGATGGAACTGTAATAGAAACTCTGCAAGATTCAAATCAGGGAACAGAGGTAGTAGAACCTGAACTACCTGATAGTAAAGATGACAATAATGAAACTGTAACTTTTGATCCATTAGATACAGCTTACACTATTTGTGCAAATCCACCTATGGGTGGTTGGGCTATGACACCAACTGAAGCAAAGAAAAGAAATGTTCAGTTAATTCCATGGGAATGTGCTACAAAATCTCAAAGAGGTGACGCGGGATATTATAAATTAAGAACTTATGGATCTGATGGAAATTTCAATTGGGAAGAATTGGGATTAACAGAAGATCAATTAGATTTTATGGCTGGTGAAAATGGATATTATTATTGTGAATATGAATGTGACCAATGTTTAGAATGTGGTTTAAATAAAAATGGTGTTAATTGGTGTGATAGAGCTGAGTGTGAAAATATATCAAGTAAATTATTGGTTGGTAGATGTATTTTTGAACCAGGTAGTGCTGTAGGGGATTCAGCAGGAACTTGTCATAAAGCATATCCAGAATGTGGTAGATATAAAACAAGTGTGACTTACGGCAGTGCGTGGCCAGAATACTTGGGTGGAGGTTATAATGAGTATAGTGCACCTTGGATTGCAGATAGTCGATGTGCACCAGCTGTTAGTAGAGGTGAAAGAAATTTGGACGCTGGATGTCTACCAAAAATGGAAAATGGTGTACAAGCAGGTTCCACATGTGCTTTTGGTCATGATGATGATTGGTTTGATGATAAATAAAAAAGCTTGTTTTTAACATAAAAAGGTTGTATATTCAATAGTAATGTATACGG
>CEUI01010082.1_pt1 | contig 11836 bp, 27 predicted proteins | sample 531411 | NCBI WGS metagenome assembly CEUI01 (sample SAMEA2622841, study PRJEB7988) | marine metagenome | isolation source: saline water (ENVO:00002010), including
AGGCGGTGCCAGCCTAAAGCGTGAAGTTTGACTCTCGGAGCCGCGCCTTCGCTTTCGGCCTAACACTACCGATAGAGGCGTGTTAGTCGGTGTCTGCTTTCGACCATCTATCTAGCCGTCTGACGCCCCCACACCTTTCGCACCGGGCTTGCCCTAGTCAGAACCCCACAGTAGGGCTTTAAATTGAGGTGCTGCCGTTTTACCCGACCACACTCAATCGAGGCTTATCCATGCGCTCCATAAGCTCACGCATCTTGTTAGCCAGTTCTTTGCGTTCATCTTCGTCTTGGTCTTCAAATCTCGCTTGGTTTAACCAAGTTGATGGCATTGGAATGAACCGCTCTTCTTGTTCTTCTTCAATCCGCATTTTCCAACGGAACGCCAACGCCGACTCAATCAATTCCTCTGGTGTAGCCTTCGCCAGAATCTTTACGCCACAAGTCGAGGTCATTTTCCCGCTTCCCGTAATCTCATCAAACGTCGCACGGGCCACCGCTTTTTGTGACTTGCGAGGGTAGGCTTTCCAGAAATCGTCAAAACTCATGTCACTGTTCCTTGATAAACCGCTTCGGCTAGGCGTTGGCACTCTGGGCAAGCATCAATGCCGCCAATCTCCCATTCCTCTTCAACCACAATCGGCAACCATTTCGCTTCATGATAATTATAATAAGTGCCTCTTTCGTGTTCTGCCGTCAGAGTGCGGATTGGGCGGTAAATAATGCGCTCACCACTACACGTCTGACACATCGTCTAATTCCTTGACCGCCAAGACTGAGTAATAGCTGTGGTGGCAATTCATCTCTTTAATTTCCCAACCATCAGCCTTGTAAGATGCTATCGCTTCGTGATCGTCTCGCAGAATCCACTGGCACATTTTAATTTCAGCTTCCATATGGACTCTCAAAATCTATGCGGCCCGTAATGCCGTCCGCCCGTTGCATTTCAATCTGCTTTAGGCTGGATTTTAAATTCTGGTAAATGTCTTCTAATTGAGGCTTTGAATACTTGCCGATAGGTTGGCTCAGTTCCGACAGCCTATCTGAAACGCTGCGGCCCAATTTCTCATCAACCCAACGCCCAAATTCGTGTGGCCTATCCGTGAGATGGCTGTGACACATGGCGCAGTGAGCCACGGCGTTAATTGGCTCCCAACGTAGGCGGCGATACTTTCTCGATACTATGTGACTACAGTGGAGCCGTTGGCGTTCACCCTCTGGGACATAACAACCGCATCTTTCACAAGTCCAGTTCGACCGCTCTCTAACTAGCTGGCTGAATACAGTGTCTCGTTTACACCGTTTCATGCCGCCTCTAGGAAATCTTTGGGAAGCCGCACACGGGCAACCATCGCCATTCGTGCGATTTTGTTCCTGTACTTCCAAGGAATGCCTCGCCGCTTCCAGTTGCTAATATTCTGTGTGGGCAACCCAAAAGCCTCTGCGACCCGTGCGGTTCCACCAACCTTTTCAATAATAATATCGTGGTTCATAGTTTATGCGTAACAAATTGTAACGCGCAATGCAACAAGAAAATTGCTATTGACTCAAATCGCCAGATGCCATAAACAGTTTGTTACGCGACAACAACAAAAGGTAGAAGGGCCGACAGTCGTGATAGCCTCTTTAACTACGATAGAGTACCGTGTCGAAATGGCCGACAAGAAGTTCATGGTAGCGTTTGCAAAACGGCTCACTGCATGCCGTATCGCTGGCGGCTACGAAAACGCCGCAGACCTTGCCGCCGCTTTAAATATTCCACCGCATACATATAGGCGATACGAACGGGCTGAAGTACTTCCAGCTTATGACCGCCTTAATGAAATAGCTCGACTTACTAAGTCGGACTTTCATTTTCTCGCCACCGGGGAAAATAATTAAACTTTTTATTTGACTTCTCGCGTTACAATTTGTTACTGTCTCCTCATTAGTAACAGATTGTTCCTGGAGAGAGAGATGAGTATTGTAGATGGCTGGACTTTAAATAATCACACTACTGCTGAGAACCTCGCAAAAGAGGCAGAACATATTTGTGACCGCCTCGCTGAAATTGCCCTAAAAATTGATTCGCTCACCAATGTATTAAATGCCCAAGACCCTAACGAAGGCAAGTGTTGGGAGATTGATGATTTGCGCGGTGACGGCTTAGACGAAGTTCAAAGTTTTTTCGTTAAATCCCGCGATGACATTCGCGAAGTAATCGAGACTTGGACCGAAAGTAACGCAGCATGACCCCCGACCTTTTTGAAACTCATCCAGTCCCCGTTGCCGCGTTCGATGGTGCTGACTATGAAGCAAAGTTCGATGCGGAACGGCTCACTGGTCAGCTTCGCAAAATTTACGATCTTATGAAGGATGGTAATTGGCGGTCCTTGGATGAAATTTCTATGCGAACGGCTGCGCCCCACGCATCGGCGTCAGCGCAATTACGCAACCTTAGAAAATTGAAGTTTGGGGGACATACCGTTGATAGGACGCGGGCTGGCGATAGAGAACGAGGATTTTACAAATACAGATTAGTTTTGGAGACAAACCAATGACATATCTTAGAGATTACACTCTTGAACAGAAAGCCGCTGTTAAACGTGAGCTTCACAAAGCCAACCGCTACACTGAACAGGTGTCACGAGGCAAAACACCGAAGCCAAGTCTTCTACAAGTACATGAAGACGCCTTTGAGTCAGCTAAGCAGCAAAATATTTATTTGACTGCCAAGCCTTATCAGCAAGCCGCCGCTGCATACGAAATTGCGGATGAGTTAGCGTGACTGAAAACCTTTACCACATTCACGGCCCGTCCATGATGGCCGCTGACATCGTGAACAAACTAAATGAGATCAGTGAATTTACTGACCCGCTACCCGATGAGTGCATCGAGTCGCTACGAGTCGCAGGGAAACAAATTCTAATATTGACCAACAGGAGAGAGAATTATGAGCCAAAAAGTCCAGAAAGTCCAGAAATCGCCTAGCGTTGAACAGAGCAGCGTAGTCACTCCATATAGGTTGATTCAAATAGCCGTTGAGAAGAACGCCGACCCTGATCAGTTGAATAAACTTCTCGACTTTCAAGAGCGGTGCGAGGCGAAAGATGCACGGATGGCTTTTGAGAAGGCCATTACACAGTTTCGCCAAGAATGCCCCGCCATCGAAAAAACACGCGAGGGATACGGTTACAATTACGCGGGGCTTGCCGAAAGTTTGGACACTATCAAAGAAGCCCTTGGAAGCCACGGCCTTAGTGTCCGATGGAACACCGATGCTGATGCTTCGCAGATTGTTGTCACTTGTATTTTAAGCCATGTCGGGGGCCACCAAGAAAAAACATCCCTGCCAGCCCCGCCCGACACATCGGGGAAGAAAAACTCAGTGCAAGCTGTCGGGTCTACCGTCAGTTACTTGTCGCGGTACACAATGTTTTCACTTTTAGGAATAGCCGCGCAAGACCAAGACACGGACGGGGTTCCACCGAATGACCCAGAGTTTATAACCGCCGCCGAAGCCGCTCACCTAGAGAAACTTGCGGATCAGGTTGAGGCCAACAAGAAGAAGTTCCTCGCATATTTGAAGGTCGAATCCTTTGCACAGATTCCAGCCGCTCAATACAGCGCAGCCGAATCCGCCCTTAAAAAGAAGGGAGCCGCAAGATGATGATGCAAGGCTCACCCGAATGGCTCCAAGCAAGGTTGGGTAAAGTAACCGCATCCCGGCTGAGTGATGTTACCGCCAAAACCAAATCGGGATGGGGCGCAAGCCGGGCGCGGTACATGGGCGAACTAATAGCCGAAACAATGACGGGCGTATCGGCAACCGCCTTCGTCAATTCCGCAATGCAACATGGGATTGACACAGAACCCCAAGCTGCCGCCGCCTACTCGTTTTATACGGATCATGAATTAGACGAGGTTGGGTTCGTCAACCATCCTAAAATCAAACACGCTGGTTGTTCACCTGACCGACTCATTGGTAAAGATGGGCTGGTAGAATTTAAATGCCCTCAAACCCACACGCATATTGACACGCTTTTGGGCGAATCGGTTCCCAAGAAATACATGGAGCAAATGTACTGGCAAATGGCTTGCACTAAGCGCAAGTGGTGCGACTTCGTTTCCTTTGATCCAAGGATGCCGCCAGAGACACAATTATCTATTCAGCGGATTGAACGGGACAAAGAACGCATCAAGGAATTAGAGGAAATGGTTGTCGATTTCCTTGCCGAAATGAACGAAAAAATTGACCGCCTGACAAAATTGGAGAAAGCCGCATGAGTGTTAATAAAGTTATTCTAGTGGGAAATTTAGGAAAAGACCCCGAAGTTCGTTTTCTGCAATCAGGGAAAAAAGTTGCTAACCTTTCGGTTGCTACCTCTGAGAAATGGAAAACGGGTGAGAAAACTGAGTGGCACAAGGTGGTCATCTTTAATGAAAAGATTGTTGAGGTGGCTGAGAAATTCTTGAAGTCAGGCAGCAAGGTTTATCTTGAGGGCCAGCTTCAAACTCGCAAGTGGGATGATAAAACCGGGAATACCCGATACACCACAGAAATTGTATTGTCGCCTTACAATTCCACCCTTCAAATGCTGGATAGCCGTTCTAACGCCCCACAAGGCCCCGTTGTTTCGTCCGATGCACCCAAGCCCCAAGCGGAGCCGCAAGGCGCACCAGTGGGCGAATTAGACGATGAAATCCCGTTCTAGGACCGCAAAATGGACATAGATAAAGCAAGCGATAACGCATTAGAAAAAGCGGTCAAAGCTGCCGAATTGGATGGGGCTGCGCGGATGCTGGAAGAAATGAAAAAGATTCTTTTGTCCGAACTGGCTAACCAATCTGGCGAAAGTAGCGTTGCCGCAGCGGTACACTGGGCGCAAAAACATGAAAAGTTTAAAACGCATATTACCGAAATGGTGACGGCCAGAACCGCAGCTAATATTGCCAAGGCCGAATGGGAAGCTACCCAAATGCGGTTTGAGGCATGGCGAACAAAACAAGCAACCCACAGAGCAGAGATAAATTTACGATGACGAACTGGGGGAAAATTATAAGGGAGTGCAGAGAAGATGCTGGCATGTCGCAAGAGGAAGCTGCGAACGCCGCTGGCCTATCACCGACATGGTTGGGATCACTTGAACGAGGAAACCAACGTAATCCGACAGTTCATAGACTTGAGCGAATCCTTGATGTCTACGGTTATGATTTGGAAGCGATACAGCGGTGAAGTGGCTATTGCGATTGCTGCAATGGTTTCGGGGCTACCGACAAGTTCGCCCACAACACACGCCTAAAACACCCCACAAGGTTGGGATGCCCGGGCGCACTAGGAAAGAACGAGGGGCTGGAATGCAATGAATTTAGAAAAGGAGTTAAGTGATGTTTCCTACTTTATTGGAAGCCCTCGCCTCAACAGCCCTCTTATATAGCGGCTATGTTGTTATTGAGTTAATTGGAATCGTGATGTGATTAAGAGTGCGTCACAATCCCGTGGTCGGGCCTCTCTCTCTTCTACCCGGCGAGTCGGAAACGGCTCCGCACTCACCTCATGAAAAGTCTCCCTTTATCCGAACTTCCCCATTGGCCTCGCTTAATGAAGCGGCCCGTAGCCGCCGCATATTTAGGAATCTCACCGAATACGTTTGACCGCCATATCGCCGTTGAACCCCTGCCATTACAGAATGGTAATGTAGTTTACGACAAGAAAGACCTTGATGCTTTCGTTGACTCCCGCAAGAGTAACAACGGAAGCGAGTGGGATGAGGGTTAGAATCAAATATCTGAACACATTTAAAGACCGCCACGGGATACCACGGCACTATTACCGCCGTGGGGAAAACCGCGTTCCATTGCGCGGCCCTATAGGATCACCTGAGTTTTGGGAAGACTATTTAAACGCCCACGGTTCCCGCATTGATGTTCAACCTTCGGGAATACCCCAAGGGTCAATGCGCTGGCTGTTCATTGAATATTTTAAATCGGGAGACTTTAAACAATTAAAAAGCCGCACCCAGAAAGTCAGGCGCGGCATATTGGAACGGTTTTGCGAGGATCACGGGTCTAAAAGGTATTCGACACTCAAGCCAAAACACTTGAGAAGGATACGAGATACCAAGGCCGAAACACCCGAATCAGCGAACAGCTTAATCAAAGCCCTGCGACAAGTGTTTCGTTGGGCCATTGAAGACGAGCAAATGGACTCCAACCCCGCCGCCGATGTTGCATATCTAAAGCCTAAAAGAATTGGAGGCTGGCATACTTGGGAACTGCATGAAGTCGAGCAATACGAATCCACCCATCCGATAGGGACAACGGCGAGGCTTGCCCTTGCTTTGTTACTTTATACAAGCCAGCGGAAATCAGACGTTGTTAATATGGGTCGGCAACATATCCGTGATGGCTGGATGACTCTTGTTCAAGGGAAAGGTGATAAGCGTCTGGAGATTCCAATACTTGCCGAATTGCAGCGCATCATCGACCAAAGCCCTACGGGAGAACTGACCTTTATTATCGGGGAACATGGCAGACCCTACACGCCCGAATCATTTGGGAACAGAATGCGGAAGTGGTGTGATGCCGCTGGACTCAAGCATTGTTCCGCGCATGGCTTACGGAAAGCGGGAGCGGTTCGCATGGCTCACCTTGGCTGCACCACCCACGAAATCGCCTCTATTACAGGCCATGAAACATTAAAAGAGGTCGAGCGATACACCCGACAAGTTAAACAAAGGACGCTGGCAGAGGCGGCTAAACTTAAATTAAATGGCAACCCTTTATAAAAATTGGCAACCCGCGCCAAATTTATTTTATTTATCAAACCCTTATAAAAGGAGTGGTGCCCAGGGGCGGGGCTACATTAATTAATAATATCAAACACTTGCCCTAAAGGTTGCCACTATTACGTCCCATAAATACCAATAATTTATTTTAATTTTGGCAAACTTTTCCTTGAGGTTATATGCTAACTAGGTTATATTATAACCATAGCAACAAGGAGAGAGAAAATGCAAGCTACACCAATCGAACTTTATAATGCCGACGGTGACTCAATTATGATGCCAGCCAGTTTAGGTATTTGCCCGACGTGCCAAGGCAAAGGCGTTCAAGCCTTACACGGCGCGGCGTTTACGCATGAGCAATTTTCCGAATGGCATGGCGATGAGCGCGATGCTTATTTTCGCGGTGACTACGACACAAAGTGCGAAACGTGCAACGGCACCGGGCGGGTTTCTGTTCCTGATCGCTCACAGTGGACCGACGCTGAACTGCAACAGTATGAGAACCAACAGAGTGAAGCGTCTAGTTGGGAATCACGGGTTGGGGCATAGGCGAAGCTGCCAGGGAAGCATTTAACGAAGTAAACTAAGGAGAGAGAAGATGTCCAACATTTTTGAAACCCCAAAAAAATATGCGATTAAACTTTACGAAAGAGGTTTGAGAGCTACCAAAGGATATGACTCAAGGATTATCATTTTTGAACTGAGGAAGTATCACGCCACTTACGATTACACGGTTGAGGTTCTGAACGAGCTTGAAGAACTTGAATATGTAAACGAACGAACGGCATAGGGAGAGAATAAATGAAAGTCAAAATTGAGTTCACCGTCGAAATCGATCCAGATGCCTGGATTTTAAATTACGGCTGCGAACCGCATCAGGTTCGTGATGATGTGAAAAGCTATTGCCGGTACGGCGTTTTCGGTCAACTTGAACATGTCGGTGTTCTAAAAGAAACGGGAGAGTGAAAATGACGACACTTACAATAATCCTAATCGCATCATCAATCGTCGCTCTAATCTTTTAGAGGGGGGGGAGTGATGGCTGCTTTATCAAACCCTGAGAAACAAACGGCGTATTACAACCGTCAGAAGGAGAAGGGATTGCGTAAAGAGTGCGTCTATATCCCTGATACTGAAGAGGCCAAGGAGTCGCTTAGAAAACACGCGGCCAAGCTGGTGAAAAAACAGGCCAAAGAGTCAACATGATCATTTTTTTGGCCTCATAGCTCGATCTCCAAACCACCAAAGCACCGCCGTGGAACTCATATAGATAACGCTCTGGATAATTGTTTCCTGTTGGGCAAGGTCATCGCTCACAGAATAGATATACCAGACGATTCCAACGAGCATCACGGTCAATGTCGGTCTCATCAATCTGAGGATCGCAGCCACCCACGGATATGGAACCTCGACGCCCGTCATCATTGAATAGCTTGCGGCCCGTGCAACGCCTGACGCTTGTTCTTCTACAATAGCCCGTTCGTTCTCTAATTCTTCAGCCCGTAACTCTGACTGCAAACGGTGCATCTCCATTGCCCGTTCATGTTCGCCTTTGGCCTTCTTCTCTTCAATAAAGACATCAACAAAATTGAAGACCTTCCCAAGCACTGATCCCAATATGCCCGTCGCACCGCCAGTTAAAACTGAAAAGATCATGTCCATCATTACCACTGCCTCCTACGGCCCATGTCAATATGGATGAAAGTTTGATACCTCATTCCGAATCCCTTAAATCCAACCTTTTCCGCAACTTTTCTAATTGTTTCTTTATCCCGACCTTGCAGCCTGACATCAAAAGCATGACCCTCTAGGTGTGAGGATCGTGGCGCGCCGCCGACTTTGGCGTTGTGGTAAGGGCTACGATATGCGGAAGATAAATTGACAGAATGGCCAAGAAGGGTCCGCAGATTATCCAGAGCAGAAAGGGCTTCGTTGTTAATTTTGATTTGGCCTGTTCCCTTACAGGCAACTTCGTCTGGTTTGAAATAGCGGTACGGCCAGCCGCCTAGTGGAATTTCGTTGTAATGCTCAAAAAGCACGATCAAGCTCACGCTCTTGCTGGCGCAAATCGTTTTGAGTCATCATCATTTTATTTATATCCACGGGGATCTCCATGCGGCATGCGCCTAGAAGTAGCCCCAGGATCAACATCGTTAATCCAACCATAATTGCCCCCACAATTTTAGATTTTAGTTTCGGAATCCAAGAACTGACTTGGGTCCAATACGATGCCCTGTAACCACGCCTCTGCTTGAGACATGCCTAACGGCCCTGCCTGAGACACACAGTCCTGAACGCTCATCACCATAAACACTTGTCGAGCGCCCAGTTTGTAATAAAACCGAATCCTATCTGCTTTAATGTCGCTTGGCGGTGGTGTTTTGTTATAAGAGTTGAGAAAAACGAGATGATCTATTTCGCTTAAATCCCTGTATGAAATATCTTCATTTGCCTTCATTAAAATGGTGTGCATCCCATCCTTGTGCATGGCGGGACTAGGCCCACAATATTGCTCTGTTGGTTTTTCAGTTGGCTTTTCTTCCTTTGCCACCTCCGTTGTTTGGCACGCTCCTAATAGCAAGCCTAGTATCAACATGGTTAAACCAACCATGACCTATTCCACCTTCGGGTGCGAACCATTATGGAGTGCTACCAAGTGGTCAATCTGCGACTGCATAATAGAAATTTGGCTTTGCATCGTAGCCATTTCTCTATTTCGATGCTCTAATGCGGGAACGGAGTTGATCTCTTTAAGCACATCGATTTGGCTAGTGAAGACGGCCCGTTGGCTTTCAGCTTCATCAAGTCTCTGGTCAAATGCAGACTTTGATTGTTCGTACCGCTTAATGAATGCTTCCAAATCCTCCATCACGCGAGCGAGTTGGTTCTTTACAACGCTGTACCCCCCTACGATGGTAGAGATCATGATCGCAAGCTGCATACCTAATTTGCCATCGATTTCCATATTCACTTATCCATAATGATCTTGACGGGGTACTGTTTACCGTCAATGGTTTTCAAAAGTAGTTTCCCCTTGCGGCATATCCACCGCTCTTTTCCTTTTGGAGGATCGCTGCGCTCGATGACGCGCTTGGCTTTCAAGCAAGCACTCAGGCTATCGCGTGGCGTGAACTCCAAGAGCGCACCCGCCGTGGTGTAGAGGTGCAGTATGAATCCGACAAACATCTCCATGTCATTTCCCGTTTATCTGCAAATGCCGCTGGGCGTCCTTCAACTTCTCGACGGCGCTCCGCACCTCCATCATGTCTGTCTGTAGGCGCGTAATGTTGACGCTGTTGTTTGAGCGGTCTTCGACCTTTGCCGTTAGCTTTTCAAGTTGACCGCTAATATGCTCAATTAACATGAAGGCTTCTTTGACGGCTGGCGACTGTGGACGCTCAATGCGAAAGGTTGTGTTCTTGTCGATGTCCAGCTTTAGAGATGCAATGCTAGTTTCTAAATCTTTCTTGACTAACTGCTCTGAAGTTTCCAGGCGGTTCAATCGTTCTTGAATTATGAAATAGCTGTAGACCCCCATTCCGACCAACGCGATTAGCGAGATCACCGTTTTCATAGGCATCTGTACGTTTGTGCTATCGCTGATTTGAGTAGCCATACTGTCACCTAATCTTAGGCGCGGTTGCCGCCCACATAACAAAGCCGACCATCGCCCCTGCAAATAAAAGCACCAAGACTACCTTGCCCGTTTCCACTAGAACCTTGTGCCAAAAGATTTTGTCAGCCTTCGCCTTGCGAAGTGCATTTTCCTTTGCAAGTTGGTCTGCCGCTGCGCGTTCTGCCAGCAACTTCTTTCGTTGTTGTAAAATTTGATCCCACGTGCCACGGCCCCATTTCCGATCTATTTCTTTTGCTAGGCTTGCGATAGCAGCCTGGGTTTTCTTTTCTTCCAACACTTGGTTGGCAACCGCGCTGATAGATGTATCGTCGTCATAGCCCTCGTCCCCCGCCCTCATACGGAGAACTTGCTGCATCCTTGTGGAAGGCTTGGCCTTCTGTTTCTTCTTCTTGTGTTCCTCTTGCGCCTTAAACAGTCCGTCTAAGGAATGCCCAATGGACTGAATATTTTTGGCCGCACCAATGGCTGTTTTGACGGCTGCAATACTGGCTGCGATAGTTACCGGGTCCATGAGAGATCACCATCGTACCCGCTCAACTTAATAGCATCGCCGCAACGATTAGACCGCCTACAAAACCACTGGCTACGCACTTCCAATGCGCTTTAAAATAATCCATCACTTATTCTCCTTTGCGGCCTTTCTCGACCGCCCATATAATTCCATTTTTCTCCGCTCAGTTATCCATGCCTTTCGTCGCATCTTAAAAGCGTATTTCGCCAGCTTCTTTCCTTCTTTTGTTTCTGGATACCAAACGTTTCCAACACGAATCAGGGGTCAACTACCCAACTCAGGCCACTCGTAGAGAATGCCCGACTTGGTTTGCTTTCCGTCACTGTCCGTTGACCATTTGAGAAATAGCGCAGCCACCGCGTCCGTATTCGCAGCGTTGTCAATAGCCGTCTCCATCTCCGTCGCTTTGGTTCTTATCGCGTCCCGCCACGTCTGAATATTGGATGGTATTGCCGTGCCTTTATCGGCTTTCCGCACTATCGCCCAATCGGTTTGAGCAAGAAGCGAACCCTGTTGGTTTTTGACTTCGTTCTTGAGGTTCGTTTTAACTCCCGGAATAACAACTTGATTTCCGTCCTTGTCCTTAACCGCGTTGCCATCCGCATCGACCGCATTTGTGTCCGTTAACGATTTTGCTGAAGACGTAACACTTCCATCATCATTGTGTGATGAACTATAAAGCCGCTCATCAGGGAAAGGCTGGTACACAACCTCTGAAATACCTCTCGCCTTCTTTTCTTCATCCGACCATAGGTTCCATGTGCCGGGGTGTTGGATACCATCAGCATCCTTCCAGCCCTGACCTGGGCGAATCGTTTTATCACCGACTCTATAAGAAATCGTCATGTTGTCCTCTCAAATTTTAAGTTAAATCAACGCGCTCTGTTATTAGATGCAAATGGTGTTTCTGCAAATGCTGCATAGA